>JACKQG010004209.1_pt1 | contig 16845 bp, 18 predicted proteins | sample 8237621 | NCBI WGS metagenome assembly JACKQG01 (sample SAMN15677084, study PRJNA649215) | marine metagenome | biome: marine; feature: Black Sea; material: saline water; isolation source: suspended particulate matter (SPM) from the Black Sea western gyre | collected 2013-06-09/2013-06-10 | depth...
AGACCGGCACGGTAGAGGTTCAGATACTCTTCTGAGACTCCCTGGTTAAACAGTGTTACATCATCAGTGTTGACTGTTACCTTTACACCGTGATCAAACAGGATCCGAATGGGATGGGAAGCATACGATTGTACCCGCTGTAAAACCAGATTGCTGGCAGGGCATATATTCAGAGGGATCTTCCGGTCAGCCAGCCAACGCATGACTTCCGGTGATGCAGCGGCAGCAACCCCATGCTGTACGGCATCCAGATTGAGTATTTCTACGGCTTCCCTGACATCTTCGGCAGAGCCAAATTCTCCGACATGAGCTGTACACCGGAATCCCTGCCGGCGTGCAAAACGGTAGATCTCCCGAAAGTTTTGAACCGGTTGACTCAATTCATCGTCATACAGATCAATCGCGGTGAAATAGTTCAAATCCAGGTAAGGCTCAAAGAGTCTTAGAAGCTGCCTCACAGGTGTGCTGCGGACAAAACCCAGACAGGGACGGAAAGTGATTGAGGGAGCTGTCTGCATATGAGTCTCCTTCAGGATCTCTGCAATTTGCCGGGGAGTAAGTTTATAAAGGAGCCCGAAGGCAACATCCATACTCATCTCCAACAGGGTGATCCCATCATCGAGAGCCTGCTGAAAACTTGCTTCAATAAGCTTCTGAAAAATTCCCGGAATGTGCATCACCGGAACATATTGATCCCTGATCCAGTGATTGATATCCTTGATCCCGTTTCCCTTGTAATGAAAAGGCTGAATATCCAACCCGGAGATTGTTCGCATCCTCTCCAACCTGACACCCAGTAAACAGTGATTATGCAAGTCGGCCTTAGGGACTGAACGAACTAAGGAGATATTCCCCTCCGCCAAACCTGAATAAAATTCATTCATCTAACTAAGTCCTTGTACAATCTATGGCAATTAATGGCAATAATATGGCAATCCTTCTTTATTATTCTTTATTCACAACCACTGAATTGGAGTACACCGGCATATCATTCTGGTAAAATTTAAAGGTAATCTGATGCGGAAGCCTATTGCGATTCAACAGTTGTATGATGTATTCATTATCTCCCACATTATCTATCTGAACGTAGTTGGATGCTGAACGTGTAGTGGATTTATCGTTGACCGTAATATTCTGCACATTAAGTACCCGGAAATCGTTGTATCCGAATTCAACCACCAGCTTCACCGGGTATAAGGAGGAGAGATCGAGACGAGCTTCAACCAGCTGGGTTGAATAGCGAACATCAATGGCTGCTTTCAAAGCCGGATTGTCAAAGAAGATCGCATCAGCCGGTTTCATCTTCTCAAATGAACTTGAATTGTAAACTGTTCCACGGACATCTTCGTCAGATGTAAACTGATGCTCCTGCCGGGTATCAGCCAGTAATGTCAGGATGATTCCAAAGCAGGCTCCAATAAGAAAGAAGAAACTATATCTCACCCATGATTTTTGAAAGAAGGAAGGTTTCTGATCATAAAATGAAGGTGAACTCTTTTCTGGTTGTTCCATCTCTAAGGTTATTTTGGTAATAAGGAACTAAAGGTACAACAATTTTTCATTTATTTGGTTTCAGGGTGGTCAGGGCCCAGAGGTCACTGCGGCTCGTTCGCAGGATTGGTTTCAATGCCAGGATTCCCGCCTTCCCGATGTTTTTTTTCAGCATGTCAAGTTCCTCCAGCTTCTCCATGATCTGTGGATCCATTGGCAGGGGGAGGTCACTCTCTTTAAGTAATAGCAAGCATTTGGCTTTGACTGATAACTCCAGGTATAGTGCTGAATAGCAATACATGTCAACAACCACCTCCCGGGGGAAGTGGTCTTTGACAGAAAGGAGGTATTTGCCGGCGGGTGTCTTGCTGAACTTCCCCTTGTTTATCATCAACAACAGTTCTACTTCAGAATCTATTCCCATATCGAGCCATCGTTTCAAATTACCGGTGCTCAGCCTGAATACAATGATCAGTGTCACCGGGATCAGAACCATCATAATCAATGCAGAGATCAATGGAAAAATGAAAAAGGCGTTGTAGAGTGCATGCAACAGATAAGCTACAATTACAGCAAGAATGAAAGGCTGGAGTAACTTCCGTGTGTCGGTAAGACGATTCACAAGAATGATCCCGACTATTGCAGTGACGCCTCCATGCATGATAGCTGTCCCGAAACCCCGTGTCACCCAGATCCAAAGATTGGTTTGATCGGGTCCGAGTTGAAAGATGTAGATCATGTTTTCGGCAAACGCAAAACCGGTACCAATAGTAAATCCATAGATCGCAGCATCAATAGCAAATCCGATCCGGTGTTTCGTAATCAACCACAGTAATAAAAGCATCTTCAGAATCTCCTCGGTAAGAGGTGCTATATAACGTGAGAGGATATCAAAATCGATGTGAAACAGGTTTGTTATCAGTGTGTTCCCAACCAGGCTCAGGCTGGCTGCAACGCCTCCCCATAAGAGACAAACGAACAGGATCCCCCACCTGATCAACCGGAAACTGTCGAGCGACAGAAACATCGCCAGGAAGAGCAGAATGGGAATCAGGCTGACAGCGATTTTCATCTGTTAGTTAGTTTCTGGCGGTTGTTGAGCGAGTCGTATGTTATCACGCATCACCCGCATCAGGTTTTCACCCCAGATCTTCCGGATATCCGCTTCAGAATAACCCCGGTTAACAAGTTCCAGCGTGATGTTACCCATTTCAGATGCGTCATAACAACCCGATACACCTCCTCCACCATCAAAGTCGGTTCCGATACCAATATGATCGATCCCTGCTACAGCTACGATATGGTCGATGTGATCTACGACTTCACTAACGGTTGCCAGTTCACGGGGAAATTTATCTTCGATAGCATACCACTCTTTCCGCGCCTGCGTCATCTCCTCATCAGTAAGGTTCTCAAAATCATGAAATTTCTTCCTGACCGCAGCACGGGCCGAATCACGAGGCGGATTGGGGGCAGGGATCTTGATGTAACTACTCAATATACACATCTGAATGACCCCTCCGTTTGCTACCAGAGCCCGAAGCATATCGTCATCAAGGTTCCGGGGGCTGTCACACAATGCCCGTGCACAGGAATGCGAGGCGATTACAGGCGCTTTCGTTACGTTCAGAATGTCGTAATAAGAGGCATCGGAAGCATGCGATACATCGATCATCATGCCCAACCGGTTCATCTCTTTCACAACATCCGTTCCGAATTCACTCAATCCATCATAACCGATCGTATCTGTTGAGGAATCGCAGATATCGTTGTTTCTTGTATGCACTACCGTAATATAGCGAGCTCCTTTATCATAATAAGTTTGAATCAAAGCAAGATCCTTCCCAACAGGGTAACCATTTTCAATTCCAATGAAAGCAATCCGTTTTCCCTCTTTTTCAAGCTTATAGGCATCCTCCGGTGTCAATGCAAGGCCTACCTTGTCGGGGTACCTGTTGATCGAACTCAATAAGGTATCGAAGATCATCATGGTACGTTTTTTGGCTTTTGCATACCCTTCAGGCGTTCGGGGACCCTGTCCGACAAATACCGCAAAGAATGAGCCGTCCAGACCCCCTTCCTCCATTCGAACCAGGTCGACCCGGGAGCGATCCTTTTTGGCATCATGTCGTTCACCCCAGTCAAATCCCGGCCTGATCATGCGTAATGGCGTATCGTTATGAGAGTCGATCGTCAGCACCCGTTCGTGGATTCTTTTCGCTTTTCGCTTATTCTTTTTCGAATCCCGATCACCAGGAAATACAATGGTATTAAGGAGTATAAGGAAGATAACAAGAATTATTTTTTTCATACTATCGGGGTTGATAAGAGAAATGCGAATGGCGAATAGCGAGAAGCTAATCAATCTTTCAGCTGACGTAAATAGAGCTGGATTGTGTTTTCCAACCCCAAATATAGTGCATCACAGATTAACGCATGGCCAATAGAGACCTCCAGCAACCCGGGTATCTGCTGGTGAAAGAATCCAAGATTCTCCAGGCTCAGATCGTGACCGGCATTCAATCCCAGACCCAGTTCATTGGCAAGCCTGGCTGTTTCAACAAAAGGGTTGATCGCTTCCTCACGGTTCACCGGATACTGTTTTGCATACTCCTCTGTGTAGAGTTCCACTCTGTCGGTGCCTGTCTCTTTTGCCTGCTCGATCATCTGGAGATCTGTTTCGATAAAGATGGAGGTACGGATTCCATGAGTATGAAACTCAGCAATGATCTCCTTCAACATCGCTTGATTCGCGATGGTATCCCATCCGGCATTGGAGGTGAGTACTTCTGGTGGGTCCGGTACAAGGGTGACCTGTGCAGGTTTCACACCTGTTACAAGGTCGATGAACGCACGGTTCGGATACCCTTCGATATTGAATTCTGTTGTCACAATCGGTTTCAGATCAATCACATCCTGATATCGGATATGACGTTCATCAGGTCGCGGATGTACTGTGATACCTTGTGCACCGAACCTTTCGCAATCAACAGCTGCTTTCAGCACATCAGGCTGGTTCCCTCCTCTGGCATTCCGCAACGTGGCGATCTTATTGATGTTGACACTTAATTTCGTCATTCGGGCCAATTTTCTACAAAACTAGTAAATTTGTGGAACCCATAAATCGTCAAATCATGCGTGCAGTCATTCAACGTGTCAATCACTCTTCTGTCAACATTGGCGGGGAGATCGTAGCTTCCATCAACAATGGATTGTTGATATTATTAGGTATCGAAGAGGCTGATGGTACAGAAGATATAGATTGGTTGGCCGGGAAGATCATACGACTACGCATATTCCCTGATGCCAAAGGGATAATGAATTGCTCTATTGAGGAGGCAGAAGGTGATATCCTTGTGGTCAGTCAGTTTACCCTTCATGCCAGCACCAAAAAAGGAAACCGCCCTTCTTACATTCGGGCTGCACGGCCTGAAGTAGCTATCCCATTATACAACCAGTTTGTTGCAAGGCTGGAATCCCGGACAGGAAAACAGGTTCAGACTGGTGATTTTGGTGCCATGATGGAAGTTTCGCTGGTGAATGACGGACCGGTAACCATCTTTATCGACACAAAAAACCGGGAATAACAAGACGTCAGAACAAAGATCTTCTACTTTTCTTCCCGATTCTTTACACAGATACCATCAAAAAGAATACAGTCGCCCAGGATATGCCTACATATGCTAAACAACCTGATTATCAGTAGGAAAACGACCTGGTTATCACTATATTTGAGGGTATAAATATGGTGTATGAAGATCAAGAACAAGTTCCTGATCGTCTTTTTGGTGGCGTTTGCGATAACGATCATTCCGAACCTGTTTATCATTCGCGGTGACGTGCTTGCATGGTTGCCTTTTCCATTTTGGACTGCGCTGTCAATCCTGCGGTTCATTGTGTTGCTTGGACTATTTGTTGCAGCCGTCCATTTATGGATCATCAAACCGTTAAACCTGATCGCGAAAAGTCTCTCCCTGAACGATCCGAATCTGGTGAAGGACATTGCCCGCCGCCGGGATGAAATCGGCCGTATTGGGGTGTTATTGCAGCAGTTCTTCGAACAAACCAAGGAGCTGACTACAGTGATTGCCGATAAGAGCAAGGCGCTGGAAGAGGTGGCCCAATCCGAAGCCCAGTTGAAGGAATCTAAGATAGAGATCACCCAATCTCTGAACAAACAGCAGGCGGCTAACCGAATCAAGTCACAATTTATCTCCCTCGTTTCCCATGAATTCCGGACGCCACTGGCTGCAATCTCAAGCAATATTCAGCTCCTTCACCGCTATGAGGATAAATGGCCGCATAAGAAAAAGACCGTGGTTCTCAAACGAATACAGGAAGGGATCCAAATCATGATCAATCTGCTGGAAGAGATCACACTACTCTCCAAAGATCACAGCGGCCGGTTATTTGTCTACCCGGAAGAGTTTCAGCTTGAACATTTCATCGTGGATCTCATTGATGAGTTGAAAAAAAATTCAGAACTGCCACTGAATTTGGAATTCAATGTTAATGAGGAAACACCTCATATCACATCCGATAAGGAACTCCTTCGTCAGATTCTGTCACATCTGATTATCAATGCATGGAAATTTAATCCGGAGAAGAAACCGGTTTATGTGAAAATTACACGTGATAACAACCACGTTGAGATCGTGATTTCCGATCAGGGGATTGGTATCCCGCAGCGCGATCTGGAGCATATCTGGGAACCTTTTATCCGTGGGCAAAACAGCGAAAATTATCCTGGCAGTGGCCTGGGTTTGGCGATCGTAAAGCGATGTGTCGACCTGTTAGAGGGTTCCATTCAAATCCGGAGTACAGAAAACGCCGGTACTAATGTTGAAGTAAAACTTCCAGTCAAATCAACCATAATCAACAGAGATGAACACAGTTCTAGTTATTGAAGATGATAAGATCCTCCTGGCGAGTGTCAGTGACTTCCTGAAAGAAGAAGGATTTAATGTTATCCTGGCCAATAATGGTAAAGTGGGCATTGAGATGGCACTTAGTCACCTCCCCGATTTGATCTTATGCGATATCCTCATGCCTGTCGTGAATGGGTATGACGTTCTTAAAAAGCTAAAAAGTGAGATATCCGCTTCGTTGATCCCGTTTATCTTTATGACAGCGAAAACTGAGCGGGATGATATCCTTCTGGCCATGGAAATGGGTGTGGATGATTACATCACCAAACCCATCGATTTTGATGAGCTCATCTCACGGATCGATAAACGAATAAACAAAACACGCGAGATGATCCGGCGAAGTGAAATCAAATACCATGCGGTGTTTGAAACGGCGTTTGAGGCAATTCTCGTGATACGAATATCAGTCACGAGTTACGTACTCCACTGAATGGGATCCTCGGATTCTCGGAACTTCTGCAGGATGACCTGAGAGATACCGAATACCTTCAGATGGTGGAGAACATTCATTTTTCGGGGCAACGGCTCATGTCCACCCTGGATTCCATCATCACACTCTCGCAACTTCAGGCTGGCAAAGTTACGATCCTTCTTAAAAACACAAATCTGAATGCAGCTATAAAAAATGTATATCAAGCATTCAAGGATAAGGCGGATGAGAAGACGATTACCTTGTCAATGGATATACTGGATGATGTAACGGCTTATACAGACCAGTTGCTGTTCAAACAACTTCTCCAAAGGATCCTTGACAACGCTATAAAGTTTACGGAGAAAGGGAAGGTCGTCATCACCTCCAGGATGATTATGGAAAATGATGTAAAATGGCAAACCATACGGATCAAAGATACCGGCATTGGGATCGATAAAGATTTCTTTGAGTTGATCTATCATGAGTTTCGCCAGGTGAGTGAAGGATATAACCGAAAATTCCAGGGAAGCGGACTTGGACTTACAATCAGTAAAAAAACATGTGACTTGTTGAAAGGAAAGATCACCCTGGAGAGTGAACCTGGCAAGGGATCTGCTTTCACGATCTGGCTTCCCGCTTCAAAAAAAGCAAAAACCCATAAGATCAAACCTGAAGAGATTGATACGATTCTGGCTCCAGCTCCCATCAAGAAATCAATTAAAAGCCCGGTAATTCTGCTTGTAGAAGACAACCTGGTCAATAAGAACCTGATTGAACTTTTCCTGAAACCACATTACAAGATGGATCACGCTTTCGACGGGGATTCAGCCGTGAGCATGGCGAAAAAAAACAGGTATGACGGTATCTTGATGGATATCAATCTGGGGGCCGGGATGGATGGAATCCAGGCGACCAGGATGATCAAGGCTATTCCAGAATATGAAAATATCCCAATCATTGCTGTAACGGGTTATACGATGATTGGTGACCGGGAGAAATTACTTGCACAAGGATGTACTCATTATATCGGCAAGCCCTTTGAAAAGGCTAACTTTCAAGCCATCGTCAGGGATGCAATCTTTGGAAAAGGCAAATAGGGTTGTTTTTTTCAATTATTAACTCATATATATAATTATTTTCATATTTTTGCGTTATCTAAAAGGAATCTACGTTTAACATTAAAACCATATTAATATGAAAAGAGCAGCTATTTTACTGTCCGCATTGTTTTTATTTGCAGGATTAACTTTCGCCCAGGAACCTCAAAAGCCTGTCAAAAAAGGGCACCCCGCTAAAACTGAGCGGACTAAAAATGCAACCAAGAAATGTGCCCATGTAAAGAAATGCTCCTCTGCAAAGAAGAGTAGTTGTTGTGCACACGGAAAGACGACAAAGAAACCAGCCAAGAGCGATCCGGATGATAAATAAAATTATCAACCATACATGTCAGAGCAGCCTTCACAGGCTGCTTTTTTTTATCCTAAGATGCTGGACGGTTGGGTAACCGGAAAACGATCGGCATCTTCACCATTACCCGCACCGGCCTACCACTACGTTTTCCCGGAGCCCATTTTGGCATCCCTTTGGTCACCCGTATGGCTTCTTTATCACATCCCCCGCCAATGCCTTGAACGATAGCCACATTGGTGATGCTCCCATCTGCTTCAATCACAAAGATCACCATCACCACTCCGGAGATGCCTCTATCAACGGCTTCTTTCGGGTAGGCAACATTCCTGCGGAGATAATACAACCTGGCTTCCACACCTCCCGGATATCGGGGATAGACATCGATTGTGGTGGACACAGCCGTATCGGTTCCGGGCTGACGGCCAATTTCATCTCCACCTGTACCGAATGATGCAGTATCTGCATCTTCCGGTTCATTATCCTCTTCTTCTGTACCGGGTACTAATGGTTTCTTCTCTTCCTCCGGGGTAATGGTATCGGAGATAATGGGTGCGACCTGTGGCTCATCCGGCATCTTGGCGTGAGCTTTGGCCAGTTCAACCAGTTCAAGATTTTCGGGAGGAGCAAATGGAATATATTCCACCTCGTAGATAAACTCTTCATTAAAATCGTAGTTCAGGTCGTGTACCAGATAGATAAAGAAAGGGATGAGGACAACCAGGAGGATAACTGTGATGCCAATGATACCAGAGATTATTAGTGTTTTTGGATATCTTTTTTGGAGCTGGTACGATCCATAATCCTTATTCCTGTATTGGAATACAAGCTCGAGCAGCGAATTGGTATCTATTCGTTCAGATCTCATCTCCTACTTCTTCCACAATCTCTTCAACTCCTCAATATCACGACGTTGCCTCTTTGTTGGCCGCCCCTCTCCCTGGTCTCTGTGTTCATAATTCATCTCTTTGATCATTTTCAGTTTCCGGAACTCCTCCGGAGGTGTAATCTCCTCCATGTACCCGGAAACCAGTCTGGCTCCTACCCTGCTCCTTGGAAAACCGATGACCCGGAACGTTCTTTTGATCGGATTCCGGTAAAATGTAATCTCATCTCCAGGCTGAAGCTCCCGTGAAGGCTTGACCTCCTGGCCGGCAAGTTGTACTTTTCCTGCCCGGCAGGCCATTGTGGCCTGGTTGCGGGTTTTGAAGACCCGCACTTCCCATAACCATTTATCAATCCGTTTGATCTCTTCCATGGATCACTTTTGTCTGAAGTAGATCTCCAGGGAAACTCCTGTAAGGTTGAAGTGTTCCCGGAGGCGGTTTTCTAGAAAACGCTGATAAGGCTCTTTTACGTATTGAGGATGGTTACAAAAAAAGATAAATATCGGATAGGACTTAGGCAACTGGGTGATGTATTTGATCTTGATAATCTTGTCTTTGACCTTTGGTGGCGGTTTCTGCTGAATGACAGGAAGCATGACATCATTCAGTTTCCGTGTCGGGATTTTTTCAGCTCTGCGCCTGTAAACCTCTATTGCCGTCTCCACTGCCTTGAAGACCCGTTGCTTCTGGGTAACTGAAGTGAATATGATGGGGACATCGCGGAAAGGGGCGATACGATCGCGTATGTAAGCTTCGAACTTCTTGTGTGTATTTGTCTCTTTTTTGATCAGGTCCCATTTGTTGACCAGGATCACGATCCCTTTGTGGTTTTTTGCGATGAGGGAGAAGATGTTTAGATCCTGGATCTCAAATCCTCTTTCAGCATCCACCATCAGGATACAGACATCGCTGTGCTCGATCGAACGTACAGCCCGCATCACTGAGTAAAACTCAACATCCTCCTTCACTTTTGCTTTCTTCCGGATGCCTGCGGTGTCGATCAGCAGAAAATCGAGTCCGAAGTTTTGATAATGTGAATGAATCGAATCGCGAGTGGTTCCGGGCACCGGCGTAACGATCGTCCGATCATCCCCCAGCAGCAGATTCACCAGCGACGATTTGCCTGCATTGGGCCGGCCAACGATGGCGATACGTGGTAATTCCTGAGGGGAAGGGGCATCCTCCTGGGCCAGGGCATGCTCTGATCCTCCAGGAATGGCCGCCACCACCGCATCCAGCAGTTCGCCGGTACCGCTGCCTGTGATAGCGGAGATGCTGTAGAGGTCGCCCAGACCCAGTTTGTAGAATTCCGATACTTCATGGAGCTGTTTATAACTGTCTACTTTATTCACGACCAGGAACACCGGTTTTTCGGATCGTCTCAGTACAGATGCAACATCTTCATCCATGCCGGAAAGGCCTTCCCGGGCATCTACCATAAAAAGGATGCAGTCGGCTTCTTCAACAGCCAACCGCACCTGTTTCTTGATCTCCTCCTCGAATACATCGCCCGAGTCATCTACATAGCCTCCGGTATCTATCACAGAAAAATCCACTCCATTCCAGTCCGATTTGCCGTAGTGGCGATCGCGGGTAACCCCGCTGGAACGATCTACAATAGCATCCCTCCTGCCGATAAGACGGTTAAAGAGGGTGGATTTTCCCACGTTCGGACGACCTACGATTGCGATTATTGCCATCAACAAAAATTACGAATAATTATTCACGAAATCATTCATTTATTAATTGGTGTTCATGAATGCTTCGCATTTCGAGTGACGAATTGCAATTACGAAAGTACAAAAATGAATGGAAGAGTTTTCAAGAGCTATCGGTCGTATACCCGAATCGCTTTAAGAGACGTTCGTTCTCCCGCCAGTTTTTCTCCACTTTCACGGTCAGTCCCAGGAAAATATGCTGGTCAAGGAATGCCTCGATCTCTTTACGTTCAGCCATCCCCAATTTTTTGATCGCTTTCCCCTGTTTACCCAAAAAATGCCATGAGGAGAAAAGGATTGTTCTAACTAGGGGCTGACCGAATGGAATACAACAGAAACATGAGCTAAAAGACGAATTTTAAACGAACTTAAGACGAATCTAAAACGAATTCTAGATGACCCAGCCTGAATTTATGTACCTCTTCAACAAGAAAGGCCTTCAGAAATCACATAAGTTAAAAAAGTGTAACTTTGTTGTATGCGTGAAAAGATCAATGACATAAAAGAATCAATTAAACCAATACTGTCCAAATATGGTATTCGTAATGCCTTTATTGTAGGTTCGGTTGCTAGAGGTGAAGATACTATTCAGAGTGATATTGATATTGTTGTTGAGATTGATCAACCTCTTAGTTTATTGACGTTTGCCAGGATTAAAATTGAACTTGAAGAAATTTTACATAAGAAAGTCGATCTCATAGAAAGGTCTGCAATCAAACCGAGGTTAAAAAAGTATTTGTTGGAAAATGAAATTCTAATAAGCTGATTCTAATGAAACGGGACTTTACTATTTATCTTACGGACATCCTTGAATCGGCTGAATTGATTGAGGGATACACCAAAGACATTTCTGAGGATGAGTTTTATCAATCATCAGAAAAACAAGATGCTGTTCTTCATCGTATCCAGATCATTGGAGAGGCCGCTAAGAAAGTTCCAGAGGAATATAGAAAAAGATGGTCCGATATACCCTGGAAAGAAATATCCGGCATGCGGGATATTATTGTTCATGAATATTTTGGCATCACTATGATAATGGTTTGGAAAGTGGCAGTCGAAGATATTCCTTCTATTAAACTTCAGATAATAAATATTCTGAATTCGCTTAATACTTGAATAAACACCTTTTTTCATAGTAGCAGGTGCAGAATTACCCGAACTTCGCCTTTGTTAGCTTTAGTTCAAGCTAGCTTTTATCGCTATTGGTCGTATACCCGAATCGCTTTAAGAGATGTTCGTTCTCCCGCCAGTTTTTCTCCACTTTAACCGTTAGTCCCAGGAAAATATGCTGGTCAAGGAATGCTTCGATCTCTTTCCGTGCAGCCATCCCCAGTTTTTTGATCGCTTTCCCCTGTTTACCCAGGATGATCGCTTTTTGTGAATCGCGGGAGACGTAAATTGTGGCTTCAATCCGGGTGATTTTCTCATCCTCTTTGAAGGAATCGACAATGACCTCACAGGAGTAGGGGATCTCTTCGCCGAAAAGCAAAAAGATCTTTTCACGGATCATCTCTGAAACGAAGAAGCGTTCGGAACGGTCTGATAGTTCATCTTTTGGGTAATATTCTGGATTATCGGGTAGTTTGTCAATGATCAGATCCAATAGTCTTCCCAGGTTGAATTTATGAAGTGCAGAGACAGGGATGACATCACTATCCGGGAACAGGGATTGCCATTTCTCCATAGCTTGCTTCACTATCTCCTCGGAGGAGATGTCAACCTTATTTATCACCATGATAATTGGAGTATTGTGTTCCTTGAGCTTCTTGAGGATCTGCTCATTGTCAAATGGTGTATCAATCTCTGTGACAAGGACAATAGCATCTGCATCGGAGAGGGAGGAGAGCACAGCCGCCATCATGGAACGGTGTAGCAGGTAATGAGGTTTGATGATGCCAGGTGTGTCTGAGTATACAATCTGAAAATCATCACCACTGAGGATCCCCATGATCCGGTGACGGGTTGTTTGTGCTTTGGGAGTGATGATCGACAATCGTTCGCCGACCAGCGCATTCATCAGCGTTGATTTCCCCACATTGGGGTATCCGATAATTGAAACGAAGCCAGCTTTGTGGGTCATATATCGCAGGTAATTTGCAAAATTTGGTAATATTTTCGTATATTTGCAGTCCTTTTTGAGGACAAAAGTAATCAAAAAGATACCGCGGAAAGATTAAAACGCAAAATCAAGACATCAATGTCCGCGGCATAACTGCATCTATACGAAAAGTGCTTCGTATTTTCATTAAAATGCAGTAGATATTGCGGGGTGGAGCAGAGGTAGCTCGTTGGGCTCATAACCCAAAGGTCATCAGTTCGAATCTGGTCCCCGCTACTAAATGAGAGTCAGTGTTTTACACTGACTTTTTTTATGTCCATATGTGATATTTTCCTTACCTGGGTGAGGACGCTGGGTAAGGAAAAATTTCAAAAACCCTTGATTGACGCGGCTTCCATCCATTCTAAAATATTCTAAAATTTGAACACTTTTTAACAGCATTTATTTGAGCCAAATAATGTTTCCTTACCACATCTTTATTGCTATGGTCACTAACTGTCGATGTAAGGTTTAAGTCCCCGTATTCGTCTTGTAATCGAGTGATATAGTATAATTCCCCCCAAAAACAGGACAGTAAGTTAAGTTAGATATTAACCTTAATTTTACTGTTATGAACAAACGAAGAAAATTCAACTCCGCCTTTAAAACAAAGGTTGCCATCGAAGCGATCAAAGAACAGAAAACATTAGCAGATTTATCGGTTATGTTCGGGGTAACTCAGCAACAGATCAGCAATTGGAAAAATGAATTTCTTCGCCGGTCAACAGAGATCTTCAGTAAACGTGAACCCGATAAGGAGCTTGAAAAAGAGAATGAGAAGCTGTTTACAAAGATCGGCCGGTTGGAGATAGAAAACGATTGGTTGAAAAAAAAACTATAGACTATACTGTGGCAGAACGTAAATCCATGATTGATCCAGTTCATCCGGAAATCACTATTATTCAGCAATGTGAATTGCTCGGTATCAGCCGATCAGGTTATTATTACACGCCATGCCCGGTTGACAAGGCAACACTTGATTTGATGAATATTATTGACAAACAGTATACTAAAACGCCTTACTATGGTTCCCGCAAGATGAGCGCTTATCTCAAGATGATCGGGTATAATGTGGATCGTAAACGAGTCCGCAGATTGTACAAGCTTATGGGATTGACTGCCATTTATCCGAAACGAAATTTAAGTAAACCGGCCAAAGGGCATAAAATCTATCCTTACCTGTTGAAAGGGTTAACGATTGACCATCCGAATCAGGTTTGGGAATCCGATATAACGTACAGTGTGCCCGGATCGCGGCAACTAATTAATTGCCGTGACACGATCTCATTTGAAATATACTATTATAGTATCTGTGCCTTGTTGTGAAGGCATATGAGTCTGAGCGACAGTGACTCATCGTGTACTGATGAGGTGATGTAACTCGCTGACAAAGGGAAGTGAGGCGAATTCGTTAAGCCAAGATGCTTCTCAAGACTGAATATTGGACGGATGAAGAACATGAACCGATTAAACCGCATCTATGGGCTGAAATGTCGCCACTGCCTACACGAATTAATAGGTGGTATTGTGTGGCTTACTGTGAAACGTAAGTACAGAAGGCCTGTATACTGTGATGAAATGTATGCAAAACAGTATGAATTTGATGTCATAACGCAATTCGGCATTAAAACACAATCACTTTACAGAACGCTAAAGTTAAAGAGTGCGATCGGTATCCACCCCAATATGTTTGAGTTCAAATGAGTAAACCGGGGAAGGTTTGTTTAGATGATAAGGGAGTACGACCCCAATGATAAACAAGCTGGCGGAGTGTTCGTAGTAGTCTGAGGTAGGGAAAGCCTATTACATGGCAAAGGAACACAGCTTAATTGATTTACGTTAAAGATTAATTGACCAAATGAAGTGAAGACTTATGATAATCAATGAAATACAACGTAAATTGGCAACATGGACTGCAACAGACAAAGACAGAAGAGTCAATCGTCTATTGCGGATTATTAGTCATCCTCTGTGGCTTGCAAAAGCAGCGGAGATAACACTCTCTTCCAAAGGGGCCAGAACTCCAGGGGTAGATGGGATAAACAAATACAAACTGCAGTCAGGTTTGAATGAATATCTTGAACAAATCAGAAATGATCTGTTATCAGGGTCATATAAACCATATCCGGCACGGCGTATTTACATACCAAAAGCCCATGGAAAACAAAGGCCCATCGGAATCCCAACGTTGAGAGACAGAATCATTCAAAGAGCAATGCTAATGGCGATGGAACCCATATGGGAAAATGATTTTCATTCATTATCCTATGGCTTCAGACCCGAACGTAGTGTTCACCATGCCATCCGAACAGTTAAATTACAACTGACGGACTGCACTTATGCAAAAGGTCGCTGGGTAGTTGAAGGTGATCTATCAAGTTATTTTGATACGGTTCACCATAGATTACTCATGAAATATGTCCGGAAAAGGATAAGCTGTAAGCGATTCAATAACCTACTTTGGCTATTCATTAAAGCTGGGCATATCGATAAGAATCTATTTTACTCAACCAGTCAAGGAGTTCCACAAGGGGGAGTCATTTCCCCTTTACTATCCAACATTATGCTAAATGAGTTTGACCAATACTTAGATAAACTTTATCTGAGTAAGAAAGCTCGTAAAGATCGCTGGTACTGGAATCATAGTATCAAGGTTGGGAGAAAACCTGCTGTTGAAGAAAACCGACAATGGAAACCAGCAGTCTCTTACTGTCGCTTTGCTGATGATTTTATTCTTATTGTCAAAGGCATGCAGACAGAGGCTGAAATAATACGGGATCAATGTCGCAATTTTCTACAAGAAGAGTTGAAACTCAAATTGAATATGGAGAAAACAAAAATTACTCATGTCAATGATGGTTTTACTTTTCTAGGACACAGGATTATCCGTAAACGAGGGCCAAACGGCAAAATGAGGACGGTTACAGGAATTCCAAAGGAGAAAGCCCGGTCTTTCTCTTACGCTCTGAGTAAAGAACTTTCCGGAGATTTTAGCATAAGCATGATTGATAAAGTCGAAAAGCTTAATCAAAAACTCAGGGGCTGGGCTCAATTCTACCGACACACTGATTTTACTGCTATTATCTATAGTAAAATTGATAATGTGGTTTTCTGGAAGCTTGCTAAATGGCTTGCCAGAAAATACAAATGTAGAATTAAAGCTCTGCTTACTAAATGGTACAAGCAACCAGCTCCGGGATTGAGCAAAACCTGGGTTCTTTTTGGGAGAACAGATAATGGTAATAAATGTGGGATTTCTCTATTTAGACTGGTTAGTAGTTTAAAACAACCATTCAGATGGCGTCTACCCGAGACAAATCCATATCTGCGAGTGGAAGTTAGAAATACTATTACTTCTAACTATTTTGATGTTGCCATGGCGGTTGGCCGCAATTAAGTGGAGAGCCGGATGCGCTGAAAGGTGCACGTCCGGTTCGGAGAGGAGAGACTGGGAAATAGTTTGACTACGCCCAGTCTCTTACTCTACTACCTGTGCAGGGAGGATACCTCTACCTGGTGGCTGTGATTGATCTGTACAGCCGATATGTTGTGAACTGGTCCCTGAGCAATACGATGAGTGCTGAATGGTGCAGAGACACCCTGGATGAAGCGATAGAACGTTATGGACATCCGGAAATAGTAAATACCGACCAGGGATCCCAGTTTACCTCAGAAGTCTTTTCTGAGTATGTAGTGAAAACCAGAGAACTTAAACTGAGCATGGACGGAAAAGGAAGAGCTATTGATAATATTTTTATTGAGCGTCTTTGGAGAAGTGTCAAGTACGAATACGTCTATATTTATCCGGCAGCTGATGGTTTAGAATCTTATCAAGGACTTTGTAAATACTTTGATTACTACAACAATGAAAGAAGACATTCAAGCCTGAAGAAACAAACACCAG
>JACKQG010004210.1_pt1 | contig 16844 bp, 10 predicted proteins | sample 8237621 | NCBI WGS metagenome assembly JACKQG01 (sample SAMN15677084, study PRJNA649215) | marine metagenome | biome: marine; feature: Black Sea; material: saline water; isolation source: suspended particulate matter (SPM) from the Black Sea western gyre | collected 2013-06-09/2013-06-10 | depth...
AGAACCTTGCCGAGAAGCGATTCGAGGAGAAGCTGAAGGAGGACAAGAAGGAAATCGAAGTATCGCCCGAGGAGGCGAGGAAACAGGGCCGCGGTCTCATCAAGGACGAACACCTGGACGACAAACACCGGAACCTGGTCAAACTGACCGATGGCCGATTGGATGCGTGGATCTACTGCGGGTCCGCCATGGACGTCGCACCGGCGATCCGTACTGCGAAGGACAACGGTTTCCTGGACCGCACGGTCTTTGTGCTGGGCACTGATGCCTATCGCGCGGTGAAGGAATTGAAAGCGGCCGGACGGCCCGTTGTGCTTCCCGCCGGACTGGTTCATCAGGAACGAGATCCCATCACGGGCGAACTGAGCGAGACATTCGTCCCCAAGATCATCCACGATGCCGGTTTGTTGTATGCCCTGGTCCCCAATGCCAGTTCATCTTTGGGCGAGCGATATCTCACCTACCAGGCGGCGCGATGCATGCGACATGGGATTCCTCGCCAGGCGGCTCTGGAAGCCATCACTTTGAACGCCGCCCGGATGCTGGGCGTCGAGGACCGCCTTGGTTCTTTGGAGGTCGGCAAGGCCGGTTACGTCGTTGTGTTCAGCGGCGATCCGTTGGATTTCAATAGTTGGGTGGAAAAGGCATACATCGAAGGTGTTTTGGCGTATGACCGGACGGAAGACGTGCGACTGAATGAGCTGCTTGGTCTGGAGAAGAAAGCAGCGGAAAAGGCGGCTGCCGAGGAACCGAAGTCTGAGACACCGCCGGCTGCCAAGGACAGCAAGGAGAAGAAAGAAAAGGCAAAGAAGGAAGAAGCCAAGAAGCCGGTGAAGAAGGAACCCGCGAAGAAGGTGCCGGAGAAGAAGAAGCCGGCGGAAAAGGAAGAGAAGAAGGAAGAAAAGAAACCGGAGAAGAAGCCTTCCGAATCCCCGGCCGGAGAGGACGGATAATGCGAGCGAAGTTTTTCAAGCTGGCGATCATTACGATCCTGGCCGTTGTTGCGGCGGCGTCAGACGTATCGGCGCAGCCGGATTCGTTCGCTTTGCGCGCCGGGCGAATCCTCCCTGTCTCGCCTGATCTGCCTGCGGCGATCGACGACGGTGTGATCATCGTCCGCGATGGGCGAATCGTGGCGATCGGCAGCGAAGACGACGTGGACATCCCACCTGACGTTGCCGTGATTGACTTTTCGGACGGCACGGTCACACCGGGGTTCGTGGCTGCGGCGAGCGACCTCGGCGAAAGGCATCGAGGTGACGAGTCGATGGCGGCGGGCTACCAGGCTGTCGACTCGTTTGACCCGTTTGGAAACTACGCAGGCTTGCTGGCCGCAGGTGTGACGACGGTCCACGTCAATCCCGGCACGCATCGGTTGCTGACCGGACAGGGCGCGGTAGTTAAGCTCGGCGGTCCGCCGCAGGATCGTGTACTTCGAGCGCAAGCAGACCTGACCGTCAACCTGGACCCGGCGGTCAACAAGCCACCGCTAGATGTTACCTACTCGTTCCCCGCGTCGGCGGACGTAGCCATCCCGCTGCCTCGACGCCAGCGTCCGGCATCGCGAATCGGGCAACTTCTGGCCTTGGACGAAGCGATCCGTGACGCTCTGGCCGGCAAACGCGTCGAGCCTTATAGCATCCATCCGCCAGCGCTTGCTCAGGCGTGGAAAGACGAACTGCCATTGAGAATCCGCGCCGATCGTGCGGCCGACGTGCTTGGTGCGACAAAATTCCTCGGCGAGCGGAATCGATCTGGCTACGTTGTTAGTGTTGCCGAAGCGGATCGTGTTGCCGAAGCCATCCGCGCGGCGAAGGTGCCTCTGGTGTATCAGCCGCGAAACCAATTCCGCTCGCTGGGCGGCGACATTGGCACCGACCCAAACGCCTTGCCTTCCGCAGGGCCCGATTTTGAGGCACTGGAGGGTGTGACACTCGCTCTGTCATCGGCCATCGTTGCCGACTTGCGGTTGACCGCCGCGCATGCAGCCGGTGCCGGCCTCAAACGCGAGGACGCGCTGCAGGCAATCACTCGAGTCCCGGCCGAAATCCTGGGCGTGGATGATCGCGTTGGCAGTCTGGCCGTGGGCAAGGACGCTGATCTGGTCGTGTTGACAGGGGATCCGCTGGCGGTTTCCTCTCATGTCCAGCGCGTCTATGTGCGAGGACGCAGTGTTTTCGAGCCGCCCGCTCAAGGGGCGATCGTCGTCAAAGCCGACATGGTCTGGGCTGGTCCCGGTAAATGGATTTCGGACGGACAGATCTTGACTGAGAATGGAAAGATCGTCGCCGTCGGCCGAACCGTTCCTCATCCACCCTTCGCCCGAGTGATCGACGTCCGTCCTGGCGGTTTCGTCACACCCGGCTTTATCGATGCCCACGGCCACCTAGGCTTGGAAGGCGACCGGACTTCGGGCACAAGCGATCTGCGGCTGTCAAAACTGGTCGGCGCGGCCGACGTGACCGACACGCGTGTTGCCGCGGCCGGCATCACGACAGTGCTCATGGCGCCCTACGCAATCTCCAATACGAAAGGCGCGACGTGCGCAGCCGTCAAGACATCCGGCAATCATCGTAGCCAGCGGGTCATCCGCGACCCCGCCGCCGTTTTGTTTGACGTGAGCCAATCCGATCCACTCGCAGTCGCCGAAACACTCAGCAAGGCTCTTGCTCTTGGTCAGAAATACGTCGATGCGTGGACCAAGTATGACAAGGACCTTAAGGAGTTCCTTGAAAAGAAAGCAAAAGGCGAGAAGCCGAAAGCAGGCGAGGACAAGAAGGAAGAAGAGAGCAAAGAGCCCGCCAAACCAGACCCCGTGACGGGTACGTGGGAAGCCACGATCACTGGCGTGCCTATGCCCGATCCGGTATCGGCGACCATCGTTGTTCAACTGAAGGACTCGACGGTCGAAGGCCGGGTCACACAGTCCAGCCTTGGGCTCACCGGACGGATTTCGGGCCACTTCGACGGTAAGCACTTGTCGGCCGAGATTGTGCCCGACATGGATATTCCAGGGCTGGATCCGCCCATCAAGTTGGAGGTCGACCTGGTCGAGGAAGACCGCTTCAAAGGCACGATTTCGGCGATGGGGATTACAGCCGAAGTCGCAGGCAACCGGGTGGACAAGACCTCCGTCGAATTCAGCGTGACCAGCCGTCGGCGGCGGGGTAAGGACGGTCGGCCGTTGCCGCCCAAAGTGGATCAAAGCATGGAGCCACTGAAAGCACTGCTGGAAAAGAAGATTCCCGCGGTCGTGAAGGCATCCACCCCGGCCCAGATCCGCGAGGTACTTGCGGTCTTGATCGACAAGCACAAGTTGCCGGTGACGCTGGTCGGTGCGGAAGGTGCATCGTCCCACGCCGCGGTACTTGCCGAGAAGAAGGTCACTGTCGTGGTACCGCCAAATGTACTGCGCAAACGACAATATCGCGACTACCATCAAGCCGACGACCTCAGCCGGCACAAAGTGCCGATCGCGTTTCAAAGCAATCTCGAAGACGGAGCCCGCCACATTCCCGCCGTGGTGCTGTACGCCGTCGAACGAGGACTGGACGCCGAAGCGGCCCTCGAAGCGTTGACCGTCGGCGCGGCCAAGGCATACAAGATCGACGATCGTGTTGGGACGATCGAACCAGGCAAGGACGCGGACATGGTCATCTTCAGCGGTCATCCGTTCCAGGAAGCCGGCCGAGTCCTGAGAATCGTCGTGGACGGCAAGGAGGTGCGACCGTGACCCATATCCCAGTAGGTCCCGTCTGCCGGACGGGACCTCACGCGGAAACCGCAACTGCCGTTCGAGACGAGGCATTTTTCAGTATTCGCAATTGAGGAAAGGCCCAAACGGTTGAGTACTAAGAATATCTGCATTCTGCGGCGGACATTGGCCGGGGGGCTTCTCTGCCTCCTGCCCGTGATCACCTTCGCGACCATGGCGTCGCCGGCCGCGGCCGACGAACCTGAGCGTCTGGCATTTCGCGTGGGCAAAGTGGTCACGATGGATGCCAAGGACCGAGTGCTGAACAACGCCGTGGTCTTGATCGCCGGCGGCAAGATCAGACGCATCGGACCAGCGGCCAAAGTCAAGATCCCGGACGGCTATCGAGTGATCGACAGGCCAAACCATTGGCTTCTTCCGGGCTTGGTGGACGCGCACAACCATGCCGCCGGATCCATGCGTGACTTGCACGACTATGTCTACCTGACTAACCCAGGGCTTCGCACGCTGGAAGCGTTGGAGCCGGAAAGTGACAATAACAAGCGATCTCGGGCAGGCGGCATTACAACCGTACTGAATATCCCCGGCAGTGGAAACAATATGAGCGGTTTCGGTAGCCTCACGAAGCTGGCCGGCGAAAGCGTCGCGGACATGCTGATCAAGTCTCCGGGGTGCCTGAAACTCTCTCAGGCCGGTAATCCCGAACGGTACTGGTACGGCGTCAGTCGATCGTTCATGTACTACAATCTCCGGCAGACGCTCCAAAAAGCGCTGGCCTACCACCAAGCATGGGAACGATACGAGAACGGTGAGTCCAAGGAGAAGCCTGCCTTCGATTTATTCTGGGACGACTTCCGGCCCGTTTTCCGCCGGGAGATGTTTTCTCTTGTCCACACGCAGTGGTACCAAGTGGTGATGTCCAGTGTCGACATGCTGGCGAAGAAACTGGGGATTCGTATTGTTTTGGGCCACAGTACGTTCGAGGCTTACAAGACGGCGCCGCTGGTCATCGCACAGGGCGACGTTTACACGTCCAATGGCCCGCGCCAAATCCATTTCGATCGGCATCAGCGCAAGATCATGGGCAACGCGGCACGATGGTGGCAGGGCGGTGTACGAAAACTGGGAATCAACACCGACGCACCGGTCGTGCCCCAGGAAGAGCTTCCCTTTCAAGCCGCCATGGCCTGTTATTACGGCTGGAGACCTTACGAGGCTCTCCGGGGCATCACCCGAATCCCGGCCGAGACCCTGATGCTTGAAGATCGCGTCGGATCCATCGCCGCGGGCAAAGATGCAGATTTGGGGCTTTGGACAGGGGACCCCATCGACCCTCGGTCTGCCTGCGAGCTGACGGTGATCAACGGCCGGATTGTGTACGACGCAAACGAGCGACGAGAGTTCTGAGATATCACTATGATGCGAGTACGCCACTACATATCGCTGCCCACGCTCCTGGCCGTGGCTGTCTTCGTCGTCTCTGCCGGACGGGCCCAAGACGACGAGGAAGAGAAGTTCGTCGTCATCAAGGCCGGACGCGTGATAACCGTCTCGGGTGAGGAGCACGTCCAGGCCGATATCGTCCTGGCCGACGGCAAGGTCCGCTTGGTAGGCAAGTCTTTGGACTATCCCAAATCGGCCAAAGTGATTGACGCTCGCCGCGAAGTCGTCATGCCGGGCATGATCCATCCGCGAACGCGGTGGCAGTTGTCCAGCTATAGCCGTTCGGGCATCCGCGGAGACCGCAGCGCGGCCAAGGAGGTCTATCTGGACCTGATTGACTTCGAGCCATTGCTCAAGGCCGGTTACACCGCCGTGTGCTTCTATCCGATCGGCACAGGCATTACCGGCCCCGGCGCCGTCTACCGGACGGCCGGAGAAGAGAAATCACGGGAGCTGGGGACAGCCTATCTGCGAATCACTATGTCCAGCCCGGCCCGCGACAAGAAGACGTTGCGCGACGCGGTCTCTAAGGCAAGAAAGGAAATCGAGAAGGTCGAAAAGGCGCGCAAGGACTGGGATGAGAAACAGAAGAGGGCCAAGGAAGAGGCCGCCAAGAAGGCGAAGGAAGCGCCCAAGGATGGCGAGAAGCCGAAGGAAGAGCCCAAACCCAAATCGGACGCTGGAAAGGACACTCCGGCAAAGAAGGAAGAAGCGAAAGACGCAGAGAAGAAGCCTGAAGTATTCACACCGCCGAAGATCGACCCTGCGGTCCTGCCGATTGTCGAGTGGATTCGCGACAAGAAAGGCCCGGCGTTGTTGTTTGAACTGTCCCGAGCCTCGGACCTCCGCCATCTGGATGATGCACTGCGAACCGCGAAGGAATTGCCCGGTACGCTGATCTATCTCAGCGTCAGTTCTTCGTCGGACTTTCACTTCGTGGTCAAGGACCTTGTCGAACGCGAGGCGCACGTGCTGGTTCAGCCGCGGATCGGTAACTTGCCGAGCACGGTCACTCGATACAATCTTGCCGCGGAACTCGCCACGGCTGGTTGTGACGTAGTTCTCGTGCCCACGAGCGACTCGACCTCTGCGTTGGAGCAGTTTCGCATTAGCCTAGCCGATTTGGTACGCGCCGGTCTGCCGCGTGAGGATGCGTTGAAGGCCGTCACAATGCGTCCCGCCAAAGCCCTGGGCCTTTCGGACCGGTTGGGAGCAATCGAAAAGGGCAAAGACGCCGATCTCATCTTCCTGGACGGCGATCCTCTCGATCCCCACACACGCGTCACTCGCGTGATGACGCTCGGAGAAATCGTATGGGAGGCTCCGGAATAACCATGACATTCCGTTCGCTTGTTCTTGTTTCGATCCAGTTCATCTTGGCCGGCAGCCTTGCTTTCGCTCCGCCTCCCATGTCGGGCGCGGAGCCGCAACCCAAGCCGAAAGACGAACCGGCCACTACGGACGCGAAGAAACCCACAGAGGCCAAAAAGGAAGATAAGGAGGAGAAAGAGACCAAGAAGCCGGATCGATTCTTTGCCGTCACAGGAGCGACCGTTCACACGGTCAGCGGGTCGACTCTGAACGGACCCACCGTGCTATCGAAGAACGGCAAGATCGTTGCCATCGGTCACGACGTGGCGATGCCGAAAGATGCGGAAGTCCTGGACGCCACGGGCTACCATCTGTACCCCGGCCTGGTCGCCGTCAGCAGCAGCGGTATTGTCGGTGGCGAACCACCCGAGGACAACACAAACGTATTCGGGATCTCTATGACGCTAGGCCTGGCTGGCGGTATAACGACCGTGGCCAGCGGAAATACGGCCGCCAAACTGACGTTTGGGACCTTGGAAGATCACGTGCTGAAGCGCAAGCTCTTCCATACTCTGCAGTACAGCACCCAGAATCCAGATGGTCGCCGCAAGCTCCGCGCGCAACTTGATCGCGTCAGGCAGTACCTGCGAGATCTGGAGGCCCACGAAGAAGAGAAGAAAATCGACCCAAAGGCAAAGCCGCCCGACAAGGCGTGGCTGCAGCGCGAGTATGACACGGCCTTGAAGCTTCTTCGCCATGAACTCATAGCCGTCGCTAGTGCGGACACCGAGCAAGGGCTGCAGGATCTGGTCAGTTTGGCTGATGCATACAATCTTCGTATCGTTGTTCGCGGCGCGCGAGAGGGCTGGGTGGTCGCAGCGGAGATGGCCCGAGCTGATCTTCGCGCCGTGATCACTCCACGCACGCGCAGCGATCGAGATGAGCGAACGAATCGGCCCAACGGATCTTCCATTGAAAACGCGCGCATTCTTCACGACCACGGCGTGACGTTTGCCATCATCCCGCGGAGCACTGGAATCGCCACGTGGGGCATCGCCGGGCGCGACCTGATGCACTTGGCCATGGAGGCGGCCTTCGCCGTGCGCGGCGGTCTTCCCAACGATGCCGCCATTCGCGCCATCACGATCGATGCCGCCCGCATCCTGGGCGTCGATCATCGGGTTGGTTCGATCGAGGTCGGAAAAGATGCCGATTTCGCCATCGTCGATGGCGACTTACTTCACTACATGACCATGGCCCGCTGGACGGTGGTCAACGGCCGCATCGCCTACGACAAGAAGAAAGACTCGCTGCTCAATCACATCCGCCCCGACGGCAATCTCGATGCCCCAGCGCCGGACGAATACTGGCCCCGCAGCCTCGGCGAACCGGTTCAGGCGGAAGAGACCGAGCGTAAGGCGACGACCGACTCGTAACCGCACCAAATCGTGGATTGGGGCGTGATGGCAGGCGACGGCAGACGTATTCACGTTGCCGTCGTCGAATCGGGAGAGGCCGAGGGAGCGAACTTCGGCCTCTCCGCGATTCGGCAGACCCGCTACAATTCGTCGCACGTAATGGCACTTTTCAACGCGAAATCGGCATCTACGCCTCGTATGCAGGAGCACAAAACAGTAGTGTACCGTTTGGCGTGCGCGCAGGTGGGCCTCATGTGGGGGTCAGGGCACCTGTATTCTGTAATCAAACTCATGTTCAGTGGAAAGAGCTTACCAAGGCTGTCGAAACCGCTGCGGTAGATAATCGGTGTACTATGAACCGTACGCGTATCTTGAGGCTCGTCCTTTTGGCGGTTCTTATTGCTGCGCTCGTTTGCTTGGTGCGGCTTACGGGGTTTTCGGAGCATCTCACCACGGACAACCTCAAACCTACGGTCCAACAAGCCGGCTTGTGGGGGATCGTGCTGTACTACGTGGCATTTTCCTTGGGACTGCTGGTACACGCACCAGGGATGGCCTTTGTCGCCGTCGGCATTTTTGCCTATGGCTGGCAGGTCGGAACGCCGCTGTCGTTTGTCGGCGCAGTGTTCGCCGTGGGCGTCAATTTCTTATTCGCCAGGATCGTGGGCGGCAGGGCGTTGGGCGAAATCGAACATCCGAAAATGAAGCGAGTTCTTGCCGGATTGGACGCTCGGCCCATCCGCACGGTGATTATCTTGCGACTGCTGTTCCTGATGCTGCCGCTCTTGAACTACGCGTTGGCGTTTTCGAACATTCGCTTCCGTGACTATTTGGTCGGTTCAGCGATCGGCTTGGCGCCGCACGTGCTGGTGGCGTCGGTGATTTTCAAATTTGTGTATTGGTCGATCCATGTCTGACTGCCTGCGAGAGATGAGTAGGTCCCGCTTGCCGAGCGGGACCTTGAACTGCGGATAGGCCTCAAAATTCAAGGTCCCGCTCGGCAAGCGGGACCTACTTCTCGCCCTCAATGGGCAAACTACGGAGCTAGCAGCAAACGGCTGGGGGCTTGGAGGTAACCGATCACCTCGTTCAGGAACCGGGCGGCGGCGCCTCCGTCCACCAAACGATGGTCGTAGGACAGGCTGAGCGGCATCATCAGGCGGGCGGCGATCTGGTCGTTGTCCATTACCACGGGCATCTTGCGTGAGCGACCGACCAACAGGACTGCCACTTCCGGTACGTTGATGATCGGTGTCGAGTACGTCCCGCCGATCGCACCCAGATTACTGAGCGAAAACGTGCCGCCGCGCAGGTCTTCGATCGCGAAAGTGTTGCTGCGTGCGTTTTCTGCGATTTGTGTCAAGCCGCGAGCAATGTCCGGAATCGTCATCCGATCGGCGCCGCGCAGCGGCGGCACAACCAGTCCGCGTTCGGTGTCCACGGCGATGCCGATGTTGATGTAGTCTCTGTAAATGATCTGGCCGTTTTCCATGTCGATCGAAGCGTTCAGCAGTGGATGTGACCTGAGCGCCATCGCCACGGACTTGATCAGGAAACTCATCGAAGTGAGCTTGATGCCTTGCGCCACGTAGTCGGCTTTGCTGGTTTGCCGAATACGTTCGAGTTCCGTGACGTCGGCGTCGTCGAAATTGGTGACGCGCGGGCAGGTTGCCCACGATTTGTGCATCTGGGCGGCGATCGTTCGGCGGATCTTCGGCATGCGCTCGACGCGGATCGGTCCCCATGCGTCCGTGGACGCTTCGCCGGGGCCCTTCTTCACCGTCTCGACGGGCGCAGCGGCTGCCGCCTGACTGGACTGGCGAACCGCTTCCAAGACGTCCTCGCGAGTGATTCTGCCGCCCGATCCCGTACCGGTGATGCGGTGGAGGTCCACGCCCACTTCGCGCGCGAAGCGTCGGACTGCCGGACCGGCCGCGAGTTTCCCCGTGGATGCCAACTTCTCTGCAATACCGAGAGTCGACTTTGCCGCGAGTGTCTCCGGCTGTACTGTCGGTGCAGCGGCAGGCTCGGGCGTCGGGGACGAAGGTGGTTCGGCAGGCTCGGGCGTGGACTGGGTGGGTTGTGGCTGCGATTCCTCCGGTGCCTCGGCTGGCGCAGCCGCCACCGCCGCGGGAGCCGCTTCGGCCTTCGGCGGTTGCTCGGATGGTGCCACGGCTTCGAGGCTGATCAACACGGCGCCGACTGCGACGCTTTGCCCGACTTCGACGTGGATTTGCGTTACCTTTCCCGCTTGAGGGCTGGGCACTTCGACGGTCGCTTTGTCAGTCTCCAATTCGACGATGCCTTGGTCTTTGTCGATGAAGTCACCTTCGCCGACAAGGACATCCAGAATGTCGCCGGAATCAACGCCGTCGCCCAAATCGGGAACTTTGATTTCGATGCTCATGGTGCTGCTATGCATTGAACGGATCCTGTTTATCAGGATCTACGTCCAACTCCTTGATCGCTTTGGCCACGGTTGTGGCGTCCAGTTCTCCTCGCCTACGCAAACGGTGCAATGTGGCAATTGTAATGCTTTCGGCATCCACCTCGAAATGCCTCCGCAACGCTTCTCGCGTTTCACTACGTCCCATTCCGTCGCATCCGAGGACATGGTAGTCGCCAGGAATCCACGGGCGGATCTGTTCGGCCAACGCACGCACGTAATCGGAAGCCGACACAAATATACCTTGCTCGCCCTCGAACGCTTCTTCCAGATGAGATCTGCGGGGCGACTCGGCCGGATGTAGCATGTTCCAGCGTTCACACGCCTGGGCTTCGCGGCACAATTGCGAATAGCTGGTCACGCTCCACACATCGCTGGATATGCCGAACTTCTCTGCCAGAATCTCCTGGGCCCTAAGCGTACACCCGAGTATGGCCCCGCTGCCGAGCAAGTTGACTTTGTGGTCGGCACCGTCGACATCCACTGAATTGACCCTGTAGATCCCCTTTACAATTCCTTCTTCCGCTCCGGCGGGCATTTCGGGCATCACGTAGGGCTCGTTTTCCACCGTGATGTAGTAAATCGCCGTTTCGCCCTCGGCGTAGAGCTTCCTGAGACCGTCCATGACGATGACGGCAGTCTCGTACACATATGCCGGATCGTAGGCCCGCACGGTCGGAAACGCCATCGCATTCAGCAAGCTGTGACCGTCCTGGTGCTGAAGCCCTTCACCGTTCAGCGTCGTGCGGCCGGCTGTTCCACCGATCATGAATCCCTTGGCTCGCATGTCCGCCGCCGCCCAAACGAGATCGCCGATACGCTGGAAACCGAACATCGAATAGTAGATGAAGAACGGGATCATGTTGATACCGTGCTGGCAGTACGAAGTGCCAGCCGCAATGAAAGACGACATCGAGCCCGCTTCGGTGATTCCCTCTTCCAGAATCTGCCCGTCCTGGGCTTCCTTGTAGTACATCAGTTGTTCCGAGTCGACCGGTTCGTATAACTGGCCTGAATGAGCGTAGATGCCCACCTTGCGGAACATGCCTTCCATGCCGAAGGTGCGAGATTCGTCAGGGACGATGGGCACGACGTACTTGCCGATTCGCTTGTCGCGGCACAGCTTGTCCAGCAGACGCACAACGCCCATGGTGGTGGACATTTCCTTGCCCTTGCTGCCGCCGAGGAATTCGTTGTGGTCGTCGATCGTCGGCACGTCGATCGTCGGGATCTCCGCACACCGGTTGGGGACGTAGCCGCCGAGTGCTTCGCGGTGCTGGCGGAGGTACCGTATCTCGGGGCTGTCTTCCGGCGGACGGTAGAACGGCGCGTTGGCCACGTCTTCGTCGGAAATGGGAATCCCGAAACGACTGCGGAATTCACGCAGTTCTTCTTCGTTGGCCTTCTTCTTGTTGTGAGCGATGTTTCGCCCCTCGCCCGTCTCGCCCAGGCCGTAGCCTTTGATCGTTTTGGCCAGGATCACGGTCGGGCGTCCCGTGGTCTCGACCGCAGCTTTGTAAGCAGCATAGAGCTTCTCGGGATCGTGACCGCCGCGACGCATTCGTTCGAGCTTTTCGTCCGAGAACTTATCGACCAGTGTCAGCAACTCCGGGTATTTCCCAAAGAAATGTTCTCGGATATAGGAACCGGGCATGGCCGTGTACTTCTGATACTGGCCATCGACGCATTCTTCCATGCGTTTGACCAACTGTCCGGTATTGTCCTTTTCCAGCAGCGGGTCCCAGTCGTCGCCCCAGATTACCTTGATGACGTTCCAACCGGCGCCTCGAAACAGGGCTTCCAGTTCCTGAATGATCTTGCCATTGCCGCGAACCGGGCCGTCCAACCGCTGCAAGTTGCAGTTGATGACAAAGATCAGATTGTCCAGTTTCTCGCGGGCTGCCAACGTGATCGCGCCGAGAGTCTCCGGTTCGTCACATTCGCCGTCGCCCAGGAACGCCCACACCTTCTGATTGCCGGTGTCTTTGATTCCGCGGTCGCGCAGGTACTGGTTGAACCGCGCCTGGTAGATGGACATGATGGGGCCCAACCCCATCGAAACCGTGGGAAACTCCCAGAAATCGGGCATCAGCCACGGATGGGGATACGACGAGAGCCCGCCCCCGGGCTGCAGTTCGCGGCGGAAGTTGTTCAGGTGCTCTTCCGTCAGGCGTCCCTCGACGAATGCGCGTGCGTACATTCCGGGCGAAGCGTGTCCCTGGAAGTAAATCAGATCGCCGTCATAGTTGCTCTCGCCACGCCCGCGCAGGAAATGATTGAAGGCCACTTCGCACAGCGTCGCCGCGGATGCAAACGTCGAGATGTGGCCGCCAATCCCGTCGAACTGCTTGTTGGCCCGCACGACCATGGCCATGGCGTTCCAACGGACAATGCTCTTGATGCGGCGTTCCAGTCCTCGGTTTCCCGGATAGACCGGCTGTTTGTCGACCGAGATGGTGTTCACGTAGGGCGTGTTCAGCACTGTGGGCAGTTCGACGCCTTCCAGCCGCGCTTTCTTTTCCAGTGCCGACAGCAAGTACTTAACTCGCTCCGCGCCTTTGCTGCGGAGCACGTATTCCAGAGAATCGAGCCACTCGGACGTTTCGGTCGGATCGTTGTCAAGCGTTTGGTCAACGAATGTTGAGTCGAGGCTCTCGTCTGGTACGGCAACCTCGGTAGCATCAGCCATGACCTGTTCCTCTTGGTTCAGTCCATCAGGTTATTGGATCTGCCAACTGCCCATTACTATAGGACAAAACTCGGCGGGGGAGTAAGGCAAGGCAGCGATTCAACTGCATGAGTACCCGCTGGGACCTCATGTCACATAACCGTGTCCTAATATCGGAAGGATCCGGCCAGATGATCCAGCTTTACCTGGCACGATAGTCGTCGGCAACAAGCGGATCTACATACCTGTATCTCGCGCGTTAGCGGCGCGGCTTGTAGATTTCGGTCGCGGTACCGAAGAATACCTCGCCAGCGTTCATCAACGTCTCGCTGAACGTCGGATGCGGATGAATCGACTCGGTAATGTCTCGTACTTCGCAGCCCATTTCGATGGCCAGCACCGCTTCGGCGATCATCTCGCCCGCTCCGGGCCCGACGATTCCACAACCCAGGACTCGTTCCGTCTCGGGATCGACGAGCCATTTGGTCAAGCCTTCCGTGCGTCCCAGTGCCTGCGCTCGACCACTGGCAGCCCATGGGTACACGGCTACATCGACCTTGCGGCCGTCTCGGTTTGCTTGCTCCTCGGCGAGCCCGGCCCAGGCGATTTCGGGATCGGTGAATACGACGGCTGGGATCGCGGCTTTGTCGAACGTCGTAGTCTTCCCCAGCACCGATTCCACGGCCACCTTTGCCTCGTGAGCGGCCTTGTGCGCCAGCATCGGCTCGCCGGCCACGTCGCCAATGGCCAGCACGTGCGGATCGGCCGTACGTTGCCCGTTGTCGCACACGATGGAACCTTTGTCGTTCACCTGGACCTGAGTGTTTTCAAGACCGATTCCGTCGCTCGCCGGGCGGCGTCCTACTGATACGAGCACGCGATCGTAATGTTCGACGCCGTACTTGGCCGGGCCTTCAAAAGCCACTTCGACCTTGTCGTCCCGAAGCCCAAGCGAACCTACTTTGGTCTCCAGGTAGATGCGATCCTCGAACAGCGTTTTCAGACGCTTGTAGAGCGGCCTGACCAGATCGCGGTCCGCACCCGGCAACAGGCCATCGGTCAATTCCACCACGCTGACTTCCGACCCAAGACGCGCGTAGACGGTGCCCATCTCCAGTCCGATGTATCCCCCACCGATCACCAACAAGCGTTCGGGAATGTCGGCCAACCGGAGTGCACGGGTGGAGTCCATAACCCGGTCCGATCCCAAATCGAACACCTGCGGCATGACGGGAATCGAGCCCGTTGCCAAGATCAGATGATCGAACGTGATCTGGCGGCCATCGGGAATCGACCGGTCGTCTCCTTCTAGTCGCAGGGTGGTCGAGTTTTCGAAAACGCCCTTGGCTTTGACGACTCGCACTTTGCGTCGTTTGGCCAAATGCGCCAAACCGCCCGACAACGTGGCAAGGATCTTCTCTTTGCGGGCACGAATCTTGTCCAAGTCGATGTTTGGCTGAGGATAGTCAACGCCCCAAGTTTCGCGCAGTTCATCCACTTCGGAAATCACGCGAGCCACGTGGAGCAGCGCCTTCGATGGAATGCAGCCGCGAAGCAGGCAAGTCCCGCCCAGCCTCGAGTCGGCTTCGACAAGCGTGACCTCGACGCCTTCGTCGGCTGCCAAAAAAGCCGCGGCATATCCCCCGGGGCCGCCGCCGAGCACTACTAGTTGCGAGTGCATGGTGCTTGAAGAGTTGTGTGTTCGGGAGTAGGTGCAACGCAAGTCGAAAAACAGTTACCAGGAAAAGAAACCCGGCTTCTTGAAAAAGCCGGGTCTCTGGTTCTTGATACGATCGCGTCGTGCATCAAATCCCAGCCAGACCACAACGCCGCGACCGATTGTATCAAGCGAGCGATTCGACTCCCGTCGCTAACGCGAGAGGAACTCGATCACCGTGTTGATTTCCTTGGCGTCCAGGGGCACGCTGATGTCGTTCGCAGCAGGCAGTCCCTGGACGGTAGCTCGCAGAGTTTCGGCGTCAAACGTGACCCAATCCAGCGTTTCGCCCACGCTTTCCTCGCTGAGGCCCCGGTAGAGATTCAGCAGATTCTCCCGTGGGCGAACGGTGATAATGTCTCCGGAACGCATCAGATACGAGGGTTTGGTTACCTTGACTCCGTTCACCTGGAAATGCCCATGCGTGACGCCCTGCCGGGCCTGCGAACGCGTCTTGGTAAATCCAGCTCGTCTGAGCACGTTGTCCAACCGCCTCTCGCACAACAGCAAGAGCATCTCTCCCGTGTCGCCTTTCTTGTGCGTGACGGAGTTGAAGAAACGTCGCAACTGGCGCTCGCCGAGCCCGTAGTAATGCTTGATTTTCTGCTTTTGCTTCAGTGCCAAACCATAGTTGGACGGTCTGCGCGGGCGAGTGTGCATTCCGGGCGGGGCCTCGCGGCGCTCCATAGCGCGTCCGGCGCCGGCGGTCTCGTAGATCAGTGTTCCCAAGCGACGATTGATTCTCGCCTTTGGACCAGTGTGACGACCCATGCGGTGACTACTCCTTCAAGACTCTTGTTAGACAAACATCCCTTCTTAGGGGGTCTATGGTAATGGCTTGCACAAACTCGAGGGAGGAACCGTATTGCACCCCCCGATGGCGGACCCGACAAACAAACCTACAATGATTGCGGATGGCGTGGCTTATTACAAGGGGGAATACCGCCCTTTTCCTTGGGGCAGCCCGTTTAACCCCGAGCCGGAGGCGACGGTTGTGGCGCTCAGGCAACCGTCGCCTCCGGCTCGGGGTTAAACGCTCGAAGGCCGCAGAAATCGGGACAGCCATTCTATCGGCGGCCCTACGCGTCGGTCACCTCGCGTACGACGATACGGGCTCCGCGAATCTCGATGATTCGCACTTGTTGCCCGCTGTCGACGTAGGATCCGTCGGTCAATACGTCCAAATAGTGGTCGGCGAACCTCGCTTTGCCTGCAGGACGCAATGGCGACGCTGCGACACCCCAATCGCCCACTTGGATACCGAGATCGCTGTCGGGGTGGCTCTGCGGTAGCGGTTTGCCTTCGGAGTCCTTGGCGACGGCATCGCCTTCACCAGCAGGCTGCACGGGCTTTAGCGCCAGCCGGTTGAATAGGGGTATCGCGTTGAAGTGCCTGCTGAGCATCATCGCGCCCCCAACGAAAGCGGCGGCGGAACAGCTCACGACGAGTAGTGATGTGGCAAAGGTGTCCATCTGCCGGGCGGTCTGAGGTATCACAAAACTCTGGCAGGCCATCATTACCGCGGCGAACATCAGCAACAAACCGGCGATCCCCGACACTCCGAAACCTGGAATCACGAAGATCTCGACTGCGATAAACACGATCCCGACGACAAACAGAATGACTTCCAGCACCTCCGCCGTTCCGCCCAGAAAGCGACTCCAGAAGAATAATGCGAAACACAATAGCGCGATCAAACCGCCGACGCTGAGCCCGGGCGCGCTGAACTCGATATACAACGCAATCAGCCCGACAACGAACAGAATCCCCGTGATCAGCGGGGCGTTCAGAATGAATACCGCCGTGTCGACACCGCTGGGCTGAAGCACAATCGGGTCGCCCGCGAAACCGAGCAGTTGCTTCAACTCGTCACGGTCCTTGGCATTGCCCTCGGCCAAGTTGAGTTCGAACGCCCGCTTGCCGTTTACTTCGAGAAAATGCTCTTCCCGCGACTCGTGCACAGGCTTGCCCTTCTCCCACATGTTGGGCTCGCCCGACGATTCGATCTCCGCTTCGGACATGAACGTCTCTTCGCCCGTTTGCCGGTGCCGGACGTGATAGACGACCAGATCCATGTCGACCATGGCTTCGGCCAGAGCGGGCGGGCGGTGCTTGGCTTCTGCCAG
>JACKQG010004212.1_pt1 | contig 16839 bp, 15 predicted proteins | sample 8237621 | NCBI WGS metagenome assembly JACKQG01 (sample SAMN15677084, study PRJNA649215) | marine metagenome | biome: marine; feature: Black Sea; material: saline water; isolation source: suspended particulate matter (SPM) from the Black Sea western gyre | collected 2013-06-09/2013-06-10 | depth...
AGGGGCATTCCTAATCCCAATTTAATGCTATTAAATGCCAAAGTGGCAGCATCAAACTTTAACTCTGTTAACTCAATGAGCACCTCCGGAGTTATGGGCAAGTTTCCATGTGCGACAATGGCATTTCTTGCTTTCCAAAGCCTGTCAAATAGCTCAGGAGATGCGTTAAGGTGTGTTACAATCAATTCACGCATCAATGAAGTAATACTCGGACCTTGGGTATCGATAACAACTCCACAGGATGGACAGTTACGGACTATCGGGGGTTGGGTTACAATATGGCGAGCCATGATTTGAAGACAAACCATTAAAGCTGAGAAGTTCTCAATGGAGTCACGTTCAGCTAATCCTCGCCTTAACCAAGATAAGGCTGAAAAGATATCGCTTGACACAACCGAATTTTCAATATTTACTGCGGAAAAGTCTACCTTGACAGTGGGTGTTTGAGTACGCTTACTCATGCTGAGAATTTGACTATATTGTCCTTTGTCGTTAATGGTGGTTGGTTGCATGTGCACAGCAGACAATTTTGCTCCTATACTAAATGAAAGAAGGCCGAGAAAATGCTCAACTAACAAACGTGATGATGAAATTATAGCTCGTTGCTTTTCATCGTCTCCGTTAACTAGGTTAATGTAGAAGGCAATTGTCACATGTGTAGCTGGATCTTTTGTAGCGGAGTTTTCAACAGTGTTTGTTTCAACCCCCCAGATATCTGCTCCGCTTTTATAGGCAAGTTGGACAACTGTTTTTTTAGTTTTATTGCCTACTTTTAAACCAGGTATGATAAATTGCACTGAGACAGGGATTTTGCCAGACACCATAGGGGGAAATATCTTTGGGGGTCCCAAAAATTGTCCAGGTTTGAAAAGGAATAATTTCTCTTCCGGATTCTGATTCATCTGCCTTCAATTTATAGTCTTTTCTATACTATAAACACTCCACTCATCACAGTCAACCCAGGTAAGTGGCACGATTGCATCATGTTACGAATTACAATAATGTGCAGTATTCATTGCATAACAGAAACTAGTAATGTAGACTAATTTGAGCAAGTCGGTCTGTAGTTTAGTTTAATAGATTGAAGTATAGGAAATTACCGAGGCTTGAAAGTAAACCACCCTCAGCGCCAATTTCGCCAAACATCGTAGCTTTGTTGGCCGTCAGCGGTCTTAACAGTTCACCCAAGTCTATAGTTGATTTGGCGCAGGAGATCTCAGGAGATTTATTAGTAGGATATCAGAAATTGGAAGCTCTAGACCAAACGATTGGCGGTGTCGGTCTCCATAATGTGCACCATCGTATTAGTGACGATGAAATGACAGGAGATTATCGCATAGAATTCAGACCTCAATTTAGACCAATCCAGTACGTTTACATGTGGTTATCTTACGATGACCTAGTTTGGAACGCATGTCGAATAGTACAAGACTCCTGTTTACATATAGAAAATGCAGTTAAATATCGATTTAAAATACCTTTGACAAAGAATGCTTCGCTGGGTGTGTTGCTAGGCGAGCCACAAGTCAAGGCCGATTTAGATTCAGCCTTTTTGGGTTTGTTGCGTACATTGAACAGAATAGTATATAGAAGAGCTAAGCATACGATAGAAGAGCTGAAAATCGATGAGCATCGTTTTACACCGGCTGACGCATTGGCTATCTATCTGATATGCCGGAAGGCTGGATGCAAACTACTTGAACCCACTGGTCTGTTTAAAAAGTGGAAAAGATAGAACTAAATTAATTTGGCAAAAATTCCTATCCCCGTAAAGGAACACCCTCATAAGCCTCAGCCACTCTGTCTAACGCCCGGTACAATTACTTTAGCCTTTGTGGTAATATTTGAACATTAAAGTCGAATAGCGGCACTGGCACTCATAAGCCCTTGGTCGCTGGTTCAAATCCAGCCGCTGCCACTTTTCGTTTTCAGCCTCGCTGTATTTCCTGTATTGACAACCTTCTGCAATCGCCGTATTCTACTATCGGCTGGAAGGTAACTACAAGGCATGGGTTGACGCTGGCTACTCGGTAGAGCAGTAGAGCGCTGGATGTGAAAGCCGAGAGTTGATATAGTTAAACAAATGCGTAGATGCTATGTGCTAAACATAGCAGTGTGTGCCTAGGAAGGAAAAGGTACACCGAAAAATCAACGGAGGGAGACATGAAGTATGCCACGTAAAAGGCAGCCCGTTTTTTATCCAGCTCTACTTGTCATTGACATGCAGAATGGCTTCTGCTCGCCTGGGGGTTCATATGAAGAATACGGAGGTCATATTGGAGCTGATCTCAATGCATACATGCAGATCGTACCGAATGTTATGAGGGTGATAGCTGCCTGTCGTGAATTACAAATACCCGTTTTCTACTCCCAACAAGTTAGAGAAGCATCGGGCATAGACCTTTTCACGAGATTGCATCTCATCATACCAAAAAGAAGGGCAGAGTTTCTCAGAATACCCGCATGCGTTCTTGGAACATGGGATGCAGCGATACTCGATGAACTTCGACCAGTGGAGGGCGATCACATAGTCGTCAAAAGGAGAGATTCTGCCTTCCAAGACACAGAACTCGATCTGTGGCTGAGGAGTAGCTACGTCGATACAATCATATGTACAGGCGTAGACACCGCAATCTGTGTAGAAAATACTTTAACAGACGGATTCAATATGGGTTATGATGTCATATTAGTAGAAGATGCCACTGCGTCTTCCTGGGGAGAGATTGGCAGGGCTACTATAATGAAGGTTAGAGGTTCTTATGGCTGGGTTTTAACGGCAGATCAACTCATAGAGCTCTTACACAAGAATAAATGTGGAGATGGAGCTTTCAATTTCCCTCTCTAGTTGACTAGTCCCCAATGATTTCATAATTTTAAAGTCAGAGTTGTCATAGCGTAAACTGGTGTGACTGCCCTTACAAAAAACTTATTCAAAGATAAGAAGGTCTGGAAAAAAGGGATATATTTTGGACTCTGTTATTGGGTAATAACTATTCTAGGAATGGTGATGTCTTATAGTAGCTTTCCAACATCATTGATCATGGTCATGACTTGGAGCGTCAGTATATTGGTCCAGGCAATAGTTGCAGGATTGATTTACGCGAGATTTATCAAGTAAAAAGTTAAGAGCTTTTAGCGGCTTTGTCGCTGGTTCAAATCCAGCCGCTGCCACCAGTTCTTATCCAAATTTAGCCCGTCCTGAGAACTCCTTCGCTGGTCAATGGTGGCTTTAGTCTGCTCTAAATATTCACCAAGGTAGATTATTTTGTCCCGGTTGACAGCGACGAAATCAAAAGTTAATGCGGTATTATTCAGTGTCGGATGTATCCCCACATTTGTTAGTGGTATGAACTTGTCAGCTCTGTCAACGGCATCTAACAGTTTTTGCCACACTTCGGCATACATCTGGCCTGTTAGCGCATATAATGGCATGTGCACCTCTGCTCCAATAGGATTCTTTGTCCTCATCGGGTAGATTTTTGGGCTGTCTTCAGTTTCTGGCATCTTGGGTTGATGCTCGCTCTTTTCACCGACAAAGAGGATACTGGCCTTCCTAACGAAGATAGATGTCATGAATTCCCTTTTTAGACTTGGAAAAGACATCTCAACCTCGGTAAGTGGCATAAAGTCCTTTCCGATGGGCAGCGAATTTGGTATGAAGTCTTGATTAAGGGCATCCAAAAGGCGTTGAAACTTCATGCAATAGGTATGTCCGGTAAGTGTGCAAGTCTCAGTAAACACTGCTACTTTCACTTGCCTGAGTCGTGCATCGCTCTCCAAGATGTCAGTTGCTTGCGTGAGAAATGACCCAGTTTGCATTTAAGTCTTTCCTTTTAGTCGGTCTGGCCATTTATATCATGTCGGCCCATTTATGCTAATCGAGATTACCTATGTATAGCATAATGTACTTTTCCTATACATTGACCCCCCATTAGTACTCTTTTGGCTTATACTTTAGTACTATGAATGCAGCTTCGCTAATCCACGGCAGGCCGATTGTTGACGGCTACAACGACCATGTCTTCTTCCAAATGGGGAGCAGGATACTGTTGGCTGACGTATTCAAGGGCGTCATTCACCCTCGTCTTTTCAGTTATAGGCATATCTATGCTATCTGTATTGGTTACAATGCGCTGCATTCCGTTAAAGTCAAAATGGACTCCGATAAGAAGGTAGGCGCCAACTTCAAGCTGAGATCTCAATATAAGTTGATTGCTCGTGTTGCTCAGGTAGGTTGTGGTACCGTGAATCCTGTGCCGCCACTTGAAGGCAGAGCGTATACAGAAGGCAAGGTGGTGTTCGCCACTGCTACGCCGACCGAGGGCGATATGTTCGACGAGTGGAGCGGTGACGCCTTCGGAACAGAAAAGTCGGTTCCTGTTTGATGTTCACCAACGTAGATTATTTTGTCCCGGTTGACAGCGACAAAGTCAAATGTTAATACAGTATTATCCGTTGCCGGATATATCTTCACATTTGTTAGTGGCATGAACCTGTCAGCCCTGTCAACGGCATCTAACAGTTTTTGCCACACTTCGACATAAGTCTCGCCTATTAGCGTATATAACGACATATGTATCTCTGCTCCAATAAATTTCTTTGCCCTCACCGGGTAGGCTTTTGGGCTGTCTTCAGTTTCTGGTATCTCGGGTTGATGCTCACTCTTTTCACCGACAAAGAGGATACTAGCCTTACTAACGTAGATAGATGCTACGGATTCCCTTTTTCCACTTGGAAACGACACCTCAACCTCGGTAAGTGGCATAACGTCCTTTCCGAGGGGCAGCAGATTTGGCATGAAGTCTTGATTAAGGACATCCAGAAGGCGTTGAGACTTCATGCAATAGGCATGTCCGGTAAGTGTGCAAGTATCAGTAAAAACTGCTACTTCAACTTGCCTGAGTCTTGCATCGCTCTCCAAGATGCCAGTTGCTTGCGTGGGAAGTGTTCCAACTTGCATTTAAGTCCTTCCTTTTTGTCGCTCTGGTCATTTACCTGTCGACCTATTTGTACTCCTTAAGCTACCTGTGTATAGCATAATATACTTTTCTTATCCGGTGACCCCCCATTAGTACTCTTTTGACTTATATTTTTGTACTATGAACGGAACTTCGCTCAAACAAAACAGGCTCCGACAACATCGGAGCCTGTTTGCTTAGCAACTCCTTCCTGTCATTGCGAGCGAAGGTGACAATCTCTGGGATTGCTTCGGGGTCTAAGCCCCTCGCAATGACAGATAAACACTCTTTTTGGAGCCTGGTTGCTTATGCCTAATAAATCACTTATTCAGCGGGATTGTAAAGTAGCCAGAGTAGGTCAATTGTCAGCCGCCGGCTATATTAGGCAGAAATGAGACAGTGTCATTGTCCCGTAGAATCCTGTCCAGAGATGCTATTTCAAGGTTGACGGCTACAACTATCGTCCCTTCTTCCAAATGGAGACTGGGATACAGTTGTCTGACGTATTCAAGGGCGTCATTCACCGTCGTCTTTTCAGTTATAGGCATATCTATGCTATCTGTATTGGTTACAACACGCTGCATTCCGTGGAATTTAATTGAGACTACCATCTTTCTCGCTCAGACACCTGATTCGCTGAGTAGCTGCCTTGCCTGTTCGTCCATGAGGCAGAATTTTTCCACCGTTTCGCGCTTCGGTATCCCCTCGGATGTGAAACCTTTCTTTTCGTAGACGATATCACAGAGCTGCTGATAGGCTTCAAACCTTTTCTCCATGAGAAGCTTATGCCTTTGCTCCGGACTCGCCGGGGCTTTATTATCACCGAGCTGTTGCTGCAGCCATTCATCATAATACTCAGCCCGGGCTTCATATTCATTGAAATAGGCAGGACCCATTGCCCTCAAGGGTATCTGGTCGCTAGCCCGAGTCCCTTTTCCATGACGCAGATTGATTAGTTTTTGAAGTATATATAGCCTTTCTGAATCATCCAAAATGTCCTCGAGCTTTTTATTGCTCCCTGTTGTGGCATTGAGATAGGCGACGTAATAGGCCAGCGTGGGAAGATTCTTTGCCGGCTCTGAAGTTTTGGCTGCCTCCGGGTTTCGTACGTCTATCCACGGAAGCTTGCAAAGTCCAGTGGCGTTAAACCAGGTGCGAATCAGGGGGAACCACTTAAGCGCGTTCGCCTTGTGCTCTAAGGTTGGCAGTTCCTTGTGAACCTGGTCGATGAATATCAGCCATGCCTCGTCATGTTGCGGTCCTTTAAGGGCCAGGCCGTACCCACCCTGCTGGGCGAGTGATTCCTTAGTAATGTACATGGAGAACTCAAGACCTTTGACTTCCATGCCAAACTTGTTGAGTTCAGCCATGGCAGCATCTTCAGAAGTGCCGTTCCGAGCGGCATATTTCTCGGCAACCCATTTCTTGCCTCTAGCTACACCCTGGCCGACAATCTTGCCGAAACCTTTTCCGCTGGCTATTTCATGCAACAGCCTGTCCGCAGCCTGTATGTTACCGAATGTCAACTCATAACCTACGTCATCAGCACTCAAAAATCCGCGCTGGAGACACTCCATGAAAAAGCTGATTGTCACGCCCGTAGAAATGGCATCGATGCCGTATTCATCACAGTACCAGCTGTATTCCATGACAAAGTGAGGGTCGAAAATACCCATAGAGGAGACGGCGCCAACGGTTTCATATTCAGGCCCGTCAATGTCAACCGCCCTACCTGCCCTTGGGCCCCGCGTAAGTTCAACATTTTCAGCACCCTTAGCACAGGCAAGATTGCATCCATAGTAACACCCATCAGGTATCTTCTTGCTGAAGTACTTATCAAGGAAAACGTTGGCGAAGAGCTTGGAAGACTCAGGGCTCTGCCCGTACTGATAGTTATTGATAGGGAAAATGTGGAATTTATCCATATATTCGGATAGACCTGTGGTTCCCCATATGGACATGCCTAGCTGTTGAGGGTCGCATTTTGAGATAACCGCCTTTAGCCGTGAGCCTGCCTGACGCACGCCTTCTTTATCGATAGCATTGTTGCCATTTACCTTTGACAGGCTGGAGCGTGCCACAATACCTCGGAGTCCCTTGTGGCGCATGACGGTTCCGGTACCGCCCCTGCCAGCCTGTTTTGAGCGGATACGCTTCCGCCTTATGTCGAAGAACAGGCTGTTGATAATCCCGAACCTGGCGTTGCAGGCGCCTTGCCCCGCGGTTACGGCAGCAAGAGAATCGCTGTACTCTCCACCATTGACGTCTTTAAGCAGTCTCTGACCGAAGGAAAGTGCCCCCTCGTCGGTTTCTCTATCATAGGCGGGCGCAGCGGCAATACTGATGGTCTGCGCATCGCCGTCAATCAAAATAACTACGTTTTCCTTGGATATTCCGGAAACAGCCAGTGCATCAAACCCGGCAAGTTTCAACAGCGGTCCGAAATGACCGCCGATATTCGAATCGATAAACGTATCTGTCATGGGCGAGATGGTGCCGACTATGAATTTGCTTGTTCCCGGGAACGCGGGCTCATTACCGAGCGGTCCGCTTGCCATGACCAGAATATTTTCTGGACTATCATAATGTGTTTCCCGCGTTGTGCCGTCCCAAATCAGTTTGAGGGCGTAGCCGCGCCCGCCGACGTATTTGTCCTTAAAATCAGGCGGTAGTTCCTGAATCGTGATTTCCTGCGTGCCCAGGTCGACCCTGAGTATCCGGTCTGTGTAACCGCCGACAACCTTGGCGGGCTTATATTCGATTTGGCGTAGTGTTTTCATATACAGATTAATCTTCTGCTCGATTAGCCAGGAATCTCGGTCTGCTGCACGAAGCGTTATTATAATCCTTTAGGTGTGGTATCGGCAAAGGCTGTAAATCATTTAGAGCAATTGTTTTCTCTAATGGGATATTTGGAGAGGAATTCACGCAGCTTTAGCTCGTCAACGGCTGTTATTTTGGTGATGGTGGAAAGACTTGGCAATATATAGCTGATTTCACCCTCTGCCAGCAGCACATTATCAGGGGAATACATGGCAGAATGAATGACAGCGCTTTTTTCTTCCTGTTTGATGATTTGTCCTTCCACACGAAGTTCCACGTTTGTTAGCACAGGCTTGAAAAAGCGCACCGAGAGTTCGCGGGTTACTCCCATCTTGCCCAGACACGCAATAAGCACCCACTGTGCTATCTCATCAAGGAGAAGAGTAGTAATCCCGCCGTGAACCACTCCTTCAAGTCCACACAGATAGTCTGGAATAATGCACCTTGTGAAGCATCCGTGCTCCGAGAGCCAAAAGCGGAGCTTCAAACCTTGTTCATTAGTTCTGGAACAACCGAAGCATTGGCCGATCCAATCATTTGGCATTTCACGTTCGCTTACCATTATCCACCTCCATTAGAAAACTAGTCACGTGATTAATTAGAAGGGTCAGCAAGGCCTTTATATTATTATAGAAATCATCGATTATTGAATTTAGTTCTGTATATACATCTTTCATATCCTTCTCCTTTTTATGACCTTACCCTATTCTATCGCCCTGTCCCAAATAATTGTACCACCCTTTTGTGTTAGATTTGGCAGAGTACAAAGATTCGTGATAAAATCAAGCGAAAGTTTTCTTTAGAGGAGAATAGTATGGCTATAAAGAAAGTATGCGTCATCGGCTCAGGAACGATGGGGAATGGGATAACTCAGGTGGTGGCGCAAGCAGGTTATGAAACAACGATGGTTGATGTGAAGCAGGAATTCGTCGACAGAGGAATGGACGCCATAAAAGCCAGCCTGGGTAAATTTGTGGAGAGAGGCAAAGTCAGCCAAGCCGATATGGATAAGGCCATGGCAAATATCAGCACTTCGATAGACTTAAAACAGGCTGCCAAGGACGCAGACTACGTCATCGAGGCGATTTTCGAAAGAGTCGATGTCAAACTGCCGGTGTATCAGCAGCTAGAAGAGATATGTCCCAAGCATGCTATACTGGCATCCAACACCTCAGGCATACCTATAAGTCTGCTGGCATCAGCGACTAAACGTCCAGATAAAGTCATCGGTATGCACTTCTTCAGCCCGGTGCCAGTGATGAAAGCTTTAGAAGTGGTCAAGTCTTTGCTCACCTCAGATGAGACCCTGAAAGTCAGCCTCGATTTCGGCAAGGCTATAGGGAAGGAAGCAGTAGTGGTCAAAGACTCACCTGCGTTTGTAAGCAACAGAATAATCACGCTGGTGCTGAACGAAGGCGCCAAAATGCTGGAAGAAGATTTAGCTTCCATGGAAGATATTGATAAGATTATCAAGCTATCTTTTAATTGGCCTATGGGGCCATTCGAGCTAAACGACCTTGTTGGTATAGATGTGGCTGTAGACCTGCTCGAGGGCATCTACCAGCAGACCGGGTGGGAAAGATATAAGCCAGCACGATTGCTAAAGAGAATGGTGGAAATCGGGTATCTGGGCAGGAAAAACGGCAAAGGTTTTTATACCCTGTTTGGCACGAAAAAATAAGCACCTCCTCAAAATGGAGACATCAGGGGCGAGGCTTTAGCCTCGCCCTAACTTTACAGCCACATATTTGGTCTGCTTGTCTAAACTTTAACCTCTACCTTGTCTCATGCTATAAATGCAGCCACAATAGTCTTGCTGATAAAGCTGCCACCGCCTGGCTAATTCTACAGCTCGCTTGAAACCTTCTTTTTTCTTGAAATCCCTCATTAGAAACTTGTCGCTACCGGTCTCCTGTCCTATACTGTTGATTGTCTGGGCAGACTTGTGGGGGCTAATTGTCGAGGTAGTGGTGAAAGCATCTGCTCCGCAGTCCAACATGTAATCACAGGTTTTCTCCAACCGCAGCCTGTAACAAACCAGGCATCTCTTTCCACCTTCAGGCTCATCTTTCAAGGAACCAGTCTGTCTGAGCCATTCCTCCGGCTCGTAAACTGGCACTTCCAACGGGAACTGCAGTTCCTGAGCAACCCTGCGAGCAGTCTCCAGCCTTCTTTGATATTCCTCAGCCGGATGGATGTTTGGATTGTAGAAGAAGCCGACAACTTGGTGTCCCTCTATAGCCAATGACTCAGCGGCACCGGCAGCACAAACTCCGCAACATATATGTAATACAACCTTCATTGCCGTACCTTTTGGGCACGCATCAAGCCGAGCATGATAAATAAACCGAAGGCCAGGCTCGCGGCGCAGGCGAGGAACATCGTCTCAAAACTGCTCATCTGGGCTATATACCCCATAGCTGTAGGCCCGACAGCCAGGCCGATCTGGAAGAAACAAGTAGGTATAGCCATTGATAGTGCTCTGCCGCTTGCTGAAGAAAAATCGGCTGCCATTACCAGACTTGCCGGCATGGCTATTCCCATGCCGATGCCGAAGATAATGCCTATAATGATAAACTGTGGTAGTCCGTGGAAGAAGGAAAAAAGGAACAAGATTATAGCGCTCAGGGCAACACCGCCGATAAGTAAAATCCTCCGGTCAATCCTGTCGGCTAATCTGCCGGCTGGAGCTCGCAACAGAGCTGAACTGGCATAAACGGCAGTAATGATAGCTCCGGCATCAACCTCAGTCAGGCCAAAGAGCATGCCATAAAGGGGAATGTAGCTGCCAATAGTACCGGAGCCGACAGCGACCAGCAGTGTGGCTAACATGACTGCTATCGCCAGCGGTTGTCCTAGCCAGCGCCATGATGAGCTGGCTTTGACCGGGGTGACTGCTGAGTGATGGGTCATAGCTTTGAATCGAGAGAAGACAAGAACCAGGCCTATCAGCGAGATAGCGCTGCAACCATAAAAGGCGGCATCGAAACCAAAGTGACCAGCTAGGAAGCCACCAGTTATTGGACCAGCCATTAGGCCGAGCTGGAGTGATGCCGAGTACCAGCCTATGGCTTCACCCCGTTTTGCCTCCGGGGTTAAATCAATTACCAGGGCAATAGCTGCCGGCAGAAATGCTGCTGCTGCAAAGCCGTGAATCGCCCTGAACCAAATGAGCTGCTCAGGATTGTTAGCCAGGGGATAGAGTAACGGAGCCAGGGTAAAGACAGCCAGCCCACCGACAAGAAGCTTCTGGCGACCAAATCTATCGGAAAGCATACCAAAGGGAATCAGAAGGAAAGCCGTAACATAGGAGATGGTGGCTACTATCACCCCGACTTCAGACACCGTAGCGCCCAGCTCAGTAGCATAGAGCGGTATCACCGGGAACATGAAGCTGAAGCCGGCAAATCCGACGAAGGCTGCTATGTAGAGCGTTATAAGGGTAAAGGAGTTCTTCAATCTCAGTTTCCGTAGCTATACACTTTAGCATAAAAAGTTACGATAGCGAAACCTATAAACTTGTTCGTGGTCTGTGAGCGCAGAGGATGGTGTGGTAGAATAGCCTAGTATAGGCTAAAGGGATTGTAGAAATGCTCAGAAGTCAAGTTGCCAGAATTCCAGCCGAGGTCAAGCTGAAGTGAAGCGTGGCACAGTGTATCTGGTGGGTGCAGGGCCTGGTGCCCGTAGCCTTATCACTGTAAAGGGGCTGGAATACATCAGGAGAGCTGACGTCATCGTCTATGACCGGCTGGTTGATGATAGCCTGCTTGAGGAGGCTCCGGCTGGGACTGAGAAAATATATGTAGGCAAGGGGCGTGGCTGTCATGCTATGGAGCAGAAGGAGACAAACCTGTTGATGGTGAGCAAAGCCAGAGAGGGCAAGGTGGTGGTCAGGCTTAAAGGTGGCGACCCCTTTGTCCTCGGGCGAGGTGGCGAGGAAGCAGAAGTTCTGGCTGCCAACCATATTCCTTTTGAGATAGTGCCCGGTGTATCATCAGCCTATGCTGTCCCAGCTTATGCCGGTATCCCTGTAACCCATCGCCGGCTGGCTTCCTCTTTTACCGTCATCACCGGACATGAGGCTCCTGTGAAAGGCGAGTCAAGTATCGCCTGGGACAAGATAAGCGCGGGCAGCGACACGCTAGTCTTTTTGATGGGGATGGGAAACCTGGTGCACATAGTCAACCAATTGATACAGAACGGCAAACCGTCGTCCACTCCGGTAGCAGTGATAAGCCAGGGTGCCAGCCCGAGGCAGCGGACAATAGTCGGCACGCTTGCAAATATTGTCAGTAAAGCAAAACAGAAGAACTTCGAGCCGCCGGCGGTGATTGTAGTCGGCGAAGTGGTCAGGCTGCGAGAGCAACTGCGCTGGTTTGATAACCTGCCCCTTTTCGGCAAGCGAATCCTGGTCACCAGAGCCGAGCACCAGGCAAATGAACTGAGCCGCCTACTTATGGAACTCGGAGCTATTCCTGTCGAGATGCCGGTTATAAAGATCGGCCCACCACGCACCTGGAAGAAACTCGACCAAGCCATCATGAACCGGAAGGACTATGGCTGGATAATGTTTACCAGCGTCAATGCCGTGGAGATGTTCTGGAAAAGACTATATACCTTGAACCTGGATTCGCGTTGGCTTGCCGATACCAAAATTGGAGCCATCGGCCCGGCTACGGCTAGAGCCCTTAAGGAAAAGGGCATCCGACCAGATTATCTTCCGGAGATATATACCAGTCAGGGCTTCCTTGCTGGACTTAAAAAGAAGGATATCGCTGGATGCAAGGTTCTTCTGCCCCGAGCCGATATAGCCGGTAGCGAGCTTTCAGACGGGATCGCCAAGCTTGGAGCTGAAGTTCAACAGGTAACTGCCTACAGGACAGTCACTGCCGCCAAGTCGATTTCACAAGCAAAGCGGATGCTTTTGAGAGGTGAAATCGATGTAATAACCTTCACAAGTGCCTCGACGGTAAATAGTCTCCTGGCTGTACTGGGGCAAAGATGGGAGGTTATAAAACAAGCCAGGCTGGCTTGTATCGGCCCGAACACAGCCGCAGCTCTGGCTGACAAGGGGCTGAAGGCTGACATAGTTGCCACGGAACATACCGTGCCGGGGCTCATCGAAGCCATTGAACGATACTTCCAAAGAAAGGGGGAGTACAATGAGTGAATTTCCAAAATTGCGGTTGCGACGTCTTCGGCGCAGTGAAGCCCTGCGGGCACTGGTTCAAGAGACCAAGGTTGATGTCGGAGACCTGATATGTCCCCTCTTTGTCGTCGAAGGCAACAAGATAAAGCAGGAGATAAGCTCAATGCCCGGGTTATACCGCCTCTCCAACGACCTGCTGCCTAAAGAAGTTGAGGAGATCGCCAGGCTCGGCATTTCAGCGATAATACTTTTCGGCATACCTCGAAAGAAGGATGAAGCCGGCTCCTCGGCCTATCAACCAAAGGGAGTGATCCAGCAGGCGATACGCACTATCAAAAAGACGGCACCCGATTTACTGGTGATCACCGACGTCTGTCTCTGCGAATATACCAGCCACGGTCACTGTGGCGTTGTCGTGGACGGCTATGTCGACAATGATAAAACCCTGGAACTACTTGCCAAAACAGCTTTATCTCACGCTCAAGCTGGTGCCGACGTAATAGCTCCCTCAGATATGATGGATGGCAGGGTTAAGGCAATCCGGCAGACATTGGACGGAAATGGCTTCCAGCACATCCCCATCCTCGCCTATGCCGCAAAATACGCCTCTCACTTCTATGGACCTTTCCGTGAAGCCGCCGAATCGGCACCGCAGTTTGGCGACCGCCGCTCTTACCAGATGGACCCATCTAACTGGCGGGAGGCTATGCGTGAAATAGAGCAGGATATTGTTGAGGGTGCAGATATCGTCATGGTCAAGCCAGCACTGCCCTGCTTAGATGTGATACGAAAGGCACGTGATACCTTCAATCACCCGTTAGCTGCTTACAGCGTCAGTGGCGAGTATGCCATGGTTAAAGCAGCCGCCCAGCAAGGCTGGCTTGATGAGAAAGGGATAGTCCTAGAAATGCTCACCGCCATCAAGAGGGCCGGGGCTGACATAATCATAACCTACTACGCCAAGGAGGCAGCCCGCTGGCTTTAAATTATTTGTCACCCTGAACGAAGTGAAGGGTCTAGATTCTTCGCTTGGCTCAGAATGACAAAGGGGGGCTCAGAATGACAAAGGGGGACCCAGAATTGCAGGGGGTTCAGGACGGGTTAATTGATTAGGATGGAAAAGGGACATTGGCTAAATGAATTCTAACATTAAGCATTTTAGCCACTCAGAGGAACTTTTTGAACAAGCCCAACGCTATTTGCCCGGAGGCGTAGATAGTCCGGTTCGCGCCTTTAAGGCAGTTGGGGGAACGCCGCTTTTCATCAAGCGAGGCCAGGGTTCCAGGCTGTACGATGAGGATGGCAATGAATTCATAGATTACGTCTGCTCCTGGGGGCCGCTAATACTGGGACATGCTCAACCCCGAATAGTAAGAGCCGTCAAAAAAGCAGTGGAACGCGGCTCAAGTTTTGGCTGCCCGACCGAGCTGGAAACGACTCTGGCGAGGATGGTCTGCGAAGCCATGCCTTCTATCGAGATGGCGCGATTTGTTAGCTCGGGCACAGAAGCTGCAATGAGCGCCATCCGGCTGGCTCGAGCCTTTACCGGCAAAAACAAGGTGGTGAAATTCGCCGGCTGCTATCACGGCCATTCTGATGGACTGCTGGCTAAGGCGGGGTCGGGAATGGCGACTCTGGGCATACCCAGCTCTCCCGGCGTGCCTGCAGCTCTGACTTCCGATACCTTGGTCGCCCCTTATAACGACCCGGAGGCAGCGGAACAGCTTTTCAAAGAGTTCGCTCCTGATATCGCCGCCGTGATAGTTGAGCCTGTAGCTGGCAATATGGGTGTTGTGCTGCCGCGGCCTGAGTTTCTGGAACACCTCCGTAGCTTGACTCGCCAATCCGGAGCACTGCTCATCTTCGATGAAGTCATAACAGGCTTTCGGGTGGCTTACGGCGGAGCCCAGAGCCTTTATAATATATCTCCGGATTTGACCTGTCTGGGGAAGATTATAGGTGGCGGCTTCCCCATAGGAGCCTATGGCGGCCGAAAAAACATTATGGAAATGGTGGCACCCTCAGGGTCGGTGTACCAGGCGGGGACGCTTGCCGGAAATCCAGTAGCCACGACTGCAGGTATTGAAACACTCAGCATATTGAAGGAATCTAAAGTTTACGACGAGCTTGAGCGGAAGTCGTCCCATCTGGCAAAAGGCATCACTGAAGCGGCAAGCGAAGCCAGGGTAGATATACAACTACCTCGACTAGGCTCAATGTTCACCATCTTCTTCACCAAAAACATCGTCACGGACTATGAAACTGCCGCAAAGGCAGATACCAGGCTTTATGCCAAATTCTTCCATCAGATGCTGGCCCAAAGCATATATTTGCCTCCCTCCCAGTTTGAAGCCGCCTTTGTCTCCTCAGCGCACACCAATAGTGACATTCAGGCTACCGTTGAAGCAGCCGAAAAGGCCTTCAGTTCCTTGCTATAGGCAGCTTCGGCGAGTACTAAAAGGTGGTTGTCAAGGTAGGCCATTAACATTATAATCACTAAAAGTAGCTATTTAGGGATGAGGCATAGATGAATTCAAAATCTGTAGGCAGATGGCTGTGTCTTCTAATTACCGTTCTTGCAGCTTTGGGTTTATCCCTGAGTAATTTCCAGGCTCTTGCCGCATCTTATCGGGTGTACCATTACGATTCTATAAATGTTGACATCAAAATTCTGGAAAATTCAGATTTGCAAATCAGCGAGACCCAAGCATTCGTTTTCACCTCAGGCGATTTCCACTACGGATTTCGATGGATACCTACTGACAGGCTTGAGTCAATCGGCAATGTAGAAGTCTGGGAAGGTGACCGGCAATACCCACTTAATCCTTCGGTCAAAGAGTGGATAGATGTCCGGAAGAAAACTGGCAAGTCACCTGGTGGTGAGACTTATGCCTATGCCACCTGGAGGGAAGGCAACAAATTCTGGATTGGCTGGTGGTTTCCGCAGACGGTGAACAGCAGCCGCACCATAGAGCTCAGATACACGGTCCACGGTGGTCTGTGCATCAACAGCCCTGCTGACCAACTATACTGGAAAGCCATTTTTGGAGACCGCGACAGCTATGTGGGTTCGAGCAAAATAGTCGTTCATCTTCCTCAGCCAGTGCAGCCACAGCAGCTTTCCATATACAGCTATGGTGTACCAGCCACCAGCAATATAGTGGATGACCAGACCATAGAGTTCCTTACCGGTAGAATACCGGCTGCTGAAGAACTTGAGATAAGAGTCTATTTCCCCCACGGCATGGTCAGCGGTGTGCCACCAGCATGGCAAATAAAGTTAGAAAAACAAGAAGCCTACAACAATGAAGTGAAGCCGATAATAAATCTGTTGCTGACGTTATTTGGCTTAGTCGTTGTGCCACTGCTTGGTTATTTCTGGATACGTCGAGCCTTCAAGAAAAGAGGTCGCCTACCTGAAATTGGGTCGATGCCGCAATTGCAGTATTCACCCCCGAGCGATTTACCTCCGGCACTGGTAGGCATATTGACCCGTGCCAAAGTGGGTCCTGCAGAACTTACTGCTACCATCTTTCATCTGGCAAACAAAGGCATAGTTGAAATAGTGCAGACAGAAAAACAACGGTGGTTTGGCACCTCAAAAGACATCCTGCTCATAAAAGCCAAGGATGGTGAGAAGTTCTCTTTCGAGAGACTGGTAACACAGACCCTGGCGAGTCGTGAAGGGAAACTGCTTTCAGAGCAGAGAAGACGGTTTCCGCAACTCGTCAAGGAATTTCGCCAGAAGGTGGAACGGGATGCAGTAAAGCAGAAACTTTTTGAGGAGAAGCCGTCGCGGTCGGTCAGACGCCTGCAAATTCCCGGATTCCTTCTCGTCTTCTTTGCCATGTTTATTGGCATACCGCTCCTTTTCTTTCTGGGTCAATATGCTGAGATGATATTCGTTCC
>JACKQG010004214.1_pt1 | contig 16835 bp, 15 predicted proteins | sample 8237621 | NCBI WGS metagenome assembly JACKQG01 (sample SAMN15677084, study PRJNA649215) | marine metagenome | biome: marine; feature: Black Sea; material: saline water; isolation source: suspended particulate matter (SPM) from the Black Sea western gyre | collected 2013-06-09/2013-06-10 | depth...
CGGCATATACCGGAAAAGCAGCTCGTAATCCAGCGCCGACGGCTTCGGCTTGGGCGCTGAGCATTACTGGATCTAGCCACAAATATGGATTCAAGTCGGCATGGGAATGACTCCCACCGGCACCGTGCGAATGAGCTTTGCCTTGGATCTGAATCAGTTTGTCCGCTATCGCTTTGGAACTATCAACCACCCGGCTAGCGGCCAAATTACTGCGCCCGGACCAGCCTTCCAAATTGGCGCCATTCAGCACGACCAAAGCGGCTTGCTGCAGGCGTTTCAACTGCTCCCGATTAGGTTTGAATTCTGTTGCTGCAAGGTTGCCAAGCAGACACTCGATCGGGATCTCGGGCGGCGCCAAGGTCTGCAACAAAGCGAAACTGGCGTGGTTGGCGCAAAGCACCTCTGGCGTCGGCGGCGCCAATTGAGTCCCCGCTGGTTCGGCCGGTCCGCAGCCCACAAGCAAGGCAAGGGCTGCTAGGGTTGCAAGGGGGAATGCAAGGAGTGCAAGGCGGATGTCCGATTGCGTCATCATTTGATTAAATCCAAGTATAGATTTCCTCGGCCAAAAAGCGCTGAACCAGCCAAACGCCGAGCAATGCGCACGCCACAGCCATCGTCAGCACACTAAGAATTTCGGACAAGTACAATCCCGCGACAAAATGGCGACTGCAGCCTAGCCGTTCCAGAGTGTTCACCTCGCGGCTGCGCAATCGGCTAGAAAGCAGGAATACCAGCAAGGTGAGCAACGCGGTAATAGAAGCAAGCATCCAGCTGATGGCGTCGATCAGGCTGCGCACTTTAAGTACGAATGCGAGCAGATCATTCATGACCACGGTTGGCTCAAGCATGCGAAATTGTTTGCTTTGATTGATGCGTGCCTTGGCCAAGGTGCCGGCTTTTTCGGTATGCGGCCAAAACAGCACTGCCGACAGCGGCAGCAATTCGGGATCGCCGTGATAATGGAATGAATCGATGTTCTCAGGCGTGACCTCGTTGTATTCGATCAACGCTTGACTCAACACCGTATTGCCTTCATCTTGACCCAAAATCAGCTTGGGATCGATTTGTTTGGATTCGGCATCGAGGTGGCCATGGGCGAGTCCTTCCAAAATCCAGCAAGTCTCCATGCCGACGAAAACCGCGTCGTCTTCGGGGGTTTGGGAGGCTGCCAATACGCCAACAATTTTCATCTTCAGGGCTGGCGGAATTGCGATGTCATAAAGCTCGGCTTGGTCGGAAAACAGAAAATCTCCGACAGTCAATTCCAGCTCAGCCGCGACGTCGGCACCGAGCAGAGTTTCGCCTAGTTGCAGTGGTAGCTCCCCCACCTGTATGCGACTGGATCGTTTTTCAAAATACTCCGGCGTGGTACCAACGATGGGATAACCGCGTGCTTTGAAGCGGGCGTGGATGGGCACAGCCAGCCCTTGTTGCTGTTGCAAACGCCGCGCTTCCGGATAAGGAATGGTGTCGAGCTCGCTCTGACGAAAATATAGCGCGGCAAAAGTCAGGTCATAACGATTGCCGTGTGCGCCCAAAATCATCGGCGTGGCAGCGGCGCGGGAGGTTAGCCCAGTTTGGTAGTCAGCGATCAAAACTCGCGCCCCTACCGGCAGAAAAATCGGCACCATGATGCACATCACCAGCACCAGAGTCTGCACCGGATGACGTCGCAAACGCAGCAGCGTCAAGCGCCAAATTCCAGCAAGCCCATTCATCAAACCGACGCCCTCCGTTGGCTCCACGCGCTGACATCAATGGTACGGTCAAAGCGATGCAAAATTTGATGATTGTGGGTCACCACGATCACCGTTGCCGCCAGTTGCCGCGCTTGATCGAACAACAAATCTAACGCCGTCTCAGTAGCGTCAGGGTCCAAGTTGCCGGTCGGTTCGTCGCACAACAAACACTGCGGTTGATGCACCAATGCGCGTCCTAAAGCGACCCGCTGTTGCTCGCCTTGGGATAGCCGATCCGGCCGACGCTGCAATTTACTGCGCAAACCCAAAGTGACCGCCAAAGACAACGCGCGTTGTTCGGCTACTTGATTCAACTGCAACGCACGATTAATTCGAAACGGGAGCAATATGTTTTCGTAGGCAGTCAAATATTCAAGCAGTTCAAATTGCTGAAACACCATGCCGAGTTTTGAAATGCGGAAAGCGCGGCGGGCGGCGTCGGACATTTGATCCAATGGCTGACCCAAGACTTGCACTGAGCCAAACTTTGGCGGCAAAATTCCGGCCAATAAATTCAACAGCGTCGTTTTACCGCAACCGCTCGGGCCGAGCAAAGCCACGCGCTGGCCGTGCGCAATTTTCAATTCCGGTAGCTGCAAACAAAAATCGTCGCCATAGCTAAATTCGACATCTTGCAAGGCAATGGCCATTTCAGAGCCTGCTGCGGGCGAGCCGAGTGCATTCACCATCACCCACCCTCCGGTGTGGCACTAACGCGCAACTGCTCCTGAATTTGACTGCCACCGATGCGCCAGCCTGCGTCAGTTTGCACCACCGTATAACGCGCCAGATATTCATTGGTGCGCTCGTGCCCGTGGCCCCAATGGGTCACCTTGCCGTCGACTTGCCAGCGCGCCAAAACGTCAAAACTTGGACGGCCGTCGTCGGGTAAAATACCAATCGTTTCGACGTCAATTTGGAGTGGACGCACTGCCGTCACACGGCTGACTGCACCGCCTTGATCTTGCATGATCAAACCGCGGTAAACTTGGTTATAGAGTGAGTCCAAAAGTGGCCCATCGACACTCTGCGCCAAAGCGTCGTAAATATCGCTTTCGGCGGTGTAATCAAATGCGCGATAAATGTTGGCGTGCAGCGGCAAGAATATTTCTTCGGCGGCCAGGGCGTCGGGCAAGGATTGGCCTTGGCCGATGGGAATGATCCAAAGATCGCGAGTCAGCCAACCGGTGGCGAAAACAACCAGCGCACAGGTTATGGCCGCGGCATGCCGGCGGCGCTTGGAGAGGACTAGGGAGAAGGCTCCGCCGCCAAGCAATATTGCCAACGAGGCAATCGGCAAGGGCCAGCTTTCATCTTGCGCAGGCTCAGGTACTTTCATAAACAGATCGGCTGCGGTTAGACCGGAATTGTGCCAGGTGAATTCCGGCTCTTCGGCATTGAAAATAACTTCATCTTCAATTCCCTGGGAAGTAAGTTGGGCACGAATGGTGACCGTCGGCATATAAGTTTCGTCGCCCACGGCACGGTCTGGCGGATAGCTGCCCCAGTACATTTGCACGGTTTTTGGCACAGCTTTGACTGGGTATTCCAGTATCAAAACTACCTTGGCCAAACCGCGTTTGCCGGTGCGAGGAAATAGCGGCAACATGGCCAAATCAGCTTCCATTGCGTCAAAACCAACATCCACCGGTGCCACTTCAACGCCATCGATCCGCACCCGGTTAGTGTCGTGAAAATAATCCGCCAGGCCCTTGCGGTACCAAGCAAATTCCGCCGGATCCAAACGACTGTCATCCTCACGCGCTAGGTCGACAATCTCGTCGACAAAAGCCAGATTCAGCGTGATGTAAAACCGAACCCGCGTATCTTCGACGTGAATCCGAACATCGGCATCGGGACCGTCCTGTGGATGCCAACGGTCGGCATGGCCAGAGGCAAAAAAGCAAATCAGGAGCAGGACGGAGGCAAGCATGGGCTCAGGGGACGGCTCAGAATACGCTCAACTCGCCGCCGCCGCTAAAAATCGGCAAAAGTATACTGACAAGTCTGCTTTTGGATCGTGATTTAGATCCCCCCCTTCCCTTAAAGCAAAATGCGCTCCTCTACTGCCGTCCGATTCCTGTTCGCCTCCGTCATGCTGCCGCTGCTGCCCAGCATGTTGCATGCCCAGGAGGTCACTACCGATACGCCGATCACCTCCGCGCTGCAAGAACTCGGCGCCGACGTATCCACATACAACGACCATATAGTCACCCTGGCTAGTCCTTTCATGGACGGCCGCCTGCCGGGCACCAACGGCATGGAGGTGGCCAAGGATTATGTGCAGTACTGGATGGAAGATGCTGGTTTGGAACCTGCGTTCCGCTTGGAAAATGGCAGCATGTCCTTCCGCCAAGCCTTCCCACTGGGCAGTTCGGAAGAGGTGGTCACGGCTCAGCTTAATTTGGCTTCTGGCGCCGCTCAACTGCAGGCGGGTAAAGATTTCCAATTGCTGGGTTTAGGCGGCTCGGGCGATTTGACCGCGCCCGTTACTTTCATTGGCTATTCCATCGATGCGGGTGAAAACGGCTACACCAGCTTTTTGCCGCAGCAGGACTTGAGTGGCCGCATCGCGCTGATGCTGCGCTTTGAGCCTATGGATGAAAATGGCAAGAGCCTGTGGGCCAAGGGCAGCCCATGGTCGTCGCACTCTAGTTTTTCCGGCAAGGTGCGCTCGGCGGCAGCCAAAAATCCGGCGGCGATCATCATCGTCAATACTCCAGGTGCGGACGACCCGCGCGTGTCCGAAATGATGGCTGTGGGCAGCGGCGGAGCCAAGCGCACCGACGTTCCTGTGTTCCAACTTTCAGGTCCAGCTGCCACCCAGCTGCTGAAATTGGGCAGCGCCGGAGCGAGCTTGATGGAGTTGCGACGCCATGCCGACGACGGTGGAGCGCCGCTTGAATTGGACCTGGAATTAAAGATTCAGGCTGAAATTGATCGCACCCCATTAATAGCCGAAAACGTCGGTGGTCTGCTGCCTGGCAAAGGAGCCTTGGCGGATGAGCTGCTCGTCATCGGCGCCCACCTTGACCACTTGGGTATGGGTGATTTCGGTTCGCGCTCGGGCGCAGGGGAACTCCATCCAGGTGCCGACGACAACGCTTCCGGCAGTGCTGCTGTCATCATGCTGGCTGAAAAGCTCAACGCTTCCTACGCCGACTTGCCTGACGGAGCCAGCGCGCGCTCGATTTTGTTCTTGTGCTTCAGCGGTGAAGAATCTGGGTTGAACGGTTCGCGCTACTACGTTCGTGAGCCCATCGTGCCGATCGAGAATCACGCGATGATGATCAACTTTGACATGATTGGACGCATTGTGAACCGCCGCCTCAGCATTTCAGGTGCCGACACCAGCCCGGGATTACGTCAGCTGCTTGAGGAATTGGCAACCCAAAGCGACCTGAACGTGGTCCTGCCGAAGCAGATTTCCGGCGCATCCGACCACACGCCTTTTTACCGCAAAAAGATGCCGATCCTGTTCGGAGCAATTGCCGATTTCCACCAGGATTACCACACGCCACGCGACACCTCATCGAAGATTAATCGGGTAGACGCGGTACGCACCGTGGAGCTGTTCCACCAAATTGGATTGGCAGTCGCAACGCAAAAAGCTGCTTGGGAATACGTCGATCCGACGCAAGACAACACTAGTTCGAAAAGTGCCGGCCTAGGCGCGATCAAAGTCCGCTTTGGTGTAGCACCGGGTAACTACGACAGCGAAGACCCAGGCATTTTGGTGGCTTCGGTCACCCCTGGAGGCTCAGCCGACAAAGCTGGCATCCTGGCAGATGACCTGATGCTGCGTTGGGATGGCGTCAAGATTCTCGACGTGCGTGAATGGATGGGAATGATGGCCAAACACAAGCCCGGCGACGTGGTCAAAGTTGGAATCATGCGCGGCGGCAAGGAAATCACCATCGACGTCACCCTGCAAGCCAGAGATACGGGCGGCAACTAAATCCGCCGCCCTGCTAAGCTCAAAGCATGGCTTATGCCCCCTCCAAAATCCATGCTTTGAGCTCCGCCCTGGTGGTCGGCTTGTTGCTCTGTTTGCCAGCTGCTGGCCAGACCGCCACCCAGCAAAAGGCCAAGTCGAAAATCCCGCCGGGCTTCAGTGCCTTGTTCAACGGCAAGGACCTATCCGGTTGGCGCGGTCGGCCACACTTGGACCCGAGCAAAGAAGCGGCGATGGAAAAGCAGCAATTGGCTGCTCAACAAAAAGCCTGGGACGCCGACGTCGCCCAACATTGGCGGGTGGAAAATGGTGAAATCATCAACGACGGCCATGGTGCGTTTCTTACCACCAACGAGAGTTTCGGCGATATGGAGCTGTGGTTGGATTACCGCACCGTGGCGCAGGCCGATAGCGGAATTTACTTGCGCGCCACCCCTCAGGTTCAGATCTGGGATACCACCGAGGCTGGAGGCAAATGGAATATTGGTGCCGATAAGGGTTCGGGCGGACTTTGGAATAACCAGAAGCATGCGCGTCATCCATTGAAGTTGGCGGACAAGCCTTTCGGTGAATGGAATCGGATGCGCATCGTCATGTTGGGCGAGCACGTCAGCGTTTGGTTGAACGGTCAACAAACCGTCGACCATACACCGCTGGAGAATTTCTGGGACCGTTCCAAACCGCTCGCCGCTCGTGGACCGGTGCAACTGCAAACCCATGGCGGAGAAATTCGCTTTCGCAATATTTTCGTCAAGCGCTTTACTGATATCGAGGCGAATCAACTGCTTGCCAAACAGCAAGCCAAGGAATTCCATTCGATCTTCAATGGCAATGATTTCGAAGGCTGGACTGGCGCGGTCGACAACTATGAAGTCGTCGATGGCACCGTGCGCTGCAAAGCTGGCGCTGGCGGCAATTTATTCACCACCAAAACCTACGCCGACTTCGTGGTGCGCTTCGAATTCAAACTGCCACCCGGTGGCAACAACGGCCTGGCCATTCGCTATCCAGGCACAGGTAATCCAGCCTACGACGCGATGTGCGAATTGCAGGTGCTGGAAAATACCCATCCTAAATATGCCAATTTAAAGGAATATCAATTCCACGGCTCGATTTACGGCCAGCACCCCGCCCATCGCGGTTATTTGCGAGAGGTAGGCAAATGGAATTTTCAAGAGGTTCGCGTACAAGGCTCGCTTATCCACGTAGTGCTGAATGGCACGACGATTCTGCACCAAGATGTTTCGCAGCTTGGCGATCCGATCGACGGCCAAAAGCACCCAGGGAAAACTCTGACTAGCGGCCATTTTGGATTTGCCGGTCACAACGATCCGGTGCAATTCCGCAACATCCAGATGCGCAACCTGTAATTCCGAGCGCCATGAAATCCCTAAACCGACGCCATTTCCTTCGCCAGAGCATGGGTCTGCCCCTGCTCGGAACCGCTCTGACTCAGCCTGCTTGGGCGCAAAACCCAGGTGCAGATATTTTGCCCCAAGACGGCCGCGGCAAAAAATTGCTGATCCTTGGCGGAACGCGTTTTTTAGGTCCGGCGCTGGTTCATGAAGCTGAAAAACGCGGCTTTGAAATCACCCTATTCAACCGTGGAAAATCTAATCCGCACCTGTTCCCCCATTTAGAAAAATTACGCGGTGACCGCGACGCTGGAGAGCTGGATGCGCTGAAAGGGCACAAATGGGACATGGTCGTCGACACATCGGGTTATGTGCCCAGTCACGTCAAACAAAGTGCGGAACTGTTGGCGTCGGCGGTGCAGCAGTATGTGTTTATTTCGACGTTATCGGTATACAAGGAAGACTTCAAAAATCGTGTCTCCGAACAGAGTCCAGTACTGACTTTGGGCGAAGAACGAGTGGATGAGATCACCAAGATGAAGGACGTATATAAGGACATGCGCACCTATGGGCCGCTGAAAGCATTGTGCGAACAGGCAGCCGAAGCGGCGATGCCGGGACGCGTTACCACGATTCGGCCCGGTGTGATTGTGGGCCGCGACGACCCGACCGACCGCTTTTTGTACTGGGCGATTCGCGTCGGCCGTGGCGGAGAAGTTTTGGCGCCGGGCAACCGCGATGCCGAAGTGCAATTCACCGACGTGCGCGATATCGCCAAGTTTGCCATCGATTTCGGCCACAGCGCCACCTCGGGCATTTTCAACGCACAAGGTTTTGATGGTTTAGTGACCATGCAAGAATGGCTGCACGGATGCAAAATCGTGCTCGGATCCAAAACCAGCTTCACCTGGGTGCCCGACGAATTCCTGCTTGAAAACAAGGTCGGCCCTTTCGTCGAATTGCCGTTCTGGCTGCCGAAGGAATACAACATGGTGTTCGATAACCAGAAGGGCATCGCGGCTGGCATGGTTTTCCGTCCGATTGGCGAGTCCATTCTTGAAGCCGTCGGCTGGCACCATGAAGTGCGTGATGAAAATTACGATTGGGGCACTTACGGCATGAAATCCGCGCGCGAAAAGGAGCTATTAGCCAAGTTTGCGGGATAATCTTGGGACGGAATCGGCTTGAACCCCGTTCTCTTTGCTCATGCTATCCCTCAAGTCTCTCACTACCTTTTTAACCGCCGTCGGCTACCTGCTCGGCGCAGTTGCTGCAATGCCGGCCCAGCAACTGCATTATGAAATTGAATTCATCGGCAGTGCTAGCCCAAATCTACCCGACGACAGTAATGCGGCTGGGATCAATAACTTAGGCGTGATTGCTGGGCACCGACGTCAATATACACGGCATTTGTGGGTTGGAAAAAACGCAGCGGTTCGGGTACCAAAGCCTTTCAATGGGATGCGTTCCTCAATGGCACTGATTTGCATTTTGGGAATTTGGCTTCCAGTGTGGCAGCGTGCATCAATAACGAGGGCGCTGTTACCGGCAACTATGACGATCAATCTGGCAACCCGTTGGCGAAGCGGCGTGGGTTTTTCCGGGATTCGTAAGGGCATTACACCTCCACGGTGAATGGCGTGCGGTGCTTTGGCAAGTTGGGTTTGCGCTGCAAGATCTGCACGTAGGCGGCGTCGGCAGTTGGGCGAACCATGTCAATAACAATGGCCAAATCGTCGGGCATTGGCTGGATCATACCGGGCGACAGTTTGGCTTTTTATGGCAAGCTGGCAGTTCGGTTGGATTGACCGGGCTCCCCACCCACCCCAACGCAATCCCGCGCCGCATCAATGAATTTGGCTTTGTGGTCGGCACTTGCCTGGATGCGTTGATTCCCGCCCACAGCGGATGGGGAAATTGGGTTGCCACTGACATCAACGAATTAGGCGAGATCAGCGGCACCGGCTTCAAAAATGGGTTGACAGCAGATGTTTTGGAGCTGGATTCACCCCCAACGCAGCGGTTCACTTTTTCACCAAAACTCAACCCGGTCAAACTTCAGCGCTAGGGTTTTTCGTCGAGATGTTGCACCCGCATTGGATCGGGCTCGCCACCGCCGAAGCTTTTATAGCCAAGCCGTCGACACTGCTTCGGGCCGACCTAGCCTGTTAGGGAAGCAGCGTATTTTGTAGCGCCGCGGGCTGTTAGGCTTGTGGCATGCTCTGCCTCTCCATCCTCATTTTTGCGGCGTGCATGCCGCAAAACCCTGGCCAGATTTCTAGCGCTGAAGCAGCCCCTGCCCCATCGGCGAGCAAGGTTGAAGTAGCCAATTTGCCGGAACTCATTGCTCAATATCAAGCCGACCAGAGCACCCTAGAGCGAGTATGGTCCTTTCCTTTTTCCAACGCCAAACATTCCCGTTTGGCTGCCTTACATGCGGATTGGCTGGCGCGTTTGGATCAGGTCGATTTTGAGTCCTTGCCTCGCCGCAGCCAGATCGATTGGTTGTTGTTGCGCAATCAAGTGGATCACAAATTGCGCTCCTGCCGCTTGGATCAAGGCAAGCACACAGAGACCAAAAAGCTGGTGCCATTTGTAGGGCCACTAGTCGAACTACTCGAATTACGCGCCCGACGTCAACCGGTGCAAGCCGAACGGTCTGCTGAAATTTTGCACGAGGCGGTCGCTGAAATTCAGCGCACCAAAAAGCAGTTTCAAGACTCGCCTCCCTCTGTTTCGCCGACGGTAGCCAACCGCGCCGCCAATGAATTGGGCAGCTTGCGCAATGGGCTTTCGCGTTGGATGCGCTACTCGGAGGATTACGACCCGTTGATCACCTGGTGGAACCGCGCGCCGTGGGGAAAGCTGGAAAGTGAGTTGCGAAACTACGAGGCCTTCCTACGCAGCGACGTCGGCGGCTTGCGTGAAAACGATCCGGATCAATTGATCGGCGACCCGATTGGACGCGATGCGCTGCTGGCTGAATTGCAATACGAGCGCATTCCCTACACGCCGGAAGAGTTGATTGAGATTGCCGAGCGCGAATTGGCGTGGTGCAATCAACAACGCGAGCTGGCGGCCAAAGAAATGGGTTTGGGCAACGATTGGAAGGCGGCGCAACTGGAGGTCAAAAAGGCCCATGTGGAACCGGGCGGGCAGCCAGAAATGATTCGCATGTTGGCGAATGAAGCGGTGCAGTTTTTGGAAGAGCGCGACTTATTGACCATTCCGGATCTGGCAAAAGAATGCTGGCGCATGGACATGATGTCACCGGCGCGGCAAAAGTTCACGCCCTACTTCACCGGCGGCGAGGTCATCAGCATCTCCTACCCCACCGAAGGAATGCAGCATGAAGACAAGTTGATGACCATGCGTGGCAACAACTTGCATTATTCGCGCGCCACCGTGCACCACGAGTTGATCCCGGGCCACCACCTGCAGGGCTACATGTCGCAGCGCTGGAATCCGCATCGGCGGGCATTCAGCACTCCGTTTTTAGTCGAAGGCTGGGCGCTTTACTGGGAGCTAAAATTGTGGGATTTGGGTTTTGCACAAAATGCGAAGGACCGCATCGGCATGCTGTTTTGGCGCTCCCATCGCTGTGCTCGGATCATATTCTCGCTGAATTTTCATCTTGGCAAGTGGTCGCCGGAGGAATGCGTCGAGTTTTTGCTGGACCAGGTTGGCCACGAACGCCGCAACGCAACAGCCGAGGTTCGCCGATCGATTCAGGGTGGTTACGGCCCGCTGTACCAATGTGCATATATGGTGGGCGGCATTCAATTGCGCGGTTTGCACCGTGAGTTGGTCACCGAGGGCGGCTGGCTGGAAAAGGATTTCCACGACGCCGTGCTGCAGCAAAACTCCATTCCAATCGAGTTCATGCGTGCCGCATTGACCGACGAACCGCTAAGCCGAGAGTTCCCGGTGCAGTGGAAATTCGACAGCTAAACAAAGGTCCGTCGCCTGCCTGCAGACTTTCCCGCAATCTTCACAAAGGCTTCACGCAAAGGGTTCACAATTCCGCCACTGGGATTAACTCAAACTTCACACCAATTGTGACCCAAACATGGCAAAGCTCTCAAAACTTCTTCTTCCGGCGCTGGCCTTAGGCCTCATCGGCCTTTCCTCTTGCGGACGCCCGGCCGAAGGCTCCGGCCGCTCCATCATCCGAAATATTGGATCGGATACGCTTGTAAACGTCGCTCAATCTTGGTCGGAAGCTTATGGCACCGTCCATCCCGAAACCCAAGTCGCGGTTTCTGGCGGAGGTTCTGGCACAGGCATCTCGGCAATGATTGATGGCACCGTGGACATTGCCAATTCCAGTCGTGAGATGAAGTCTCAGGAAATCGAAGCCGCCAAAAAGAATGGCGTGCAACCGCTCAAACACGTGGTGGGTTTTGACGCCATCGCTGTGTATGTCCATAAAGACAACCCCATTGAAAAATTGACCTTGGCCCAACTGGCAAGCATTTACGGAGAAGGTGGCAATATCACCAAGTGGAGTCAGCTCGGCGTGAAGTTGAGCGCCAAAGCGGATAATATCGTCCGCATTAGCCGTCAAAACAACTCAGGCACATATTCCTATTTTAAATCCGTCGTTTTGGGTAAAGCGGGTGAATATAAGTTGGGTTCTTTGGACATGCACGGCTCCAAAGATGTCGTTGAGCAAGTCAGCTTGACTGTCGGCGCGATAGGCTACTCGGGCTTGGCATACGCAAATGATCATGTCCGCATGGTCCCAGTTGTGAATGAAAGTGGCGCTGCGGTCGGCCCATCGGTGGAGTCGGCCATGGACAATAGCTACCCGATCGCCCGCCCACTGCTGATGTACACCGCTGGTGAACCCACTGGCAAAATTAAGGAATACATGGACTGGATCCTTAGCGACGAAGGGCAAAAAATTCTGCGCGACAAAGGCTACGCATCTGTGAGATAAATCATGACACGTTACGAAGAACGATTGGAGGCGGATCTTTCTCGGATCCGCCACCGACTTAAAAAAATGAGTCGAGCTGTTTGCACAGCACTTGATGATGCCGTTCAATCTATTTTGAATCGCAATCCTGAGCTCGCCAGTGACACGGTATTGGGTGACCTGCCTATCAACCGCCGCGCTCGGGAATTGGATCATTTGTGCCATCTATTCGTCGCTCGCCACCTGCCCAGTGCAGGTCATTTACGTTTCACAACTTCGGTCATGCGCTTGAGCAAAACTTTGGAGCGCATCGGCGACTATGCCGCCACGATGTCGCGGGAAGTGCACCAGATGTCGGGCAAGGTCCCTGAAACCATCTCGGATGACATCGTCATGTTGGCGGACCAGGCACGCAAGGTGCTGGAACCTGCGTTGCGGTCCTTCATTGAAGAGGACATCGACTTAGCTCGATCCACCCGTACTATTGCCAGCCAATATGGAACTACTTTCGACCGCGTGTTCAAGCACCTAACCCGGGCAGGCGAAAGCAAGCAGGTTCCCGTCGGCGAATTGTTTGCGCTGTTGACGGTGTGCAACCGTTTGGAACGAGTCATTCACCAGTCCAAGAACATTGCCGAGCAAACGATTTTTGCCCTAACCGGCAAACAGAAAGAAGAAAAGACTTTCGACATTTTGTTCTTAGGCTTGAAAAACGATTGTGCAAGTTTGATTGCCGAAAATTATGGCAAACGCGCTTACCCGGAAGCGGGCACTTTCAGCAGTGCCGGTTGGGAAACAGTCGACGCCATTTCCCCCGAAGTTCTGGAGTTCGCTGACTCCAAAGGCTTGGATTTGCGCGAAGCAAGGTCGCATTCTTTCGACGAGGTCAAGCGCCGGCTTTCGGAATTTGAAATTGTCATTGACCTAACTGGAGAAGCTCGCGAGAACATCCGCAAAATCCCGTTTCACACCACGCTTTTAGTCTGGAATCTGGATCGCTCTGGCGGACTGGAAAGCATCTACCAGGACTTGGTCGCTCACATGGCCGAACTGATGGAGACCCTCCGTGGTGAAGAAGCAGAAGATTGAATCCGGTGCGCTAGCTCAATCCGTCAACCGGGCGTGGGTTTTCGACCGCGTCGCCAAAGGAATTGTATTCATTGGCGGCATTTCGGCGATAGTCTTCATCATTTCCATTTTCATTTTCATTTTCGACCAGGGCATGGGCTTCATTGCCGAAGACCTCAAGCCTGGTGAATTTTTTGGATCTGAGATTTGGCGCCCGACCTCGGAATCCAATCCCACATATGGGATATTGGCCCTGATCGCTGGAACTGCCAGTATCACGGGCTTGGCCATGCTGGTTTCGGTGCCCTTCTCTTTAGGGGCTGCTGTTTTTATCAGCGAATTTGCCACCGGCCGAGTAAAAGAAGGCCTGAAGGTCCTGATTGAATTGTTGGCTGCAATTCCATCCGTGGTATGGGGTTTCATTGGATTGAGCATCATGAACCCATTGATCGTTCAGCTTTTTGATGTGCCCATCGGCCTCAACATGCTCAACGCGGGAATCATTCTTGGCTTGATGGCTGCGCCAATCATGACCACCATCGCGGAAGACGCCCTGAAAGCGGTGCCAGATGGTTATCGCGAAGCCGCGGAAGCCATGGGTGCGACGCGCTGGCAAGTGATCCGCCGGGTGGTTTTGCCGTCGGCGCGAAATGGACTGGGTGCAGCGATTCTGCTTGGAGTCGGTCGAGCATTTGGAGAAACCATGGCGGTACTGATGGCAAGTGGCCACGCTATCAATCTGCCGACCAGTCCGTTCGATTCAGTGCGGGCTTTAACCGCAACCATCGCTGCCGAGCTCGGCGAGACGGCGCGCGGCTCTACTCACTACGAAGCTTTGTTCACGATCGGCATTTTCTTGTTGTTGATCACTCTGTGCATTAACTTGCTCGCCGACCTAGTGATTCGCGGTGGCTGGAAACGGAGGAAGCTGTGAAATTCTCACAAACTCCCCTGGATCAGAAAAACAGGCGCAATGAAAAGCTGTTCCGCATGCTTTTCATGATGATGGCGGTCCTGTTGGTGCTGCCGGTACTGGCGGTGCTCAGTGTTCTGATTTACAAAGGTGGCCCTGCTTTAAGCTGGGATTTTTTCATTACCAATCCGACCCAAGGCATGACTGCCGGTGGCATTTGGCCAGCTTTGGTCGGCACTATGTGGTTGGTTGCAGTGGCCCTTTCGGTATCGGTACCGCTCGGAGTTTCGGCGGCGATCTACCTGAGTGAATACGCCAAGGACAACTGGCTTACGAGGGTCATCAACCTAGCCATCATTAACTTGGCAGGCGTGCCTTCGATCGTGCACGCACTCTTCGGCTTGGGCGCCTTTGTACTTTTTTTCGGTCTCGGAAAAAGCATTTTGGCAGCGAGTTTGACCTTGGCAGTCATGACTTTGCCGGAAATCATCGTGACCTCTAGGGAAGCCATGCAGGCGGTGCCGCGGCCGTTCCGCGAAGCCAGTTGGAGTTTGGGGGCCACCCGCTGGCAGACCATTCGCCATATCGTTCTGCCCAACTCGGGCAGCGGCATTCTAACCGGCATCATTCTTGGCGTATCCCGCACCGTCGGTGAAACCGCCCCGATCATGTTTACTGGCGCGGCGTTTTTCTTGCCTTACATGCCAGAAACAGTTTGGGATCAAACCATGGCCATGTCGCTGCACCTATTTGTGGTTGCCACCCAGGTGCCGGATGCGCCCGAAGCCTTGCCATTTGGGGTGGCGCTTAGTTTGATCGCCATGGTGCTAACCCTTAACACCTTGTCCATCATCTTCCGTACCCGCCTCAGGAGGAAGAAAAAATGGTAAGCACTGCCAAATTGGAATTTCGCGACCTCAGTATTCGCTATGGTTCGGAGACCGCACTGGAAGGCGTGAATCTGTCCATCAAGCCGAACGAGATTTTCGGCATCATCGGCCCAGCCAATAGCGGTAAGACCTCTTTTCTGCGATCCATCAATCGAATGGATGAAATGACCACGGGCATGAAGGTCGGCGGATCAGTTTTGCTCGACGGCACCGATGTACGTGCATGGCGCAACGTATTTGCTTTGCGCTCACGCATTGGAGTTGTGTTTCCCCTTCCGGTTGGCCTGCCGATGACGATTCGTCAAAACGTCACCATGGCTCCACGCATGAAGGGAATAAAAAACAAAGCCGTGCTGGAAGAGTTGGTGGAACGCTGCTTACGTCGGGCCGCGCTTTGGGATGAAGTGAAGGACCGTTTGGACTCATTGGGCAGTATGCTGTCTGGTGGCCAACAACAACGCTTAACCATCGCTCGCGCTCTTTCGCAGGAGCCTGACATTCTGTTGCTGGACGAATTTTCGATTGCCGTCGATCCAGTAACCACGATGCGCATTGAAGATGTGCTGAAAGAGCTGAAAGAAGAAATGACCATCGTTTTGGTGACCAACCTAGTGCAACAGGCGCGACGCCTTGCCGACCGAACTGCGTTTTTCTTGAATGGTAAATGCATTGAAATCGGTGAGACTGAAGATTTGTTCACCAGTGACAGCCGCGACCCATTGACTCGTGATTACGTGGAGGGACGTTTTGGTTGATGCCACTACCGATTCCTTGGCTATCCGAGTTCGCGATTTGAGCTTGTGGTACGGAGATTTCCAAGCTCTGTTCAACATCGATTTGGATGTAAAAAAAGGCATAGTGACCAGCTTGATCGGCCCGTCCGGTTGCGGTAAGTCCACCTTTTTGCGCAGCGTCAATCGCATCACTGAGCGGCTAGGCTATGTACGCACCGAGGGCCAAATCAAAGTCTTGGGCGAAAATATCCTGGCGGATGACGTCGAGCTGATCCAAGTTCGCAAAAAAATCGGCATGGTGTTTCAGCGACCCAATCCGCTGCCGCTGACGGTACGTGAAAACGTACTTTTTGCATGGAGATTGGTGCACGGCAAAGGCACCAAGGAGCAAACCGATGAAATCGTTGAACAATCCTTGCAGCAGGTGCTGTTGTGGGATCGGATCAAAGATCGCCTCGGCGACGTCGCCACTAGCCTGGCTCTCGAAGAGCAGCAAAAGCTGTGCATTGCGCGCCTGCTGCCGGTGCAACCTGAAGTTTTGTTGATGGACGAACCGTGTTCGGCGCTCGACCCGGCGGCGACGGCGGCAGTGGAAGAATTGATCTGGAAGCTGCGCGAGCAATACACCATCATGATCGTCACTCACAATATGGCGCAAGCACGCCGCGCAAGTGACGAATGTGTGTTTATGCTTATGGGTAAAATCATCGAGCACCGCCCCACCGACGAAATGTTCCTTGCTCCCGAACACCAGGAGACGGCTGACTACATCGAAGGTCGATACGGCTGATCCCGCAACTTTTACTGGCCATGGCTGATTTAGACAACCGACTCCTTTGCAAGCGCCTGCGCGCTGCCGTTCAAGCCGACCTACAAAGCGCTGGCTCCGGCGACGCGCATTGGGCCGAGGCCAGCGCCGTCTTTGAAGCTCATTCGTGGGAAGACGACGACTTGGAATTGGCGATCATGGAAAAGGACGTCGATGCTATCGCCAAACGCTTGCAAGAATGGGAATCCGGTCGCCAGCCCTATGCGCCGTCGGACCGGGTGATTTTGAAGCGCGGCCTCAAGGCTTTCAGGAAACGTTTGAAGTCTCATCAGTTGGACGACGAATCCAGCCTTGGTGTCGGCCCCTTCAGTTCCGGGCGACAGTCGTCGATCGCGGCCATTCAGCCGCCGCCGCAATATCCACAGGAAGTGTGGGACGAGCTTTGCCGGCTGGGGCGTATTCATCACGATGGAGAAGGGTTGTATGCGTTG
>JACKQG010004215.1_pt1 | contig 16832 bp, 16 predicted proteins | sample 8237621 | NCBI WGS metagenome assembly JACKQG01 (sample SAMN15677084, study PRJNA649215) | marine metagenome | biome: marine; feature: Black Sea; material: saline water; isolation source: suspended particulate matter (SPM) from the Black Sea western gyre | collected 2013-06-09/2013-06-10 | depth...
CTGGGTTAGAAAAAACTTTTGCACAAAAAACAAAGATTCAACTGGTAATACTATAGGGAAGGAGTAATGGAGTATTGGATTGTCGGATCACTGGTTATTTCATCCATCCAGAACTCCATCACTCCAATACTCAATTCTCCATAATCCAACACAACAAAAACATCCTACGAAAAACCTGCTGTTACCACAATTACCAAAAACAGCTTGACATTTTTTTAAAAAATCTCTATATTATTTTTAGGAAAATAATTGTCTTTAATTAATGGAGATTACATCATGCAGGGAGCAATTACTTTTGATATATTTACTTATGCAAAAGAGCTCATGTCTGCAGGTTTTACTGAAAAGCAAGCAGAGGTTCAGGTTAAGACTCTGGCTAGAATTATTGACGAGCGTTTGGCAACCAAACAAGATATTCTGGCTCTTAAACGAGACATGAAAGAATTGGAAGCTTCTTTGAAGCGAGACATGAAAGAAATGGAAGTCTCTTTGAAACATGACATGAAAGAGATGGACACATCTTTGCGAAAGGAAATGGGAGAAATAAGGCGGGATATGAAAGAAATGGAATTACGCTTGAAACATGATCTTACGATAAGGCTTGGCGTTATGATGGCTGCCGGGATAACCATAGTTGCTGCACTGGGAAAATTATTATGATTATCCCCATTTAGCCATGGCGGTAAACCGCAGATTATAATTATCCTGCAAAAAAATAACACCTTTTCTCCCCACGGCAAACAAAAAATGTTGTACTCCCATTATTAAATAACCCAAAAATTTGAACTTCATACGGAATCGTTCGCTCCCAGATAAAAATTTATTTGTTACAAAAAAATATATTGACTAAAAAATAAAATTTTCGTATATTTAAAATCCTGGAGGACTAGTCCTAATTGGTAAGGCAGCGGTCTTGAAAACCGCCGCGCTTTGCGCTTGGGGGTTCGAGTCCCTCGTCCTCCGCCAATTTTAGGAGAGGTGCCGGAGCGGCTGAACGGGGCGGCCTGCTAAGCCGTTGTAGGTCTTTGATCTACCGAGGGTTCGAATCCCTCCCTCTCCGCCAATCTTTTCAATTGGCAATTCTAAATTGTCAATTGTCAATTATATTTTGGAAACATGTTATTTGAAAATAAAAAAGTCCAAGTCAGATTTGCTCCCAGCCCAACCGGTTATCTTCATGTCGGAGGCGCTAGAACCGCTGTATTCAACTGGCTTTTTGCCAGGCATCACAATGGAAAATTCCTTTTAAGAATAGAAGATACCGATTTCTCGCGATCAGACAAAAAAATGGTTCAGGCAATTTTTGATGGACTTGGCTGGCTGGGGCTTGATTGGGACGACGATGTTATTTTTCAATCCGAACGATTAAGTTTGTACCAAAACTTCTGCCAGCAATTAATTGATAGTGGCAATGCTTATTACTGCTATTGCAGCCAGGAAAGGCTGACAGGACTCCGGCAATCAAACGAAAAAGACCGGGGCGCTTTTTTTTACGATACGTTTTGTAGAAATTTATCCGAAGAAAAAAAACAAGAATTAGAAAAACAGAATATCCCCCGGATTGTTCGCTTTAAAGTAGATCCGGGAAAAACAGTTTTTAAAGATGAAGTCCATGGCTCTTTGACATTCGATAATAATGAGATCGATGATTTTGTTATTTTACGTTCTGACAATATTCCAACTTATCATTTGGCAGTAGTTGTTGATGATTTTGACAAAAAAATCACCCATGTTATCAGGGGAGATGATCACCTAACCAACACGCCAAAACAGGTATTGCTATACCAGGCTCTGAATTGGACCGTCCCCATGTTTGCTCATGTGCCGCTTATTCTTGGCAGTGATAAAAAACGGTTGAGCAAAAGGCATGGCGCCACGTCAGTATCCGACTTTGAAAGCCAGGGTTATTTACCCGAAGCAATGTTGAATTTTTTATCGCTTTTAGGGTGGTCTCCCGGCAATAATCAAGAGGTTCTGGATAAGCAAGCGTTGATAGAAAATTTTGATTTACAAAACATCAATAAAAATCCCGCGATTTTTGACGAGACCAAGTTAGCCTGGATGAATAGTCAGTATATCAGCGAAGTAAGCGTTGATGACCTTTATGAGAAACTTCTTTCATTTTTAAAAACAAAAGAAGAATTTAACATAAACAACTATTCTGAAAAATATATCAAAACTTCAATCGAGATGTTGAAGTCTCGCTTGAGAACATTAACCGATTTTGTTGAATATGGATATTACTTTTTCAAAGACCCGGATGAATATGAAGAAAAAGCCGTCAAAAAGCATTGGCGCGGCGAGAATTTGATTGAACGGTTAATAGAATCCAAATCGACATTAGCGAATCTAAAAGAGTTTGAGGAAGAAAGTATCGAAAATTCAATTCGCCAATTAGCCGAGCATTTAAATATTGGCGCCGGAAAACTGATCCACCCAATCAGGATTGCACTAACCGGCGCAGCGGTAAGCCCGGGAATTTTTGAATTAATGGCTGTTTTGGGAAAGGATGTTTGTGTCAGGCGTTTAGATAATGCAGTAGAATTTTTAAAAAAAAAGTAACTGTCAGCACAAAAAATTTTCTCCCCCGGAAATAAAATTAAAATGCTTTTTCAGTGACAGTTCTCTTTCGGCGAATCAATCTATAATAAAAATCTACCGAAGGAAGATTCTAATCTTGTGAGAGATATTTTTCTTTTCTATTCTTCAATGAGATTCGCTGAATAGTTAAAAAAAAACAATTAAAAACTTGGGGAGTCGTCCAGTGGCAGGACACACGGCTCTGGCCCGTGGAACCGGGGTTCGAATCCCTGCTCCCCAGCTTTTGGTGAATGGTTAGTGGTGATTGGTAATTGATTACTGGAGAGTATTCTTTTTACTATTCACCAATAACAACTCACCAATCACCAAACCGCGCCCGTAGCTCAATTGGATAGAGCATCTGACTTCGGATCAGAGGGTTTGGGGTTCGAGTCCCTTCGGGCGTACAAGTGGTGAGTGGTTACTGGTGAGTAGTAACTGGTTACTTGTAAAGTGATATATTCACGAATCAACAACAACAACTAACCACTCACTAATTGACAATTATTAACGAAATAAACAATAGCAATTGCCTTAAAGCGGATAAAATGAGGCAATCAAAAAATTATTTTTTTGGGCGCGTTCGTCTAGTGGTCTAGGACGCTGGCCTCTCACGTCGGTAACACGGGTTCGACTCCCGTACGCGCTACTATTTGGTGAGTGGTTACTGGTGAGTGGTAATTTGTAAATACTACTTTTTACTACTCACCAATCACCACTAACAAATCACCAATAAGTGATAGTTATTTGTGAGTAGTGTTTTATAAATACAATTTTCACCACTCACCAATCACCACTAACAAATCACCAAACCGCGCCCGTAGCTCAATTGGATAGAGCGTCTGGCTACGGACCAGAAGGTTGGGGGTTCGACTCCCTCCGGGCGTACTAATTTTTATAACCGCTTAGACAGGTTTTCTTTTTGCCATTGACTATGACTTATCATGAAAAATGGATGAAACAAGCTTTTTTAGAAGCAGAAAAAGCATACGATAAAGAAGAAGTCCCTGTCGGAGCGGTTATTATTTTTGAGGACAGGATTATTGGCAGGGGACATAACCTGGTTGAAACGCTTCAGGATCCGACTGCCCATGCGGAGATAATAGCCATAACAGCGGCTGCTAATTATTTAGCCCATTGGCGGTTGGAAGAAACGACAATTTATGTTACGCTTGAACCCTGTCCAATGTGCGCCGGCGCTATTCTTAACAGCAGAATCCAGAATATCATTTTTGGCGCCTTTGATGTGCGGTTCGGCGCTTGTGGCTCGGTAACAAATGTTTTAGAAAACAATGGCTTGAACCTTCCTGTGAATGTAATTCCCGGAATTTTACAGACCAATTGTGAGTCTATTATCAAAAATTTTTTCGTAAAATTACGGACACGCTCTTTAGAAAACAGAAATAATTAAAGTTCGGAGAGGTGCCAGAGCTGGCTTATTGGGGCGGTCTCGAAAACCGTTGTGCCTTCGGGTACCGGGGGTTCGAATCCCTCCCTCTCCGCATCATTATTTCTAATTGTCAATTGAGAATTGTCAATTCACAATTGTCAATTAGAAATAATCTTTGTAACTGTATAGCGAAGCTTCTCCTCAAACCGACAAGTTTCGAAAGATTTAATTTCCAACGGATTAAAGAACCCAACGGATTCAATCAGTTGGGTTCTTTAATCCGTTGGAAAAAACTTTCTCTGTTTGTAAAGAATTTCGCTATTCAAATATTCAACTATTCATTGAATTGAGAATGTCGATAGGAAATTATGTAAAACCCTATTCATAATTCGGTGTTCGACACAGAATGTCCGCCAATTTTTTAAGGTGGATTCGTTATTTCTTTTTTTGAATATCGAATAATTAATTATGAATAACGAATATCGAACAAAATAAATATTAAGAGGAGAGATGCCTGAGCTGGCTTAAGGGGCACGATTGGAAATCGTGTGAGGGGTTTATAGCTTCTCCGAGGGTTCGAATCCCTCTCTCTCCGCCATTTTTTTCATTATCAATTCGCCAAAAAGACGGCGGACGTTCCGTTGTCAATTTGATAATGGGGCCGTAGCTCAGCTGGGAGAGCGGTACGTTCGCAACGTACAGGCCGTGGGTTCAAGTCCCATCGGCTCCACACGGCTGTGCTAGATGGGGAGCCAGCGGTGCCCTGTAACCTGCAACCCGCTATAGCAGGATCGAATTCCTCTTTTAGGTTTGCTCGTCAGGTATTATGTTTTAATAAGTGGTGTTGATAGTTAAGTCCTGCGCAATAGAGTAATGCCCAACTCCGTCAGGACCGGGAGGTAGCAGCGGTAAGCAAAATCTTTATGTGCCGCAGGTCAGCTTGGCTGGAGCTAACTGTTAAAACATTTTATCAGAAAAGAGAAATCAACGGGAGGTGCACAGCCTTAATTTTTTACTTGAAAGATAATTAAGAAAAGCAATCCTTTATAGTGCAATCAAGTGCTATTTGAATTATTGACGATGCTTGATTCTAGTTACTGGATGGGATGCGGGTATCCAGCAGCAAGCATCGAGTATCCAGAAACAGTGTGTCTAAAATTTTTAGAATAAGTAAAGAAAAATTAAGTTTTAGGAGTAATAAAACAAACAACCGGAGGGATAAATGTCTTACCTTGTGTTAGCCAGAAAATGGCGACCTCAAAAATTTGAAGAGGTGGTCAATCAAAAGCATGTTGTGCTAACACTTCAAAATGCTTTGAAGACCAAACGCCTTGCTAACGCCTACCTGTTTACCGGGCCCCGGGGGATCGGTAAAACAACCATTGCCCGCATTTTAGCAAAAGCAATCAACTGTGACCAGGGACTAACTGACAATCCGTGTAATCAATGTGATAGCTGCACTGAAATAACTTCGAGTAGAAATTTAGATGTTTTTGAAATTGATGGCGCTTCCAATACCGGTGTGGATGATGTTAGAAAGCTGCAAGATCAACTGAAATATGCCCCCACTCCGGGTAAGTATAAAATCTATATTATTGATGAAGTCCACATGCTGTCGGGTTCAGCCTTTAATGCGCTTTTGAAAACGCTTGAAGAACCACCATCTCATGTACTGTTTGTTTTTGCCACAACAGAACCTCACAAAATACCGGCAACAATAATATCGCGATGCCAGCGCTTCGACTTCAAAAGAATTTCCATAAACGAGATCATCGATCATTTAAAAATTATTTGCCAGGAAGAAAAAATTGACATCGACAACGAGGCGCTCTATCTTATCGCGAGAAAAGCTGAAGGCGGCATGCGAGATAGTCAAAGCCTGCTAGACCAGGCAATCTCTTTTTGTGGGACAAAAATTAAAGCGGACGATGTGATCGACCTGTTAGGTGTTATTGATTGGGAAATCTTTTTTCAATTTACAAACTATATCGTTAACAAAGATGCTAAAAACGGTTTTAAATTAGCAGAAAAAATTTTTGTCAATGGTTATGACCTGGTTGAGTTTTTAAATGGAATCAATGAGCATTTAAGAAATATTTTGATTTTTAAATCGACCGGGGATATGGCATTTATCGAATCTTCGGACAGTTACAAAAAGCGCTATTCAGAAATTGGATCATTATTTGAAGAATCCGACCTGTTGAGATTGATACAGATCGTTTCCGATGCCCAATACAATATTAAACGGAGCAGCAATCCTCGCCTGTACCTGGAAATGATCATCATAAAAATGATTCAACTCAACAAAGCACAAAAAATTGAAACGCTGCTTCAAGGTATCGACACGTTAAAGGAAAAATTATTTCAGCCCAATGTTTCAAGTAATGTTGGGACTCAACATCGTCCCGTTGAGACGAAAACAACCCCGACGCCAATTTCTCAAATTCCTTTAAAACAAAACATCCAGCAAAATACCGAAGTTGTAAGAGACAAGCCGGAAGAAAAAACCGAACAAAGTTCGGATGAGGAGAAAACAGAAGAAACCGAGTCCAATTTGAGTTCGGGCTCTGAAAACGGCGCGAACATCTCTATTGAAACAGTGAAAGAACATTGGCAGCAACTCATCGATGAGATGAAAAAACAAAAAATCGCTTATGGTGCATTCTTAGAGGAGGGGCTCCCCGTTAAAGTGGAAAATAACACTTTAACAATCGCGTTTGGAATGGACAATGGATTTCATATCAGCTACCTGGAGCGAAACTATCAAGATGTTGAAAAAATTGTTGCTAAAATTCTTGGCGCTCCATTAAAAATAAAATATGTAAAAGCAAAACCAGATAATTCCGAAGGTACTCCTTCAAAAGCCAGCTATGCTGATAAAGTAGGCGAAAAAATACCCCTGGTTAAGACTATCGTTGAAGTTTTTGACGGAGAGATTGTGGGTTAACAGGGGAACTTTCTCTTTTTGAATAAGTAACATTTTAATTTGGGTATATAACCATATTTAGAATATTTATCTATTAATTTAAGGAGATGTCGGAATGAAGGGCATGGGCATCACAAACATATTGAAACAAGCGCAACACGTTCAGGAAGAAATGAAACGAGTAAAACAAGAATTAGGTGGAATGAAGGTAACAGGCAGCGCTGGGGGCGGCATGGTAACTGTTACAGCAAATGGAAAGCAACAAATTCTTGATGTAAAAATTGATGCTGAAACCATTAAAATGGAAGATAAAGAAATGCTTGAAGACTTAATTGTTGCCGGCGTCAACCAAGCGCTTGAACGGTCACAGGAGTTGGCAAATGAACACCTAAGCAAAGTAACCGGCGGCATGCTAAGCAACCTTCCGGAAGGCATAAAAATACCGGGACTTAATTTATAACCATCTTGATATAGTAAATCAAACGATAAATATAATAATGTTTTTCAAAATACGTTAACAAAGTTTTTCATTATGTCATCAGCTTATCTCTCAAACTCAATGCACAGGGCAGTGGAAGAACTTTCTAAACTCCCGGGGATTGGGAAAAAATCAGCGCAACGGCTCGTATTTTATTTGTTAAAAATCCCACGGGAAGAAGTGGTTGAATTATCCCAGGCTCTAATCGATGTTAAAGATAAAGCGGCTTACTGTTCAAAATGTTTTAACATAACAGAGAGCGATCCCTGTGCAATTTGTGCTAATATGGGAAGAGATCAAAGTGTAATTTGTGTGGTTGAAGAGGCAAATGACGCAGCTGCTTTTGAGAAGACCGGTGAATATAAAGGTCTGTATCATGTGCTGGGTGGAACATTATCACCTCTAGACGGCATTGGTCCCGATGATTTGAGAATTAAAGAACTTATGATTCGCCTGACTGATGAAATTACAGAAGTAATTTTAGCCAATAATCCAAACGCTGAAGGCGAAGCAACAGCGCTTTATTTGACAAAATTAATAAAACCGTTGGGAATTAAGATTTCCAGAATAGCCAGGGGAATTCCGGTTGGAACAGATCTTGAATATGCCGATGAAATAACCTTACTAAAAGCGCTTGAGGGCAGGACGTCCCTATAATTTATGTTTATTATTCGACGCCCAAGTGGAGTTATATTTTTATGAATTTAGCTAATCAACTGACTGTTTTAAGAGTAGTTTTAACACCAATTTTTTTATACTTTCTATTTCTTGATGGAATTACCTATAAACTTATCTCCCTGGTAATTTTTATTATCGCCAGCTTAACCGATAGGTATGACGGCAAGTTAGCCAGAAAACATGGTCTTGTTTCAAAATGGGGAACATTCCTGGATCCCCTGGCAGACAAATTATTGATTTCCAGCGCGCTATTCGCTTTTTACTATCTTGGTTATGTAAAATTATGGATGGTGCTAATCATTGTTATCCGGGACTTTTTAGTTACCTTTCTCCGTTTATATGCAATTCACAAGCATAAACCTGTTGTTACCCGCTACCTTGCCAAAGTAAAAACCACCGTACAAATTGTAGTAGTTTTTGTCGTTTTTGTTTTTCTATTAGTCGACCAATATATTATCATGCAAGGAATAGAACTCGCTGTAATTACTTTTTTGAAAAACATTTATTTCATTGACATATTCATGTTTGTTGTTATGGTTCTCACCGCTTACACAGGGATCCAATACTTCATTGAAAACCGTGATCATCTTTATTCTATTTTTAACCTGGGTAACTCAGAATCCCGATAACCAATAATAACTTGTTGAATTGCAATAACATGAAAAGGTCGAGATCGAGATTAAGAAAAATATCAGTTTAAATTTTTTCTTGATCTCGATCTTAACCCCTGTGCTCGAAGGGTATTGACCTTTATTTTTGGTTTTACAGCTTTTATTAGAGACAAGAATTACGAAGCATGAAAAATGAAAAAGCAAAGACCATGACCTTTTTAGCAAGAATAATTTCCACCGGATTAGGAATCGGGTACTTCCCCAAAGTGCCTGGCACTGCGGGATCGCTGGCAACAGTAATTGTCTTTTGGTTTTGCCCAGACCTGCTTACGTTGCCATTCATTTTTTTATGCGTATTTATTATCCTGGTTGGAATTATTACTTCATCAATAACCGAAAAAGAATTTCAGCAAAAATCAGGTGATAACACGTTGCATGATCCCAGCATAATTATCATTGATGAAATTGCAGGTATGCTGGTTGCTTTAATAGCCTTACCCAAAACATTGCCATTTGTTATTGCAGCCTTTTTATTGTTCCGGTTTTTCGATATTGTCAAACCATTCCCGGTTAACAAAGCCGAAAAGCTCCCAGCCGGCTGGGGAATTATGTTAGATGATGTCGTAGCAGGAATACTCGCGAATGTTATTCTTCAATTGGGCAGGTTGATTTTAAATTAATCGTTCACTACTTATTATTAATCAAGGTCGAGATCAAGATCAAGAAAAAATCTAATTTTTCTTAATCTTGATCTCGACCTTGATCTTTTCCTTTTGCAAGATTTATTCAAATTAACCTTTCATTTCGGTTCATAGGAATTCTGGCTCATCCAGGGTAGGTAATAAATCCACTCCCCTATTATTACCGATTCTACTAATTATCCAATTACCTAATTTACCAATTACCTAAAATTTAAGGCATTAATGCCGCTTTAAACTCTATCGGAACATCAACATCTGCCGTAATTGGCTCACCTTCTTTTTTTGCAGGTAACCATTTCACACTCTTAATCGCAGCCAATGCAGCTGCGTTACATTTTTTATTCATCAGCAACTTCACAAACTTCGTATGTATAATTTTACCTTTTTCATTGACTTTAACATTGATTACAATTGTACCGGAGATTTCTCCATCCTGTACTATTCTGGGTAATTTTAAATTTTGTCGTATTTTTTTAAATCCACCTTCAGGCTGAGGCACACTTCCTTCTTCCGCAAGCTTTTTCAGATCAACCTTTTTCTCTTCCTTGATGCTATCCTGTTTTGCAGTTTCTGTTTCCGGCGGCTGACTCTTTTTTTCTTTTGTTTCTTTTTCTGCTACCCTTTCATTTTCTTTTTCATCTAACCCGGTAATTTCCTTTTCGTCAAGTTTGGCACCTTCTTTCTTTTCCAAATTACTTTCGTCTTTACCTTGTTCTTGTGGATCTGCAATTTCTGTTGCCGGAACTTTTTCATTTTCCTCGTTTTCTTGTGCTAATATTACTGAACTATCAGCCGCAGCTGCGTTCACTTCATCCTCTTTTATCACCCCGGTTTTTACTGAATCTTCTTCTGTTTTTGTAGAATCTTCATCAATCGCACCGTGTTCAAGCAAATAGGCAACCAAAACCGAATCCTTTTCTTTTTTTACTATCTTTATTGGCGTCACTTCGTTTTTTGTTACCGCGTTAACATCAGCGCCATTCTCAATCAAGAATTTTACTATTTCAGTAAAATGATGATCCAAAGCATATAAAAGCGGTGTATAGCCTAATATGTTTCTTTCGTTTATATCAGCCCCTTTCTCTATGAGCAGTGTCATAATATCTAAGTGACCATTTTGAACGGCAAACATAAACGCTGAATTTCCCTGCCGGTTCTTTTTATTTGCTTGCGCTCCATTTTCGATCAAAAATTTTACTAATTCAAAATGTCCAAACTTTGCCGCTTTCATCAGCGCGGTCGTTGAGTCGGCTTCACTCCCTTCTTCAACATCTATTCCGTTTTCAATTAATACTTCTATTACCTCTTTACACCCTTTTGTTGCTGCAATTAGCAAAGGCTTTTGACCGGTTTTCGTTATAATGTTAATATCCGCTCCATTTTCAATTAATAAACTCACCAGCTCAGTGTTGCTCTTTTCAATCGCAAAAATAAGCGGTGTTTCTTTTATAGTGGTAAGCACGCTCACTTCGGCGCCATTCTCAATCAATAATCGTGCAGTTTCTGTCTGGTTATTAATAATAGAAATCATCAGCGGGGTATAGCCAAAATCCTTTTTTGCATTTACGTTTGCGCCTTTTTCAATCAAAAACCGAATCACTTCATTCTGACCCGCTTCTGACGCTATCATTAACGCAGTTGAGCCATCTTCCATTAATGGTGATTTAATATCAAATCCATCTTTTTTCGTTCTTTTAACAACCTTCATGTTTCCTGTTTTGCAGGCAGTTATAAAATCTTGCACCTGTTGTTGTTGCGCCTGGGCCTCAATTGTAACAAATAAAACTAATATTCCAAGCACATACCATAATCTTACCGCCATTATAATTTCTCCTTTGTTTCCAATATTAATCAAACACCAAGCCATCAAAATTAATTAAACTTCACCCAAACTTAAATCACCATGAATTTTAATTAAATTCTTATCCAAATCCACGTACAGGTTTTTACCCGGAAAGAACACCGGCAGTTTTTCCTTCAATCTTTTCAACGCCTTGTTTTTAATTTCGTTCGTCCTTTCTTCCTGGATTTTGTCGAGTGTGGACAAATGAATATCCACGACATAGCCTCTTCCAAATTCCGTACCAATCCCCAGGGAAAAGTTTGCCACAATATTAAAAAGCCCATCCTGTGCTTTATTTGAAGTTTCCCCTCTTTTTTGTCTGACAGGATGAAGTTTGAATTCATCTCCGTAATTTTCCTCTAAAAAATCATCCAAATCATTCATCACTTTTTTCAGTTTCTTGTCCCATTTTATAAAACTAGGGTGTCTCATTTACATTCCTTACAATTTTAAGGTAATAGGATAATTAGTTTATTGGGTAATTGGGAGTTCATAATACTGACTAATTGTTTATTACCAATTTATTCTTTCCCATTACCCAATTACCACATTACCTTCTAATCCCTGTTTTCAAGTTTAGCATTCTTTAAACGCACAGCAAGGTAACAGTTCTTTAGCCCCCAAACATCTTCAACCTCTTTTCTATCTTTCTGCATAAAAAATGCACTAATTTCAAATCTCTCTCATTCAGACTTGCAATTCCTGTTAAAATTCTTCCGAAAACATTAGCTGTAGGTTCAACTCCTAATTTTATTAAAAGTTCTGAAACCCTGTTTTTAATTACCAGCAATTTATTAGTTTCTGGATAGCTTGATTCTCCTTTATTTTTTTCAAAACTAAGCGATGACAAAGAATGGGCATAAATCATTACGGACTGGGCTAAATTGAGGGAAGGAAATTCTGTTTTCATTGGAATACTTGAAACCAAATCACACAGAGCCAACTCCTGATTCGTTAGTCCACTGTTTTCCCTTCCAAATACAATTCCGATATTTTTTGTCAATTGCCCCTTGTTTTTTATTTGCTCTATAATTTGTTCACATGAATAATAGTTCTGTTTTAACGTTCTTTTTCGAGCTGTCGTTCCAACAACCAAATCCATATCCTGAATGGAGAAATGGAGTTTCACTGCTCCAATACTCCATTCATCCAAAACTCCATCACTTCATTAATCCTTTCATTAAAAACACGCATCATCAAAACACAGACAGAACAGTTACCCAACAGTCGCCTAAAATTTTAGAACCCTCCACTCGCTCTTCAAATATTTTGTCAACGGCTTGCCCATTCCCTTCACATCGATTCCCAGCTCACGCAGTTTTTCAACCACACCATACATTTTCGCGCAGAAAACGCAGGCTTCAACTTTCACGCCATCTTCCATCATTTTTTTTACTTTCTCCTGAAGCTTTATATCCCCGGCTAAATTTCTTGCCGAAGGTCCCCAGACAATCAACCTAACCGCATCAAACCATTTTTGTCTTTTGGCATTATGGGTGTACATGAAACAAACTTTATGAGCTACATCTGAATCGCCGCTGGTCCACAAAACAGCCAGGCTGTCGCTCGATGTTTTTGTGCTTTCATCAGGACTATCAGAATATGCAGCAGGAAGGCAAATTATTTTTAAAATGATAAAACAAAAAAATGTTAAGGTAACGATTGTTTTTTTCATACCGATTCTCCTTGAAATAGTTTATTATTATATTATTCATCCTCTACGAGGATGTTAACTACGGAAAATGATTCCTTTTACAATAATTAAACATCCACGATGTTTTTATCCGTTGGATTCTCCTTCGGCGAATCAATTTATAATAATCTGCCGAAGGAAGATTGTTTCTATCCGTTGGACCATTTTTTTTACAATCCATATTGTACTTTTGCACTAAAAATTAAACGCAGCAAACATCGAAAACAAAAAAATCCAAAACCCGAATTCCCAAATCGCCTGTGCCCGAAGGGTATAAATCAAAATCACCAACCAATTTTTACCTGGCTAAAATACGAATATGTATCCACAAACCGATCATAAGCATAAGCGCCATCGATTTGAAAATATTTAGTGATATTCAAACCCAATCCAAAACAGAAATTTTCATCTGCCACACCTGTGCGCAGTGAGACCAAAAGTTTATCTTTCCAGGGTTCCAAGCGGTACTCTGACCCAAAACGAATCCTGCCAAGGGTGGTTTCGTATCGGGAGTCCTGCTCAAAAACATCGACCCAATCCAAAGATACATCCCAATCTTTGGTAATCGGATGATAGATTCCAATATTGGTAATAAACGGTGATTTTAATTCAAACGGGCGGCTCAAGGTGATGGTTCTGTATGCGCTGACCATGGCTGTGTCGCCTTCAGCATTGGTAATTAAGTTGCCCTGTTGATCGCGGTCGTAATAAATTACCGGTTTCCTGAAACTTGTTTCAAAGCTTTTTGAAATTGACTTAACCGGGATTATATTCTGCAGCGAAAGTCCGAAATTCGTACCGAATGAACCCTGGTAAACACAACCCAAATCCCCGGTTACACCCCAAATTTCCGTATCCAAAACAGATAAAGCCTCTTCGATGATCTGGTCGTAATCCACGACCGGCACGCGGTTGGTGGAAAATCTCCGGTTCACTACTTTTAAGTTGGCGCCGAAAAGCCAGTTCTTTTTCCATTGAAACCCATAGCCTACAGTACCAACCAAATCGATATAAGACATGTAATATGCCATGGGAAAAACCTCCTTGACAAAGCCTTCTCCCGGACCTAAAAACACGGTTGAAAGTATTCCCAACATTTGCGTCAACGATTTAGCTGCCAATAACGGCTGATCCAAATTTTCAGGAATTTCCAGACTTGACAAACTCTCCAAAGTCGGACTCATTGCCACGGCAAATCCTGAATAGCCAAATCCATATAAGGAGACACCCCAGTTGCCATATTGCACATTCATCGATGGAATCGCGCTAACACCGTGTATGTAGGGATTGGTTGGCGGACCGGTGACTTTTTCAACCAAATCCAGGGTAAATTGCATGCCGTCCTGAACCTGGTGCAGCGCATCTATCCGCTGCTGAATTGTGGCGCCATCTGCAAAAAACGCGTTCACTCCATCATATACTGCAGTTAACGAAGTTGCTTCGATGAACTCGTCCATGTTATCAGCCATGAACCAGGCAGCATCGTAAGTATCAGGCGGCATACTGGCGCCCACGCCGATAATCTCAAACGACTTTTTCGATCTGCCTAAAAATGCCGGGTTGTAAGTCATGGCGTTAAAATAGCTGCCATTGGCAATTTGCGTGTTTCCCGCACCAACCGCTTTTACATTGTACATGTTAATGGGATAATTCAAGTCCTTTGTCTCTGCTGTGAAGCTTTGTTCCGGAAGTGTGATGTGCCGGGAATAGTAATAAGAGTTTTGAGCGTTAAGAGATGTGCAAAATAAAAACGTAAAAAGAACCAGCATTCCTCTTTTAATCATAACAAATCTCCTTTGTTTTTTTGCTACCGGACACTTTTTATATTATCCAGGGACGAGCTGTCATTCCCGCATGTTTTTAGCGGGAATCTCCTAAATTTTGTTAATTGGATGCCCGATAGAAGCATTCGGGCATGACATTGCACCCTCAAAATTGCATGTTGTAAAAAGTGTCCGGTAGCAAGGTATTTTTTTGTTTTCTTCTTTTGTTCATTAGTATAAATTTCTGATCTATTCCAACAACAACATTGGCCTATACAATTCTACAAAAATTATTTACGCTTGCTTGATCGTAAATATTTAATTTTTTTCTTGACAAACCACAAATATTTATTTATATTATTTGGCAAGTGCAAAAAAAATTGTTACACCTACTCCGTCAAAAAATGTCTAATATTAGCAATTTTAAAATGTCTAATGTTAGACATAAGATTTTTTGGGGATCTGGGAAGAGAATATAATGTTATATGCTAAAAGGAGAATTACGTTGAGAAAATATATTATTCTATTTTTTATTTTAATTATTACGCAGACTACTTTATTATGTGCGGACAATAATTTAACTATGGGGCAAAAGTTTCTCTCTGGCTTACCAATAGAAATAAAATTTAATTGGCCAGAAGCTTTTCATGCAAAAATTAAAGCAGGTAATTACTACAAAAAAATATACATTGTTTATAAAACAGAATTGGATTTCCCAGAACGTGCTACATTGGTGATTGTAAAAAAATCAGGTGGCTTTAGTAGGACGAGTATCGGATTTCAGCCTTGTTCAGATAATAATATATATAGTACATCTAAAATAATTAAAACTGAAATGGAAGATGAATTAGAATCCTTAAACATTCAAATCGATCAAAATACAAAATCATTGACTTATCACTGGGGAGAAGATGTTAGCCGTGAGCTACCCAATATAAAAAAGGAATATCCATTAAAATTGGGAAAGTTATTTCCAAAAATCCAAATTGAAAACAATAATCGTAAAATAAATTTTGGTGATTCTAATAATAAAGTAAGAGTTATTAACTGGTGGGCGACCAGCTGTGTACCATGTATTGAAGAAATGCCTGGATTAAATAAATTAGTGAAAAAACATAAAAATAAGGATATTGAATTTATTTCAATAATTTGGGATAATGAAAATTTGGACAGGTTTTTAGAGCAAAATGAATTTTTATACGAGCACTTTATAAAAAATTCCAAAGTCACAGAAATCTTTGGCGTAACATTTCCAAGAAATATAATAATTGATAAAAACAATATAATCAGATACAATCAACTTGGTGGTATCAAAGAAAAATATAAAGAGCTGGATTCAATAATTCATGATATATATAAAAGTGGCATATAACAATGGCATTAACTCTGACGCCTTACTCTGTGCTTGATTTTGAGTTTAGTTCGTTATTATAAGTTATTTAAATTATTAATGTTTGGTGCGTTAAAATCGGCGCAGGTTATAGAAAACTCTCTTATTTTGAAATTTAAACAAAAAGAGGCAGCTCAATGAATCGTCAAAAGGAAAAAAACACAAACGTCACTCGTCGACATTTTTTAAAAGTCACTGGAACTATTGTTTTGGTGGCTGGAGCCGGGGGCAATCTTTCCGCTGTGGATGAGATTCTACCTTCAGATGGGTATCTCCTGGTGGATATAAAGAAATGCCAAGGATGCGTAAGTTGTATGCTCGCCTGTTCTCTAATTCATGAAGGTGTGGAGAGCCTGTCTCTTTCCAGAATCCAGGTAATACAAAATTCCTTTGTCTCCTTTCCGGATGATTTGACTATCGGGCAATGCCGTCAATGCGCTGATCCTTCCTGTGTGAAAAAATGTCCCACAGGCGCATTGAAAGCAAATGCCAAGTATGGCAGCGTGAGAATGGTGGATAAAGAGAAATGTATTGGCTGCGGCGCCTGTTATGATGCCTGCCCTTATACACCAAGCAGAGCGGTTGTTGCAGCCGATAAAAATTATGACGGTGAGGACAGAAGTCGAAAATGCGACCTGTGTGCCAATGCCCCTTTTCATTGGGATGAAGCAGGCGGAGGGCCTGGTGGGAAGCAAGCCTGTGTGGAAATATGTCCCGTGGGCGCCATTATAGTATTACAAGTCAAATCTTCGTTTTTTGTGCAAAAGAATTTCTAACCC
>JACKQG010004217.1_pt1 | contig 16826 bp, 15 predicted proteins | sample 8237621 | NCBI WGS metagenome assembly JACKQG01 (sample SAMN15677084, study PRJNA649215) | marine metagenome | biome: marine; feature: Black Sea; material: saline water; isolation source: suspended particulate matter (SPM) from the Black Sea western gyre | collected 2013-06-09/2013-06-10 | depth...
TTTCGACCAGATGAAAAAATACCCGGCCCACCAGATGCACATCAGGGCTGTAAGTCCGGATAAATTCTGCAACGGTTCCCTCATAGGATTTAATCGCCCGCGAAAATGCCGCGTTTAATTTTGACCACATTGTTTCAAGCAGGTCCGCACTGATATACTCAGCGCCGGGCATCAGGGGGGCGCTCTCCGATAGTTTAACGAGCTGATCTTTGCCGATAGGGATGTGCGCTTTGTGGCGAATGGTTTCGAGTTCAGGCGTCTGGCTTAATTTGCGGGAAAACAGCCGTGCGAAATTTCGCCAGTATTCAAGGGAAGGCGAAAGCGCAACATGTTTATCACAGAACCCCAAAAAAAGAAGCCCGGCATCGACATCGGCGACAAACCGGTTAAAAATCTCTTCTTGCAGCAGCCGGCTGCTTTTGTTGATGGTTTCTTTTGTTTCGACCCATTCTGCCTGCAATGCACCGTTTGGCATCACGACAACACTTAATTCCTGATTCATCATGGGCGGGGACCTTTTTCTAATCCTCTATTCCTGCATCCATTGATCCTGGGAAAAATAATTCGGAGCCATTTAGCCTGAATAATGGGCGAGTGTCAAGCTTGCCGGTTTTATGAATTCTGAGGATAAATCAAGTTATATAGGACGCAGATTTGCGCAGATATACACAGATAGTATCATTCGATGTTACGACGTGTTGCCTAAACCGGGCGTTTCAAGTTTTAAGAGGGGATCAAATGTCTTTTATTTTGGTTAATTATTCTAATCAATCACCGAGCCTATAAAAGCGTATTGTCCGGCAGCCGACTACGGATTTCGGTACGGACATGAGCAGCGAGATCCAAAGCCTTTATCGAATAAATGGCTGGCCGTTTGGAAATCGTTTTCAGCTTTTTTAATCCAATCGCGGGTGAACTCTATTTTCACTTTTTCAGGCCGCTTCATAGACTACCTTTCCGTATTTGTTTGCGGGGTAGGCTAGACCGCCGATGACATCCTTTGTTTCTTCAAACCGCTCCGGAGTCATGGCAAAGACATCCACCGGTACACCGAGGTCTGCTATGGCCTTCCGAAGCCAAACGCTTTCTTCGCGCCGACCGGTAAAACTCTTTTCAATGACAAGAAGATCTATGTCACTTTCCAGGGTAATTTGCCCTGCTGCGGCGGAACCGAACAGGATAATCCGCTCGGGGCTGACGACGTTCAGTATTCGTTCAATTGCTGTTTGAATCAGAGTATCATCTACCTTCATCGATTACCTCTATTACCTGGGAAACGCCAACAGTATGGGGTCCGGCAGCCGCTTTTCTGCGCTACCTTTGCGCTACCTTTGGAATAAGCTTATCAGAATCTTATCGTCCAAGTCAAACTGAGAAAGCCTCGGAAGTGGAATATTGGAATGCGGCTGGATATTGATGCGCATTATTTGTTGCGGTTTTTCAAGATTTCGATGGTTGCGGATATCTCCTGGCTGGAAACACCCTGGCGCAGATCTTCCATGCGGCGCATGACTTCGGCAAAACGGACGCCCTCGGCCGCACTGATCCATTCCAGTTGGAGGCGCTCGGTCCGGATGCCCAGCTTTTCCATCTTCCTGTGCACCTTTTCAATCCTTTTTTCGGTCCAGCGGTTGGCATCAATGTAATGACAGTCACCCAGATGGCATCCGCTGACCAGAACCACCGGCGCGCCTTTCAGAAAACCGTCCCAGATAAACTTTTCGTCGACCCGGCCCGAGCACATCGTCCGGATGATCCGCACGTTTGGAGGGTACTGGAGACGGGCAACGCCGGCATAGTCGGCGCCGGCGTAAGAACACCAGTTGCAGGCAAATGCCAGGACCTTTTCCTTGGGGCTTTCCGCGAGCATGGCATCGATCTGGCCGGCAATCTGGCCGTCGGTGTAATGATTCATGACAATGGCATCAAAGGGGCATTCCGCGGCACAGGTGCCGCACCCGGCGCATGCGGCCGTGTTTACCTTCGACGGCGTCTTGTGCTTGATGCCCACGGTAATTGCATTGTAGGAGCAGATTTCGGCACACCTGCCGCAGGCTTTGCACGCTTCGGGGATTATCTCGGAGGTAATCGGCTCCGTGGTGATTAGCCCTTTGTGCATCAGGCGAATCGCACGGGCGACCGCAGCCGAAGCCTGGGTGACGCTTTCTTTGATGTCCTTGGGCGCTTCGGCGCAGCCGGCATAGAAAACTCCCCGGGTGGCAGCATCCACCGGCTGGAGTTTGGGATGGGCTTCCAGAAAAAATCCGTCGGGAGTCAGCTGCAGTCCCAGCATCTCCTGAAGCTTGCGGGTGCTTGAGGCCGGCTTGATCCCTATGGCCAGAACCAGCATTTCCAGTTCGTGGAATTCAATCTTGCCGGTGACGGTGTTCTCGACGGCGACTTTCAAACTGCGGTCGGCAAGCTCCCGGACAGTTCCAGGCAGGCCCTTGATGTAATGAACCCCCAGACGGCGGCTGCGCTTATATAGATCTTCAAATCCTTTGCCAAAGGCCCGAATATCGATATGAAACACCTTGATATCGATGTCAGGATAATGCTCTTTGAGCACCAGCGAGCTTTTGATGGTGTTCATACAGCAGACATTGGAGCAATATTCTTTCCCTTTGCGGGCGGAACGGGAGCCGACGCATTGAATAAACCCGACGGAACGGGGGCGTTTTCTGTCAGTTGGCCGGATCGGTTTTCCCTGGGAAGGTCCCCCGGCATTGACCAGGCGTTCAAATTCAAGACTTGTGAGCACATTTTCGAAGCGTGTGTATCCGTATTCATCAAGTTCGGTGGGGTCATAGGCCTCCAGGCCGGTGGCCACGACGATCGTTCCGACCCGCTCTTCGATTTCCTCGTCCGACATGTGAAAATTGATGCACCCCTTTTCGCAGGCCTCAAGACACTTGGCGCACACCGCCGGGTTGTGTCCCAGACATTCATTAATATTGACGACATAGGCGGAAGGAACCGCCTGGGGAAAAGGCTTAAAAATGGCTTTGCGGGATGAAAGTCCCAGGTTGAATTCATCCGGACGGACCACGGGACAGACCGGCACGCAGTCTCCACAGGCCGTGCACTCTTTTTCATCCACATACCGGGCCTTTTTCACGATGCTGACATCAAAATTGCCCACGTAGCCTTTTACATCCACGATTTCGCTCAAGGTGTGGAGTTTTATGCGGGGATGTCGACCGACATCCGTCATCTTCGGACCCAGAATTCAGATGGAGCAGTCCATGGTGGGAAAGGTTTTGTCCAACTGGGCCATGGTGCCGCCGATGGATGGATTTTTTTCAACCAGCACCACTTCATAACCGTTATCGGCCAAATCAAGGGCGGCCTGAATACCGGCCACGCCCGCACCGATCACCAGGGTGCGTTTGGTAAGCGGCAGGGTTTCCTCCAACAGCGGCTGGAGCAGTCGCACCCGGGAAACAGCCATCTTTACCAGATCGAAAGCCTTTTGGGTTGCGGCCTCAGGCTCTTTGTTATGAACCCAGCTGCACTGTTCTCGAAGGTTGGCCATCTCCAGCAGGTAAGGGTTGAGACCGGCCGACTGCATCATCTGGCGGAAGGTGGGTTCGTGCAATCTCGGCGAGCAGGAAGCAACCACAATCCGTTCCAAGCCATGCTCACGGATATCCTCCTGGATTTCCTGTTGACCGGGCTCGGAACAGGCATAGGGCATTTCCTTTGACACAACCACATCATTAAGGCCGGCCGCTATTTCAGCAACCTGGGCGCAATTTACCGTCTGGGCGATATTTAAACCGCAGCGACAGACATAGACACCGATACGTGCCGTCTGCTGAGTACTCGTTGAAGTCTCGGAAATAGTTTTGGCTTTCATCATCATTCCCAGTAAATGGTTTTGGCAATAACACTTGTCAAGTCCGTCATCTCCAGCTTGAGTGCTTCTCCTAAGAATGGATCCTCCATGGCACAGCGCAAGTGGATCTGACATTTGGGGCAGGCGGTCACCAGAAGGTCGCTCCCGGTTTCTTTAGCTTGTTTCAGGCGTTTCACCTGCAATGATTTGCTATAAGCATCGCAACCGGTCCAGGCGCAATTTCCGCAACATATGGCGGCACTGCCGTTATCCCGCATTTCCGTAAAGCCTGCGGGCTTGAGACGGCGGATCAATTTTCTGGAAAGATCGGTCGGCCTTTCAAGACGGCTCAGGCGGCAGGGATCCTGAAACGTCAACTTTCTATTCATTTTCTTAAAATCAACCGCCCCTTTGTCGATTTCATTTTCAAGCAGTTCATAAAGATGGGTTACCTTGAAATCGATTTTGATCCCATGTTCAGGATAGTCGCGTGCCAGTGTCCGAAAACATTCCGGGCAAGTGGTAATCACTTCCTGGATGCCAAGGCTGCGAATCGCGTCAACGTTGAGCTTTGCTAGTTTCAAAAAGTTTTCCCTGTCGCCCGACCACAAAAGGTCATGGCCGCAACAGCGCTCATCCTGAAGCAACGCCGGCCGGATATCAAAAAAGTTTAAAAGACGCAGGCTGTCCACGGCAACTTTGCGGGTGTCAACACCATGATGGTGTCTGAAAAATATGTCAAAATACGGGGCACAGCCGCCGAAAAAGAGGGTTTTGCTTTCAGGGTCAAGGCCGATATCTTTGGGAAGCCAGTCCCAACGTTGGGCCTTGAGGCCGGGAGCGGTCATGGCCCGCATCAGGGATTGAAAAAAACCGCCGTGGGACTGGTGACCATTTTTGTCGCTCTGTTTAACAAAGCAGCGAATATCGCGAATGAACTCATGGAACTTGACCGCCGAAGGGCAGCGCTCATAGCAGATGCCGCAGGTCAGGCACGACCAGACATCTTTTTGCACCGCAGGCGTATCAATGCCGCCGGCGATGATGGCGTTGACAATCGCTCTGGGGGAATAGGCCTTGCCGGTCAGCGCCAACGGACACGCTGACGAGCATTTGCCGCAGTCCTGGCAGGCAAAGACATCATGGGATGAAAGGATCTCGGCGACGGATTCATTTGAAGCGGTTTGGGCTTCCGCCACGCGCGACGGCGTAACCGGGCTGGGGCCCAGCGACCGGATTTCAAGACAAAAGCTGTCGAGGAACTGCAGCAGCCGTTCCGACTCGTCCGGCAGAAACGTGGCATGCCGGAGGCGTTCTTTGCCCAGGCCCAGAAGCCCGAGGATATCCCGCGTATCCTCGGTGTTGTTACGGGCGGTGGCGGTACCGCTGCCGTAGCGGCAGGTTCCGGGTTCACATCCCACCAGCGCAACCCCGTCCGCTCCCATTTCAAACGCTTTAAACAGCAAAGATTTGCTGATTCTGCCGGTGCACGGGATCCGGATCATTTTAATCTCGGCCGGGATGGTACACCTTTGGTCCTGAAGCGTCTGAAAGGCGGTGTGCGGGCTCCAGTTGCATAAAAACAAGATAATATTAAAATCGTCCATTTTTTCCGTATGTTCCTGACCTTTATAAATCAAAAAAGTGCATTGTCAGCTTAATCAGCCTTTAGGCTGATCAAGTTTGCCAGTGCGTCAGTTTGCCGGTTTCCCCGTTTGAATCGGATGACCTCATTACGGGCTCAATCCCGTCAAGACAGGACAGGCTAACGGGCCAACCGGCTCAACCCGTCGTGGTTCCGGCCTGCCTATCTTCCGGGACTCGTCCGGTTTAGGCACTTTAAACTTCTAAAGCGATCCCCCCGGTTTATTGTGCCAATATGTTCTCTAGCATCTGTTCCAGAAACGCCTGGTTTCGATAAGGGCTGTCGGCCGCATTGGAAGGACACACGGAAATGCAATTACCGCAGCCTTTGCACAGGGCCTCGTCCACCCAGGCCGACCATCCGTCGAGGGAATTCCGGTGCAAGGTAACCGCCTGATAGTTGCAGACAAGGAGACAACGTCCGCAACTGCGGCACAGATTTTCATCCACCACAACGGTAAACCCCTTGTTCTGGCGCGGCCCGCGCGGCATAACGGCTGCCGCCAGGACTGCAGCGGCCATACCTTTTTTGCGTTCAGAGACTTTGATACCGGGCGGATCAGCCAGAAAAAGTCCGGAAATCGAAGTGGAGCCGGGATAGAAAAATGGTATTCCAGGAACGCCCGCTTTCTGCATGGAAGATGAAACCATGCGACCCGGCAGGCCTTCCTGGTGAATATATCGAATATCTCTTCGAGATTTTTCATCCAGAATAACCGCCCCCACCGGCAGGATTTGCAGAAAATCGCCCGTTTTAATGCTGACCCGAAAGTTGCCGAGAGTTCCGCTCAACTCCTTTACGGCCGACTCCTCAAAACAGTGAATATGGAAAAGACGGGAAACATCTATCGGAGGTTTTTCCGTAGTTGTCAGCCAGAATACCTCCAATCCCGCTTCGACCAGTGTAAGCACACTGTTGACCGCAGCCTCTGATACTCCGATCACGGCTGTGGTGAAATTATAGTTTCTGGCCGGTGCCGGCAAGGGTTTCAATTTTCGGGCTCGTTCAACCGAGCGGTTGATCAAACCGGTAAATCTTCGCATGGCCAGCAAATGGTCCTGGGCAATCAGACGCAGCGCCTCTCCCCTTAAATTAAAGGCTTCCACCATTGACCGGCTAATCCCCGTTCCGGTGAACAAGGCGTCTTTCAAACGGCTTCTCTGGTCCGTACAGGCGCTGCATACAAAATTGAGCGGGCAACACACGCAGGACGCCAGGGCTACCCGGGTGATGCCCTTTTCACGAATCGTTCTTAAAATGCTCGCAGAGCCTTCGGGCGCACAGGCCGAAGGCAAGACTTCAGCATGAATCACGTCTGCTTGACTCCTAAACCCCTCGACGTACGCATCCATATCATCCAGCCATCCCTGGGCTTGATTGCACTTGCAGACAAAAATACCCAGGCGAATCTCGGCGGAAAGCCCCGTATCCGGTGGAGAAAAAGACCATCCATGACCTTTGGGCCGCTGTGACGTTCCCCCCAGCAAAACCATGGCCTTGGCAGCGGATGCAAAACCCCGAATCAGCATGGCATCCACATCCGGTTTTGCAACCTTGGGTCCATAGGCCCGAATAACATCTTCTCCCTTGATCCGCGGGGCCAGCATTGGATCGGCGACAATGATCACACCGGCAAGCTCGATAATGTCTTCCGGCGATTCGGCATGGTTCAAGGCACCGGTTGCTCCGCAGGCATCCACACACTGCAGGCACTCGGAACAAACCCCGCATTGGAGGCACCGTTCGGTCTCGGAAATAACCTGATGCTCCGTCAAACCCAGGGCGACTTCCGCAAAATTGGACCTGCGCAGGGCCGGTTGCCGCTGCGCCATCTTGGGTCTTGTCAGTGACGGAATCTCCGCCGTGATTTCCGGATAATCTTTGTCTGCGGGTCTTTGGGGCTGTACCTGCCAAACCTGCCGGCTGCCCATGTCCCGGCAAACCGCGCCGGCAACCCTCCGGCCGGCAGCCATGGCTTCAACAACGGATGAAGGGCCTGAAACCGCATCTCCCATCGCATAAACACCCGGCACATTGGTTCGCATGCATTCATCGACCGTGAAATAACCCTGTTCGCTGACGTTCAACAGACAGTTGCGGTTATCCGTTTGCAGGGCTCCGCTTTGACCGATGGCAACAAAGGCGCGGTCGAATTTGAGTTCAAACGGCCGGCCATCGGGAACCAGCACCGGCCAGGGAATCCCCCGGGCATCGGGTTCTCCGGGTTGGGTGGGCCTGCAGCGCAGGCGGTCGAGTCTGCCGTTTTGGCCCAGGAATGCAACCGTCTGGGCAGCGTCTATCAAGGCAATCCCTTCATCCCGTGCAGCCCGCACTTCTTCGGGATCGGCAGGGATAATAGCTGCGGGAAACCATGACAGGATGGTGACATCGGCGCCAAGGCGGGATAATGTCCTGGCCAGATCAAAGGCGGCATTGCCGTCCCCGATGACCGCCACTTTACCATTCAGGGAGGTTATCTCGTTTCGATACAGGCGGGTCAGAAAAGAAATGCAGCCTTCGACGCCTTCGAGCGTCTCTCCGGCAACACCCAGCCTTTTATCGCGCCACGTGCCGGTGGCGAGAATGACGGCGGCAAACTCTTTTTTGAGCCGGTCGATATCCTGATCCGGATCAACGGCGTGCCCGGTAACGAATTGAACGCCCAGCCTTTCAATGTAGCCGAGCTCTGCATCGAGAATATCCCTGGGCAAACGGTGGGGGCCGATGCCGTAGCGCAGCAGTCCGCCGGCCATTTTTTCTTTTTCGAAAACGGTGACCGCATAACCGCAGCGGGCCAGATCTGCGGCCGCGGCCAGTCCGGCCGGTCCGGAACCGATGACGGCAACCTTGTACGGCTGTTGGCGAACCCTGGCAGGCGTCATCTCTTTAGGGTTGGCGCGCTCGTAGTCGGCGATAAATCGTTTAATATCCCGGATGGCAATGGGTTCATCCAGATCGCCCCTCCGGCAGGCGTCTTCACAGGGATGGGTGCAGATTCGGCCGCAGATGCCCGGCAATACGTTATTTTCCCGAATGAGTTCCAGAGCTTCGTCGAACCGGCCGGATTTTGCAAGGGTAATATACCCCTGGGCGTTGACACCTAAGGGGCAGTTCTGCTGGCAAAGCGGCCGGCGCCGTTTATCGACAACTGGACGGCTCGGAAGGCTTCGCGGACTGTTCAGACGGATGGCTTTTTCGCCCTCCGCAACCAAAACCGGACAGATCTCAGCGCAGCGGCCGCAAAGCGTGCATTTTTCGGAATCGACGTAGGTCTGAAGTTTGCTGATGCGTAAACGGAACCCCTGGGGGTTATGCTTGATATCGGTGATTCGAGCGGGAAAGACACGTTGAATGCCCGGATTCCTGAGGATTCTGATCAGTCCCGGTCGATGGGCATGGTTCAAGGGAATGCCTGATCTCAGCCGCCATTCTTCCCGTGAAAGTTTCCGGTCCAGATCGGGATCGGAATCCACCAAAGTTACCGGTATGCCCAGTTCTCCAAGTTTATTGGCAGCAGCGATTCCAGCCGGTGTTGCACCGATAACCGCAACCCTGTGCAGTCTATCCTTGGGTCGTTTCATGCCGTCGCTCCTATTTGGCCGGTAGCCTTCTTCTGGCGTCCCTTTAGAACGGCCCTGCCGTAGTCGCTCCCCTTGCCGAAGGCCTTGAGGTTAAGTTCTTCCGTGCCCTTGGGCACGGATTCCAAAACGCTCTTTTGGGCGGCATCCATGGAAACAACGTTGGTGACCGCCGTAAAAAAGCCGAGCATGATGATATTGGCCATCATGATGCGACCCATTTCTTCAGCCATACGGCTGGCCGGGATGGAAAAAAAGTCTCCGGCCGGCTTGCGGGCAGGCCGGACCAGGTCCTGATCGATGATCAGAATTCCATTTTTCTTCATCTGCCGGCTGAGTTTGTCATAGCCTGACTGCGACATGCAGACCAGAATATCCGGAGTCGTGACATAAGGGTAATGAATGGTTTCCCTGGAAATCACAACCTGAGCGCTGCACGAACCACCGCGGGACTCGGGCCCGTAAGACTGTATCAGCGTGCTCTCCATTTTATCACCGATGGCGGCCGCTTTCCCCAAGATAAAACCCGCCAGAATAATGCCTTGCCCGCCAAATCCCGTGATGATGATTTCCGTTTTCTTCTGTCCGGGGTGTTTTGTGTTCGTCATATATTAACCCATGGCGATCAATTTTAGATCTATAGCGATACTGTCTATGGCAATAATCTGCACTTTAGAATTTAGTCATTTGTCATTCGTCATTTGGTATTTGGTATTTGGTATTTCCACTAACTCAACTACTTCGTGAATGGATATGAACACTAAAACCTGAAACCCTCAACCCAAAGCGGCACTAAGCGGATCTGTAGATCTTGTCGTACTTTTCGATATGGGTGGGCCGGTCCAGATCGACAAAATTACCCAGAACAATCCCTTTTTCAAAGTCAATGTCGATTTCCAATGGATTCGCACCGTTTTTTATGATGGTTTTTTCCTGGTATATTTTTAATGTATCCAGCGGCTTTTGCTTGTTGCGGCGACCGTAGTTCACCGGGCAGGGGGAAAGGACTTCGATAAACGAAAATCCCTTTTTCAAAAGCGCCCCTTTTATGGATTCGGTCAGATCCCGGGTGTGCAGCATGGTCCAGCGGGCTACATACGTGGCACCGGATGCATAGGCCAGCAGCGGAAGATTAAACGGAGCTTCGGGATTCCCGGCCGGAGTTGTCGTCGACTTGGCCAAATACGGCGTTGTCGCCGCCGCCTGGCCCCCCGTCATACCGTAATTTAAATTGTTAACGCAGATCACGGTCATATCCATATTGCGCCTGGCTGCATGGATAAAATGGTTTCCACCGATGGCGAAAAGATCGCCGTCGCCGCTGAACACCACCAGGTTCAACTCGGGGTTGGCAACCTTCATCCCGGTAGCAAACGGTATGGCCCGGCCATGGGTGGTATGAAAGGAATCGATCTTGATATAACCGGCCGCACGTCCTGAGCAACCGATACCGGAAACCATCACAAACTTTTGCAGGTCGAGACCGGTGCCTTTAATTGCGGTCAGACATGAGGAAAACACCGTTCCGATACCGCATCCCGGACACCAGATATGGGGAATGCGGTCTTTTCGTATCAGATCATCCAGGGGATGCTCAAGTTTGGTTGACTTCGAAGTTTTTGCCATGGTTCAAAAGGCCTCTTTCAACACGGTTAAAACCTCCTCGGGGCGAATAATCGTGCCGCCCGCATGTCCCACCAAAAAACACGGAACGCTGCCGCCCGCACATCGCTGAACTTCCTGATGGATCTGGCCCAGATTGATTTCAACGGTCACAAACCCTTTTACCCTTGGCACCAGCTTGCGGATCTGCTGTTCAGGGAACGGCCAGATAGTGATCAGACGCAAAATCCCGGCCTTAATGCCCTGCTGTCTGGCCTCATCAACAGCGGCCAGGCTGGTTCGCGCCGAAACACCGTAGGTTACAATGGCAATTTCGGCGTCATCCAGGCGATACCCTTCGGTCCGGATAATATCATCCAGATTCCTTTGAATCTTTTGGGTCAGCCGGGTCACCATTTCCGCATGGGCCTCGGCGGTCATGACCGGATAGCCTTGTTGATCGTGGGTCAGACCGGTAATATGCAAATTATACCCCTCCCCGGCCGCCGGCATGGGGGCAACACCGTTCGGACCCGGCAAAAAGGGTTTGAAGCGGTCTTTGCGGCCTTTGGGTTTGGGACGCGCAACGGTTTTGATGAATTTTGCCTCGGGTATGATCACTTTTTCACTCATATGCCCGACGATCTCATCGGTCATGATCAGGACCGGCAGGCGATACGTCTCACTAAGATTAAACGCTGTAATCGTTTGATAAAATACTTCCTGCGGCGAACTCGGCGCCAGAGCGATGATTTCATAGTGACCGTGCGAGCCCCAGCGTGCCTGCATCATGTCACCCTGGGCCCCCAGGGTGGGAAGACCGGTGGAAGGCCCGGCCCGCTGTACGTTTACCACGACACAGGGCGTTTCGGTACAGATCCCCAGCCCGATATTTTCCATCATCAGGCTGAAACCGGGACCGGAAGTAGCGGTCATGCTCTTTACACCGGCCCATGAGGCACCTAAGATCGCGGCCATGGCGGCAATCTCGTCTTCCAACTGGATATAGGTTCCACCAATCCAGGAAATCCTGTCGGCCATGCGTTCGGCGATCTCGGTGGCCGGCGTTATCGGGTACCCGGCAAAAAAGAGGCACCCAGCCGCCAACGCGCCTTCGGCGCAGGCAATATCGCCGTTCATAAAATATTCACCGGTGAGCACTGCTGGTTTCATGTAGTTCTTTCCCAAACGTTTGAGGCCGAATTTAAAAGTCCTGGCCCGGATTCACCAAAGACGAAAAATTAAAAAAAGTCGCCACAAAGGCACAAAGAAAAAGTTTGATTTTTTGTCTTTGTGCCTTGGTGTCTTAGTGGCAAAATGAAAAAAGTTTTACCGCACAAAGCAAAATTTTTATAATTAAGGGCCTAAAGCATCGCCCGATCTTAAGCCTGGATAGACGGGGCTTCCACCGAAAAAATGGCGAACTCCGGACAGATAATTTCGCAATAGTGGCAGTTTACACAATCGTCAGGTTTGATCACCACCGGAGGATGATACCCTTTTGCATTATACTTTGCAGACAGTTCGAGAACCTGCCGGGGGCAGAATTCGATACAGTACCCGCAACCTTTACAGCGATCTTCCAGGATATGCACAATACCTTGCGTGATGTGGATTGAATCCGCGTCAAGCGGAACCCGCCAGAATTCCATCGACCCTTTCCTTAATTTCTTTTTTCACAGCCGTTGCTGTTGTTTCGCCAGACGGCTTCATATTATAATTTCATAGACGATGTCAATTAATATATTTGGGGTAACTGATGGATTTCAGGAATAGTCTCTGGTTTTTCCAGGGGGTTTCTAAAGCATCGGCGGTTATCAGATTCTCCGGCGATGACGATCAGGCGGGCCAGAAGCACAGTCATTTATTATTCGTTATTCGTTATTAGTTATTTAAAGCCTCGTTAAAACGAATAACGCCTAATCGAGTTTTGACTCAATTAGTGTGCATCAGTAATCTTTCCCGGCTTTTGCTTTCTCTCCATTAAAAGACAATCCTGAACGGAACTGTTACGTACAACTATGGAAGGAAATTGCTTGGATTTAAATCCCATGGCTTTGCAGCCGTGTGGAAAATCTTTATCGTAGGTAACATAGTAATACCGGCATTGATGACAGTCTGTCCTTTTTTGCATTTTTAAATCGCAAGATCCGGGTTAGCGTTTCTGCCTCTTGGACGCATACATATCCATATCTGCTCTGTGTAGAAGATCATCAGGACTATCTTTTGCCGTAACTTGGGCAACGCCGGCGCTGGTGGTCACTTTGATGTCTCCGATATCACGGGCAAAAAATCGTTTTTTGGTAAAATTTTCTTTAAATTTCAAGATTCTTTCACGGGCCATGTGCTCATCCAGCCCTTCAATGATAACGGCAAATTCATCTCCCCCAAACCTTGCCAAGAAATCATGTTTTCGAAAGGTTCCCTTCAGACACTGAGCCACTTTTTGTAAGACTTTGTCGCCGGATACATGGCCGAAGGTGTCGTTGATATGTTTAAAATCATCCACATCAAAAAGTACGACTAAAAATGGCCCTTCACCCTCATTGAACGCTTTTAGAGCACTTTTTAGCCTTATATCAAATGCATTACGATTGAAAAGGCCGGTGAGGCCGTCATTTGTGGCCGCCATTTTAAACTGTTTCGCCTTTTGGGCCATTTCGCCGGCATCCCGTTCGGCTGCAACGATCCTTTTTTTGAGTGTTGTAATATTTTCCTGGGCTTTACGAAATCTTTTCATTTCCTCTTTTTTTCTTTTCGACACCAAATTTTTTATTTTCGCCAGCCGCTCAACGACAGCACGCTTTATTCCATCAATGGTTGCGTGGATACTGAAAGAATCGACGATGGATCCGACTTCATCGCGGATCTTTATCTCGAACTGCTCCATCTCTTTTTGCCTGATATCCTCATCAAATTCGCTCGCCAAATCCCTTTCCAGCTTCTTGACATGCTCTAAAAGCGCGAGGAAAGTGTTATTGATATATCTAAAATCTTTCGAAATAGTAATTTTAAGCCCTTTAATGAAACCCAGCAGATCAGCGGCAACAGCCTCCAAGTCGGTCTGGGTGATATCGGCATGGCAGTCGATCTGAATCAAGTCGGATGTTGCTTTCAGCTCGCTGGACAGGGGATAAAAATCATCAAGAAGACTATCCATGATTCTTTTTACGATTCTACAGACCCCCAGCAGGCCCGCCCTTATTGCTTCGAGGGCTGCGATCCTGTCTTCTTCAAACCCCTTTCCGGTCTCAATCGCAAAGATTTTACTCCTAAGCCTGCCGATTTCCTTCTCAATTAAATCCAATGGCAATGCTTTTTCCGAATTCACCATTTTTTTGATGGGATCGAACTCTTCTGTAAATTCCGGATGCATCGCCATCACTGCACCTACGGTGTTAATGACTTTTGTAAAACATTCTTTCTCCCTGCGACTTTCCTGTTCTACTACAATCAAATCTTTTTTTAGTCGCTCTATTTCGGCCGACAGATCTTTATCCATGCCTTAACCTATAATTTATAAATAATTAAGGAATTATAACCTTTGCGCTTTACTCATAAAAGTCCGGGATGATTACGGATTTCCTGCTCAATCTTATCGGAGTCCGGATAATTATAGCGAACGATGTTCTGGAGGTAAAAAAGACTGTCAGGTTCAATCGCAGTGAACCTGATGGCTACTGTCGCGGATTCACAGCGAATGACCTTACCTTTGACCTTTACCGAAAGCTCATCGTGTGTTCCGCTCAAGATAATCTTCAAATCACATTCAGCCCCTGGTTCCAGATCCGCCCTAACCGGCAAAAGGCAACCACCAATGCTGAGGTTATTGATTCCATCAGCAGAATATAAAACATTATTGACGGTCATCTCAGCCTTGACTTTGAAGGGAAACCGCGTGAATCTACGTTTTTCATTCGGCATATGTGTACCTCTCCTGATAATATTTACGCCTGCAACGCAGTCTGACTGCGGTTCTTTATTGCAAAAAGCATGCAAAAATATACATGCCATCTTAAAAAAACAAAATAACAATATCTATCAGTTAGTTAAGTTAAATGTGTAGGCTGTTTGACAAACAGCGTCATGATGAAAATTTGACAATGAGGTTGGATTTTTGGTGACAGCAAGGCAAAATCGAACATCCCATATATTCACATATATTCACGATGATATTGAAAAAAGACCGGTTTTGCGCTATGCTGGAAAAAAACAGGCATGTTTCGGGAGGGGAACTTTTAAATGTGGTCAGATCATACAAGGATTGAGGAAAGAAGCATAGCCCTTCATCAAGAGATTGCCAGGCGCATTCATTCAAATCCCACACTAGTCCAAAAAGTAGTCAGTCGGTAAAAAAGGCCCTTCTGGATGTGCCTGTGATTCGTCTATCTGGGGTTATTTTGCGTCAGGGTATTTATACACGTTAAGGCCTACAACCACATCGTCATGTTTTTGGTTACCTTCGGTGCTGGCGATTATGATGGTCTTTCCTGACTTTGATAAACCGAATTCCTTGCTCAAGTCTACCGTGATTATCATTTTTCCGTCTTTGGTTTCAATCTCTACATTTTTCATCGTTAATGCTCCTCTTGGTTTTAGCGGTTATCTTTGTTAAGGGTTTTTATATGATTGTTTGTTTCAATTGGGGTGCATTTTGTCAAGAACTAAAGGTGTTACAGGTTGTATCAATATGAAAATCCTTATTGGAATTTAGCTCATCAGGAATGATTCTCAAGTATATATCAATATGTTACTGTTTTCCTTGACAATTAATTCAACGATATGTTAACGTTAATTAAACAAATGATTGCTTTAACCTTTGACCAAGGGAAAGCGTAGGTAGTGAGTATTGGCCCCGCATCAGCGGTAACCTTGAACCTGGAACCCCGCCTCCGGCGGCACCAAATAGAACAGATAAACCAAGCAGGTGTTATATGAACGTAGCTGACAAAATTTGTGAAAAAGCAAAAAATCTTCCGGAGCCAATAGCAAGAGAGGTACTCGAATTTATCGAACGAGTATCCAAACTGCATGATGCTGCCAGTGAAGGTATGAAAAAGGCCCAGGAGTCGGTGATGAATCGGATCTGGGATAACGAGGAAGACGATGTCTGGAATCATCTGTAGCCCCGGCGATCTGGTCGGTATCCCCTTCCCCTATTCGGATCTGACGACCGAAAAAAGGCGGCCCGTTCTTGTCCTGACGCCAAGTGACAGGCTCGGAGATATCATATGTGTAGCTGTAACATCGATTCCAACGACGGAATGCGCAATTGCCATAGACCATTCATCCATGAGCACCGGGCAGTTACCACGGCAGAGCTGGGTACGATGTGACAAGCTGTTTACACTGAGCGGTTCTATAGTTGTGAGGCACTATGGCCGCATAAGTGGCCCAGTATTCAATCAAATCGTGCAAAGGGTCTGTGAAAAACTGGGATGCGAATGATAAATATCAGACCAGACAGACCAAAGTGAACCTTGAACCCCGCGCCAGCGGTAACCTTGAACTTGGAACCTTGAACCCCACGTCAGCGGCAACCTTGAACCTTAAACCTGGAACCCACCGAAGGCGGTAACCCTGCACCGGAGAACAAACGCTGTTCACGCTCAGTACGAACGTCCCGGTGGCTCACAAAATAAATGCAAATATCGATTCAAAACCAGTTAAAATAATTTACCGAGCAAATCGTTTGAGTTGCTCTTTTAAAAAACCAAATAACGTAAAAAAATGAATAACAGTTTGATAAGATAATAATCATCATCCAACATGTGGTGCTTTCTTTGGATACGCTTCTTGTTCGGTCGTTTTGGCATAGGTATTGCGGGGGAATAAGGCTTTGGGTATATTTTAAGAAAGGCGGCGATATTCATGCCGGCACCTCTTTACCGGCAGCGCAATCCCCCAAGCACTCCGTATTACCAATGCATTGAAGACCATTTTGAAACGTTCGAGCAGGTTTATGAGGACCGGTTTGAGCGGCAGTATGGATTCTATCGTCCTTATGTCCGGCAGGTGATTTACCGTTACCTGGATTGTGGAATCCTGCATAATGGCTTTGCCCGCGTGCGATGCGAAGACTGTGGACACGAGTACCTTCTGGCGTTTTCATGTAAAAGGAGACATTTTTGTCCGTCCTGTCATCAAAAGCGAGTGGTGGAAT
>JACKQG010004218.1_pt1 | contig 16825 bp, 12 predicted proteins | sample 8237621 | NCBI WGS metagenome assembly JACKQG01 (sample SAMN15677084, study PRJNA649215) | marine metagenome | biome: marine; feature: Black Sea; material: saline water; isolation source: suspended particulate matter (SPM) from the Black Sea western gyre | collected 2013-06-09/2013-06-10 | depth...
ACGGAGGAACCGGTGACCGTGTAGGTCTCATTCCGTCGCTTCACCGTTGGCGATGCCGTGGCATGAACCGTTGCGAGGAAGCAAATCAGGATGGCAAATCGAGGCAAACGCACCACCACCGATTCTACCCGCCGGGCGGCTCCCCGGCAAGCCGCTTGGCCAAGCGCAGCGACCCGCCAAGGCCATGTCGTGGGGAGGGGTTGGGGGGAGGGGGAAATGGTGCGCAGTACAGGACTTGAACCTGTGACCCCTACCGTGTCGAGGTAGTGCTCTACCAACTGAGCTAACCGCGCATCCCGCGTGGCCCCGCACCGTCGCAACTTCGGCCCCGGTTTTCAAGCCCCGAGTTTCGGCGGCAAGCCGGCTCTTGCGCTTGGGCGAGCGCTCTGGGAGGCTTGCCGCCGCTCACATTTGAATCATGAGAAACATTTCAAGACTGTTAAGCCTGGCCGTCGGGTTGGGGGTGCTGTATGCGGGCATGACCACTGAGGCGGCGGACAAGAAGAAGTCGAAGCAGCTCCGGCACTTTGTCTGTTTCAAGTACAAGGCCGAGGCGACCAAGGCGAAGATCGCCGAGGTGGAGGAGGCGTTCGCCAGGCTGGGGAAGAAAATTGATGAAATCAAGGCGTTCGAGAAGGGGCTGAACAACAGTCCCGAGGGGCTGAACAAGGGGTTCAATCACTGTTACCTGATCACGTTCAACTCGGAGAAAGACCGCGACGCCTATCTGGTTCACCCCGCCCACAAGCAATTCGTCGCGCTGGTCGGGCCGGTGGTGGAGGATGTGTTCGTGGTCGACTACTGGGCCGGGAAGTAACGGCGCCCAAGCGTCCGGCCAAGTGGTGGGCGGTTGAGGGGGCGGTCGTCCGGGGCGTTGGCGTCGTACCAGTCGAAGTACCGCCCGGTGCCGGCGCGACCGGAGGCCTCGAGTTTGGCCTTGGCCTCCTCGTCGAGGTCGAAGTCGGTTGTCCCAACGCCGAGCGTGTTGATGTAGACGGTGCGATGCCAGTCGCCGCTCTGCAGGTGGCGGCTGTCCTGCGCGCTCATCAGCGTCCGGATGAGCGCCCAGCCGTAGTCGAAAAAGTCGTCGATCCGCTCCCGCTTGGGCTCTGCCCCGTCGCGGAACAGGGCGATCTCCTCCCGGCTGTCGAGCCGGAAGCCAAGCGTTTCCCGGTTATAAATAAACGGGCTGGTATTGCCGCGCCGCTCGCGGTTGGCCCCGGCGTAGTGCGGCGGCCGGGTGGCATGGCGACTGCGGTCGCACTTGGCCACGTACTTTTCGCGGTCGAACAGCCGGATGGGGTAGTTGTCCAGTACGCCGCCATCGACGAACAGGTCGGCTGACTCGCGCACGGCGGCGAAAAAGAGCGGGATGGACATCGAGCGGCGCACGGCGTCGGCCACCGGCAAGGTGGGTGAGTGGTCTTTCGAGTAAACTTGGCTCAACCGCGTGGCGAGGTTGGTGGCGACGAGGTGCAGCTTCGGCGTGCCGCGCCGCTTGGCCAAGTCGGCAAAGGTGGCCTCCGGGTTGCCGGTCTTGGCCTCGATGAGTTGCGACATCCATTCCCGAAAAAAATCGCCTTTGTACCAACCGAAGTCCCGAATCAGGCGCTTGGCATCGCGCAACACGCCCCAGTCGTCGTCCATGAAATTGCGGAAGTCGAGCTTGGCCAAGGTGTCGCGAATCTCCGCGAGCGAGTAGCCGAGCGCCATCAGGGCGGCGTTGATCGCCCCGGCCGAGGCACCCCCGACACGGCGAATCTGCGGCAGGATGCCGCGTTCCTCCAGCACGGCCAACGCGCCGGAATAGGCGATGCCCTTCACGCCGCCGCCCTCAAAGACCAGGTTGCGGAACGGGTAACCGGATCGAGGCATGAGCGAACGGTAACCGGCCACTCCCAATAAGACGATATCGAAGCCCCGCGTTGAGCCAAACTGTCATAAAATGCGCACACCGAAAAAAAGCCCACAAGCCAGATGCCGGTTCCGGGACATGGGTCGTCGACAATTAATATTCTTAACCAACTTATGTTCAATCATTTAGAGAATCTGTCCGGGACGGTTTTTTGGGATTGGCAGGGGCGATGCTCAAGGGCGGGTGAGTTTGTGTTGCTTGGCACGGATCGCTTGTTGAGCCGCAAGAACCTTTTAAATGAGCATGAAGAAAAAAACCTTATTCGGCACACTCACGGGTGTGTTTTTAATGTTGGCGGCAACTCTGTTGCCGGTGGAGTCCCTGATGGCAGCAGAGGGTGAAATCAATTCCGGTGATACCGCCTGGATGATCGTGGCAACGGCCTTGGTGTTGTTCATGACCATCCCTGGGTTGTCACTATTTTACGGCGGTCTGGTCCGTGCCAAGAATGTCCTGTCGATTCTGGTCCAATGCTTTGCCATCACCTGCCTCATGTCCATCCTGTGGCTGATCTTTGGCTACAGCCTGGCCTATAGCGGGGACGGAAACATGTTCGGCGACTTTGGGAAAATCTTTCTCAAGGGGGTGGGGGTTGACACCGTTGATGGGAGCATACCTGAGTCGGTGTATTTCACGTTTCAAATGACGTTTGCGATCATCACGCCGGCGCTGATCGTCGGGGCGTTTGCCGAGCGGATGAAATTCAGTTCCGTACTGATCTTTTGCGCGTTGTGGTTCACCTTCTCTTACGTGCCGGTATGGAAAATGGCATGGGGTGGGGGTCTTTTCTCAGGGCTGGATGCTGATCAGGTGGCTGAAGTTGAGAAAGGTGAATCCAATGCAAGCAACTGGTTGATGGCAGCTGATCCAGATGGGCCGGAGGGGGAGGATGCTTCCGGTAACAAGACGGGTGAGGCAGCGAACGAAGCGGCCATTGACTTTGCGGGAGGGACCGTGGTGCACATCAACGCCGGCATCGCCGGATTGGTGCTGTGCATTCTTCTGGGAAGACGCAAAGGGTACGGCACAACGGCAATGCCCCCGCACAGCGTGCCGTTGACCGTGATTGGCGCGAGCATGCTGTGGGTCGGTTGGTTTGGGTTTAATGCCGGCAGTGAACTGGCGGCGGACGGTACGGCCGGCATGGCCCTGCTGGTGACGCAGGTGGCAACCGCGACGGCGGCCTTTTCCTGGATGATCGTGGAATGGCTGGTGACCAAGAAGCCGACGGCGGTGGGCATCGCCACCGGCGCGGTGGCCGGACTCGTGGCGATCACGCCCGCCTCCGGCTCGGTCGGCCCGGTCGGTGCATTGGTCATCGGCATTGCGGCCGGTGTAATCTGCTATTTCTGTGCGACTTCACTCAAGAAGGCGCTCGGATATGACGATAGTCTGGACGTGTTTGGGGTGCATGGCATCGGGGGAATTGTTGGAGCTCTGCTGACGGGCATGTTTGCTTGGGGAACGGTTGAGGCCGCAGATGGCACCGTAGTCCCAGTCGAAACATTCACCCTGGGAATCCAAGTCTGGACGCAATTAAAGGCCGTCATCGTCACGATTATTTGGAGTGGTGTCGTCTCGTTTATTGCCTTCAAGATCGCCGGCGCATTAACCGGTGGATGCAGGGTCTCTGAAGAGGAGGAGGATCAGGGGCTGGATTTGAACAGTCACGGCGAAGCCGGCTACGGCTCGTAATCCCTTTTGTGCCCTTGGCCAAGCGCTTGCCGCTTGGCCAAGGGCTTCGTTTTCCATCCGCGCCAGAGCGCGGGTGGAGAAACGGGCTGCACGCGGTTCCCCGACCACAGTTGGCGAGTGCACCGTGCGCAGCGGTTCATTAAGGGAAGCGGCAGTTTAGCTCAGGCTGCGTTTCTCCGGGCGGCGAAGAGGCATGCAAGCGACTCTTCGCCGCCATTTTTTTGCCTCACACCTCGACGGTCTCGCCCGGCTGCGGCTGGAGGATTTTGGTCTTTGGCCAGCGGCTCCGGACGTGTTCCTCGAACCAGGCCCGCGCCTCGGGGTCGCCGTGGCCGAGGATCAGCGTGCGCGGTCCTACTTGGCCGACCAATTCCAGCAGGGCCTCACGGCTGGCGTGCGCGGTGAGGTCGAAGTCGCGCACGTCGCAGCGCTTGGCCAAGTCGCCCACACTGTCGCTGTAATGAAACGGCTTGCCGGCCTCGGCTGCCTTGAGCCGCCCGCCCGGCGTTTCGGGGTCGGCGTAGCCGACGAAGAAGATGCCGTGGGCCGGTTCGCCAACCATGCGCCTGGCCAGCTCGTACGCAGTGGTGTTCTCGGAGAGCATGCCGGCGGTCATGACGAACAGCCGGCCCTTGCCAAGCTTGATCGTGTTGGCGTTGTCGCGATCCAGCACCTGCAGATTCAGCGCCTCGTTGAGCTGCAGGCTGGTGTGCTGCCGGTTGGCCCGATGGGATTGCAGGTCGTAAATCTCCGTGAACACCCGGCCCAGGCCGCCGATGAACACCGGCTGTTCGCGCAGTCGGCCCTCCTTCATCAGCAGGGCGAGGGTGGCCAGCATCTCCTGCGTGCGGCCCAGCGCAAAGGTGGGGATCAGCACGCTGCCGCCCCGCTCAAACGCAGCCTCGATCGCGCCGATGAGCTTTTCGATCTCACCAGCGCGGGAGAAGTTGGCGGGTGTTTCGCGGGTGCCGCGGGTGGTCTCCATGATCATCACGTCGGCCTGCACCTCGCCGAACCGGGCCGCCTTGAGGAGGGTCTGGTCGTGCATGCAGGCGTCTCCGGTGTAAAAGAGCGTCTCCTGTTTGCCGCGCACCATGATGCCGGCCGAGCCGAGCGCGTGGCCGGCGTCGTGAAACTCCAGCGTCGGGGAGACCTGGCCGCGGGCCGCCTTCTCGAACGCGCCCCACTCGACCTCGCGGTTGTAGCGGTAGCCCTGGAACAGCGGCGCGAGTTCATCCACCTCGCGGTGGGTGTAGAGCGGGTACTCGGCAATGCCCAGTTCCTCGGCCTGCCGTTTCATCACGTTGACCGAGTTGTGCAGCACGCGTTCTACGATGAAATAGCTCAGCTCGGTCATCATCACGTGGGCGCGGGGGAAGTGCCGCAGCGCCACCGGCAGCGAGCCGACATGGTCGTGATGGCAGTGCGTGATCGCGATGCTGTCGACCGGCCGCTCCCGGATCACGTCGTACAGCGGCAGCGCCAGGCGGCCCTCAAGCTTCGGATGCGTGCCGGCATCCATCAGCAGGCCGTGGCCGTCCATCTCCACGTGCCAGGCGCTTGCGCCGATGCCGGGGCCGGGATTGAGGTCAGAGAGTTTCATGGGTTCGCTTGTCGAGCAGGGCGTTGTAGGCGTGGATTGAGTCGGGATGCACCGGCCGTTTCTTCAGCACGGTCTTGCGGAGCTTGAACTGCATCACCTCGAGCACGGCGGCCTCGAGGTCGCGCTCGGCCAGCTCGCGCACCTCCTGCGCTGCGGTGTAGGGCCGGTTCGGTTCGCAGAAATCGGCGACGAACAGCAGTTGGTCGAGCGGCCCCATCTGCGCCTTGCCGGTGGAGTGGCAGCGCATGGCGTCGAACACGGTCTCGTCGTCCACCCCGAACTGCTCGGCGGCGACGAACGGGGCCACCTTGCCGTGGAGCAGGCCGGGCGTCTGTTGCTCGTATTCGTCCACCGCCAGCCCGTGGCGCTTGGCCAAGGCGAGCAGCTCGTCGTCCGGCCGCTCCTTGGCACAGTCGTGCAGCAGGGCGGCCAGCTCGGCCCGGGCGGCGTCGATGCCGTGCCGCTTGGCCAAGCGTACGGCCACCTCCCGCACGCCCAATATGTGCTTGAAGCGGGTGGGGGACAGGTTTTCACTCAGGGACGCCTCGATGCGGGCGATTTGGTCGGGGTCGTTTGCCATGGGAGGAGAGCGGCCTCGGTTTGGCCTAGCGCAGGCCGGAGCAAGCCTGAATCCGGCGTGGCTGTCAAACGACAAACACCCCGTCCGGCTTGCCGCGCGTTTTTGATTCCCTTGGCCAAGCGCATGGCAGTAGCCTCGGCGCGGGAGTTTGAGTACGATGAAGGCGATGAACGGACAGATGAACCGGCGCAGCGCATTGCGAACCGTGGTGTTTACCTCGGTGTGCGCGGGCGTCTGCGGGGTCGGGCCGGGGCGGTGGTTTGTGTCCCGCGTGCGGGCCGGGGAAACAGCGTTGTTCCGGATGGGGTTCGACGATTTCCCGCAACTGAAAGAGTCGTACGGCTCGGTGCGGTTGCGCGTCCCCGGCATCCCGTCGTCGAGCAACTACATCGTGGTGACGCGCATGCCGGGCAACCAGTTTTACGCCGTGTCGGCGCTGTGTACGCATAAGGGTGTGGCGGTCAATCCGTTCAAGAAGGGGGTGGGGCTTCGCTGTGCGGCCCACGGCTCGCAGTTTGACGCCAACGGCAAGGTAGTGAAAGGCCCGGCCCGCAGCTCGCTCAAGTCGTTCGCCGCCGCCTACAACGGCCGCGACGCCGTGGGTGTCAAATTCCCGAACGTCGGCTACTCGGTGGCGACCGAACTGGTTGGGGCCGACGCGGGCGGGCGGGTGAAGCTGGAGTTCGAGACGTTGTCCGGGATGGACTACTCGGTGCAGGTTCGCGGCACGGTGAACGGCGGCGATTCGGCACCGGCCAAGTTCGCCCTCACGCCGGAAGGTGGGCTCACCGAGACCCGTGTCAGCGGCACCGGCAATACCGTGAGCCTGTACATCGCGCCGACCCGGGAGGCCGGCTTCATCACCATCCTGCGGCAGTAGCGGGAGACTTTTATGCGACGGGAGTAACCTTCCGAATCGGCAGCGTGTATAGCCTCACAACGAAGCGCCAAGGCGGCGTTAGTTGAAAACACGAAAGATGAAAAAAACTCCATTTACACTGTTGGGCCTCGCGTTGGCATTGACCGCCAGCGAGGCGGCGACCGTCAGCAAGGCCGACATCTCCAGCGACGCCAAGTTCGTGGCGCACCTCGACTTGGACGCCTTCCGGGCCTCGAAAATCGGCACCACCCTCCTCAAAAAAATCCGCATGGAGGAGGGCAAGGATAAGCTCGACGCACTGGTCGAGATCATCGGGTTCGACCCGTTGACCGCCGTTCAAAGTGCCACCCTGTCTGGCAACGGGGAAAAGGACAACGGCATCCTCGTCGTGAGGCACAAGGCGGACAACGCCAAGCTGCTGGCGTTCATGAAGCTGGACGAGCATTACCGCAAAACCGAGCACGGCAAACACGAAATCCACGGTGCCGGCGACCTGGATGACGGCAAGCGTGGGTACGTCAGTTTTGTGAACGACACCACTGCGGTGCTGGCTCCCAGTCGCGAGTTGGCCGGCAACGGCATCGACCTCGTCAACGGCAACGGCGCGGCGAAACAAATCCCGCCCAGCCTCGAGAGCGCCGGCAAGAAAGCGATGTACGCGTTCATGACGGCTTACGCCGACATCGAGTCGCTCAAGGAGGAGATCGACGATGAGAACTTCAGCCAAATGGTCAAGCAGGGTGCGCTCGTAATGGGGGAGTCGGACGGGAAACTGATTCTTTCCGTGGCCGTCGATACCTACGACGCCGACACGGCCCAGCAGTTGGAGGCGATGGTCAACGGCCTGATCGGCTTTGCCAGGCTGAGCCAGGATGAGAACCCGGAGGTCAAGGCCATCCTCAAGGGACTGAAGGTCGCCCGCGAAAAGGTGACGGTGTCCGTTCATTTCGCCATCGGCGTGGACAAGTTTTTCGAGTTGATCGACCCGGCGCTGAAGGATCTCGACATCGAACTGCCGCAGCCGTGATCCGGGTTGCCACAGCTTCGATGATGGCGGCTCCATCCCAAGGCCAACCGGAATCAAGCTGTGAAACTGTGCCCGCCCCGGACACCCCGGGGCGGGATTCGGCCCGGGCGGAGGAACTCGCCCTGGCCGTCGCTGCCAAGGGGGGCTGCATCGACTCGTTCGAGCAACTGGTCGCCCGGCTCGAGGGCCGGTTGTTCGCCTTCCTGATCCAGAAAACCGGCAACCATCATCTTGCGCAGGATTTGCTGCAATCCACCTTCGTTACGGCCTATCGCAAGCTGCACCGCTACAACCCGAAATATGCGTTCACGACCTGGATTTACACCATCGCCTCGCGGCTGGCCATCAACCACTTCCGCCGGAAGCGACCCATCGAGGTGGAGCACGCGGATCAGGCCACCGACACCAACCCGCGGAGCGACTTGATCGCCAGCGAAATGGCCCGGGGCATCTGGAGCCAGGCCCGGGAGTTTCTCCCCGAAGGCCAGTTCACCGCGTTGTGGCATTTTTACGGCGAAGAGCGAAACCTTGCCGAAACCGCGGACGTAATGAATAAGAGTGTCGGCTCGGTGAAAGTGCTGCTGCACCGCGCCCGCCGAAAACTCGCTGAAGAAATGCCCATGGGAACCGGTTTTGACTGCCAAACCTGAGAATCGAACCATGAAAGACGAACCACAACCAAGCGCTTGGCCAAGCATCGAGGCCCGCCTCATTGACGAGGCCAAGCGGGATGCGCCGGAGTTTCCGCCGTTCCTCCACCGGCGTATCATGGCCGCCGTCCGGTCTGAGGCCGAGAAACAGCCCCGGCCCCGGCCCGGCTTGGCCAAGGCGTGGCGCTGGGTGTTCGCTGGGGGGCTGGCCAGCATCGCCTTGGCCCTGGCCCTCAACCCGGCCCCGGCCCCTCAACCGGTGGCCGAGACCCCCAGGAAAGTGTCGGAGTGGATTGTCATGGCGGCGAACAGCGACGGTCAAATGGCCAGCCTGATTTCCGATCGCGTGCTCAATGACATGGTCAACGCCCCGTATCAGCGGCAACTCGACTCGCTTGGCAGCGAACTCGAAAACGCCCTCGACTTCACCCTCCGCCTGATGCCCATCGAGGTCGCCCTGAAGTAGGCGTGCGATCGAACGGTTCCCGGATGTCCGCGATCTCCGGCAGGATCGGCCGCCACTGTTTCTGGCGCTCCACGGTCAATTGATCCAGCTTCCCCGACAGGTGCAGGGCCTGGTCGAGGCTTCTGCCGGGGTGCCTCTCGAGGATGCAATCCAAGTCGACAAAACTCGGGCCGTGCCGCCGGCAAAACTCCGCCACAGCGGCTTCGGTGTGAGGAACACCAAGCCAAGCAAGGTACCGGGCGATCTGACCGCCGTCGCGGTCGGTCGAATAGTAACGGCACGATGCGGTCAGTCGAAAAGGCCAGAACCAGGTGGCATTGAGATGCGAGGCGACCGCGACGGTTTGGTTCTGCCGCAGCAACCGGGCCACGGCCAGCAACTGTCGCGGATGGCACAGTTCATCCACCACAACCAGCCGGTTGTCGCGAATCAGCTTTACGTCCGGAATCGATCCCATCATCCAGAGCCAACGGCGGGAGCCGGTCGAAAAACCGGGGTGATAGTCGCACAGGAACTTGAGTGCCGTGCTTTTGCCGGAACCGCTGATCCCGGCGACCACGATCAGCCGCGTTTGCCGGTACGTCTCTTGGCCAAGCCGGAGAAAATCGTCGAAGTGGACGGGGCGTTGTTTCGGTGCCGGGTTCATGCCGGGAAAAAATCGTCGACCTTGAATTGCGCGGCATCCCCCTTCAATTCCTGATCCACGAACTCGTTGTGGATCAACTGCACCTCCCAGTACACGAACAGTCCGTGCGATTTGGAGACGTTATTCGGCGGATACAGCGCCTTGAACATCGGCTCGAAGGAGATTGGATCTTGAAAATGTTGTTCCACCGGGTGGTTTTTCGGGATGAGCTTTACCTCCTTCGAGTAGAGCAGGACACCCCGATTCGGGACGCTGAAGCTGACCGTGCGCCGGTTGCTGCCCGAGCCCCGGACGTATTTCCCTTTTTCGAGGTTGCACGCGACAATTCGCAGGGTGACATCCTTGAGGTCTGTTCGAGAGACGCCTTGGATTAGGTCGCCCACGATGTGTTCCGTCTTGCGGTCGATCAATCCCGCGATCGGCCTGAAGCGGAAGGTCATGTATTTGCGGAGCTGCCGCCGGATGGTGAACCAAATGGCCGCGCCGACGCCGCCGCAACCGAATAAGGCCTTGACGATCGGTGAGGAATACTCCCCGTCGCTGTCCACCTGAGAGTAAAGGTAGGTGGCGTATCTGGGTGATAACTCGTCGTGTATCCCGATCATCATGTTCACCACGATCGCCACCAGTCCGACGACCAGCAGGCCAAGCGTGGCCAGTTTGTTGTGCGCGGGGATGGCCATCAGGTTTTTCGTGAACGAGAACACGTCCTTTGGGTCGATCAGCTTTTTTGCGCTCCGAGTCACCCTCGGTTTTTTAATCGAGACCGTGGGAAGATCCTTCTCGGTGGAGGTGTCCTTACGGATCAGCTTGTCATTGATGGTCAGTTTTCCGAAACACCGGATGCTGATCTCGGAGCCGTTGTAGCCAAACGGGCGCTCCTTAAGGACATGGGGCGGGATGCGGATCGTTTCTGTCCCGGAACGGACTGTGAACTTGTGCTTGAACAAGTCCGTCGAGTCATTGACCGGCCGGGAGTCCTTCACCTTGACGAAACGCCTGATGACAAAGGTGGCTTCCTTGCCAATGTACTTGGGATCCGAAATGTTCAGTTCCGCACTCAGGCCGGCATGGCCCTGCTCACGGTCATAGGTGTAGGCGATATCGACTTTTTTAGCCATGGTTTGCTGATTGTTCGCGGTGGGAATTATAGTCGTTCGACCAACGCTGTCAACGAAAAGACCGGACAGCAGCCGACCCCGGTAGACCTGCCACCGCTCCCTCAAACGTTTGTCTGATGTCTCGAATATCAAGGTGTCCACCGAAAATCCCATTTTCTCTAAAAAACGGACTACATATCAACATATCAAGATATGTTGATATGTTTGTTGACTGCGCCGGGAACGGTCGCTAATCTGGCACTTTGTGGGCATCAATTCGTCCAGCGACAGGCATCAAGCCCTGAGCGATCTCTTGGCCAAGCGCATCGTGATTCTCGATGGCGCGATGGGCACGATGATCCAGCGGCACGCGCTTGAGGAGGCCGATTTCCGGGGCAAACGCTTCGCCGACTGGGAACGCGATCTCAAGGGGCACAACGATCTACTGGGCATCACCCAGCCGGATTTGATCGGTTCCATCCACCGGGACTACCTTGAGGCTGGGGCGGATATCATCGAGACGAACACGTTCAACTCGACGCGCATCGCCTTGGCCGATTACGCGATGGAGTCGTTCGCTTACGAGTTGAACGTGGCGAACGCCAAGCTCGCCCGTGCGGCCGCCGACGAGGTGATGGCGGCGGCACCCAAGCGGCAATGTTACGTCGCCGGTGCGCTTGGCCCGACGAACCGCACTGCCTCCATTTCGCCGGACGTCAATGATCCGGCTTTCCGCGCCGTGACATACGACCAACTGGTCGAGGCATACAGGGAGCAGGCCAAGGGCTTGGTCGAGGGCGGTGTGGATCTGCTGCTGGTCGAGACGGTGTTTGACTCGCTTAATTCGAGGGCGGCGTTGTTCGCGCTCGAGTCGTTGTTCGACTCGCTTGGCCAACGGCTGCCGGTGATGCTGTCGTTCACCATCACCGACCAGAGCGGCCGCACGCTCTCCGGCCAGACGGTCGAGGCGTACTGGAACTCGGTGTCAAACATCGATCTGCTCAGCGTCGGCATCAACTGCGCGCTTGGCCCGCAGGAAATGCGTTCGCACATCGACGAGCTATCCGCCATCGCGCCGATCAACGTCAGCGCGCACCCAAACGCCGGCATGCCGAATCCGCTGCTTCCAACCGGGTTCCCCGAGACGCCTGAGTCGTTCGCGCCGCAATTGCGCGACTGGGTGGCCAACGGCTGGCTGAACATCGTCGGCGGTTGCTGCGGCACGACCCCGGAACACATCCGCCGCATCGCCGAGGCGGTCGCCGGCTGCGCGCCGCGCCGCTTGGCCAAGCCGGAGCCGTGGCTGCGGCTCAGCGGCATGGAGGCACTGACGGTTCGGCCCGAGTCGAATTTCATCAACGTCGGCGAGCGAAACAACGTCACCGGTTCGCCGCGCTTTGCCAAGCTAATCAAGAACGACCAGTACGAGGAGGCGCTGGCGGTTGCGTTGCAGCAGGTTGAGAACGGCGCGCAAATCATCGACGTCAACATGGACGAGAGCATGCTCGACTCCGAGGCGGCGATGACGCGGTTTCTCAATCTGATCGCCTCCGAGCCGGACATATCACGCGTGCCGGTCATGATCGACAGCTCGAAATGGTCGGTCATCGAGGCAGGCCTCAAGTGCTTGCAGGGCAAAGGGATCGTCAACTCGATCAGCCTCAAGGAGGGGGAGGAACCGTTTCTCAAACAGGCTCGACTGATCCGCCGGTACGGCGCGTCGGTGGTGGTGATGGCGTTCGACGAAAAGGGCCAAGCCGACACCACCGAGCGGCGCGTCGAGATTTGCACGCGCTCGTATGAGTTGCTGACGAAGGAGGCCGGCTTCCCGCCGCAGGATATTATTTTCGATCCCAACATCCTCACCGTCGCCACCGGCATGGAGGAGCACAACGCCTATGCGGTGAGCTTCATCGAGGCCACGCGCCTCATCAAATCGACACTGCCCTTGGCCAAGGTCAGCGGCGGCGTCAGCAACATCTCGTTTTCGTTTCGCGGCAACAACACCGTGCGCGAGGCGATGCACTCCGCGTTCCTCTACCACGCGATCAAGGCCGGGCTGGACATGGGTATCGTCAACGCCGGCATGCTCGAAGTGTACGAGGAAATCCCGGCCGACCTGCTCGAGCGCGTCGAGGACGTTCTGTTGAACCGCCGGCCCGATGCCACCGAGCGGCTCGTCGAGTTTGCGGAGACGGTCAAGCAACAGGGCAAAGCGGAGAAGGTGACCGACGCCTGGCGCGATGGGACGGTCGAGGAGCGGTTGAGCCACGCGCTCGTCAAGGGCATCGTCGAACACATTGAGGCGGACACCGAGGAGGCGCGGCAAAAACTGGGTCGCCCGATTCACGTCATCGAAGGCCCGTTGATGGACGGCATGAACATTGTCGGCGATCTGTTTGGCGACGGCAAAATGTTCCTGCCGCAAGTGGTCAAAAGCGCGCGTGTCATGAAAAAGGCGGTTGCCTATCTGCAGCCGTTCATGGAGGCGGAGAAAGAGAAAACCGGGACCAATTCGCGCGGTAAAATCGTCATGGCCACCGTGAAGGGCGACGTGCACGACATCGGCAAAAACATCGTTGGCGTGGTGCTGCGCTGCAATAATTACGACGTTATCGACCTCGGCGTGATGGTGCCGTGCGACAAGATTTTGAAAGCCGCCCGCGAGGAGAAGGTCGACATGATCGGTCTCAGCGGGTTGATCACGCCGTCGCTCGACGAGATGAGCCACGTCGCCAAAGAGATGCAGCGCGAAGGCTTTGCGCTGCCGCTGCTCATCGGCGGGGCGACCACCAGCCGCGAGCACACTGCGGTGAAGATCGCGCCCGGCTACGGGCAGGCAACGCTGCACGTGGTCGATGCTTCCCGCGCTGTTGGCGTGGTCGGCAAATTATTGGGCGAAAACGGCCGTGACGATTTCATCGCGGCGAACACCACATCGCAGGACGAACTCCGCGAAAAGCATTACAGCAAACGCAAAGCCAAGCCGCTGCTGCCGATCGCCGAGGCGCGCGCGCGCATGAGCAGGATCGACTGGCGCGCAGAGGACCTCCCGCAGCCGCAGTTCACTGGCGTGCGCGCGGAGGACGACTTCCCGTTGGACAAATTGGTTGAGTTCATCGACTGGTCGCCGTTTTTTCACGCGTGGGAATTGCAGGGGCGATACCCAAAAATATTTGATGACGCCACCGTTGGCGATAAAGCAAAGGAATTGTTCGACGACGCGCAGGAGTTGCTCGGCCGCATTGTCGGTGAAAAATTGTTCACGGCAAAATGCGCGTACGGTTTTTTCCCGGCCAACCGTGTCGCCGACGATGTGGAATTGTACACCGACGACTCGCGAACCAAGCGCTTGGCCAAGTTTCATTTTCTGCGACAACAAAGCGACAAGGCATCCGGTGAGAATCACAGCCTGGCCGATTTCGTTGCGCCGGGAGAAACCGGTCTGGCTGATCACGTCGGGGCGTTCGCGGTGACAGCGGGACACGGTGTCGAGGAATTGGCCCAGTCGTTCGAGGCCGCCAATGACGATTACAATGCCATCATGGCCAAGGCGCTGGGCGACCGCCTGGCGGAGGCGTTTGCCGAGTGCCTGCACACGCGCGCACGACGCGAGTGGGGCTACGGCGCTGACGAATCGTTGAGCAACGACGAGTTGATCCGCGAAAAATATCGCGGCATCCGCCCCGCCGCCGGCTATCCCGCATGCCCGGATCACACGGAGAAACAGCTGCTTTGGGAGTTGCTCGACGCCGAGAAGCACACCGGCATCCGCCTCACCGAAAGCTGCGCCATGTGGCCGGCGAGCTCGGTGAGTGGCCTGTACTTCGCACATCCGCGGGCCAAGTATTTTGGTGTCGGAAAAATCGGCCGCGATCAGGTCGAGGACTGGGCCAAGCGCAAAGGCATGACCCTCGCCGACGCCGAACGCTGGCTCGCTCCAAACCTCAACTACGATCCGGCTAATTAGTCCGTCGGGAGGGGCAAGTTCCACCTTGCCCCGTTTTTGTTACTGATTTGGGACGAGGTGGAACTCGTCCCTCCCGACGGGAGGCTCGCTCCGGTTGTCGAAAACTGGCATCTTTCTCGCATGACGTTTGGCTTTGGATGGGGCCAGGTTTTTTTTTCGATTTGCCTTGGCTTGGCATGGCTTGGCCAAGCGTTCGCGGCTGAACAAGCGGTGGAAACGCGCTTGGTTTATGCGGAACTCGCCGGTGAACCGGCGGCGGACATCGCCGTGCGGCTTCGCGCCCAAGGCTTGGCCAAGGGCGAGATCGCCGAAGTCACTCGCACTCGCATCGCCGAAATCGCCGCTCAGCAGGACGCGCTCGTGGCACGGCTTGGCCAAGTCGGCGGGGTGGTCGAGGCGCGGTTCAGCCGCTTGGCCAACGCGCTGAAGGTGAGGCTGCCGCTTGGCCAAGTGGAGCGACTCTGGCGGCTTGCCGGCGTGGTCGACGTCCAGCCGGTGGCACAATTCCGGCCGTTGACTTCGACGAGTGTCCCGTTCATCGGGGCGACCAACGTTTGGAACCGCGGCGATCTCTCGGCCACCGGCAGGGGGGTGCGCATCGGGATCATCGACTCCGGCATCGACTACCACCACGCGATGTTTGGCGGCAGTGGTGACGTGGCGGACTACACGAAAAACAATCCGGCACGCATCGAGTCCGGCACGTTTCCCACGAAAAAGGTCGTGGGCGGCTACGATTTCGCCGGGGATGCCTACAACGGCACGCAAGTGCCGCGCCCGGACAACGATCCGCTCGATTGCGATGAGAACAGCCACGGCTCGCACGTGGCCGGCATCGCGGCCGGGGTGGGCGTGATGACCAACGGCGTGCCGTACACCGGCGGCTACGGGAAGGCGTTGAACATGGGCCAGTTTCTGATCGGCCCCGGCGTGGCGCCGGAGGCCAAGCTGTACGCGCTGAAGGTGTTTGGTTGCTCGGGGACGACTGGCCTATCGGTGGACGCGATGGAGTGGGCGGCCGACCCGGACGCGGATGGCGATCTCAGCGACCGGCTCGACGTGGTGAACCTCTCGCTCGGCCGCTCCTACGCCCGCCCGTCGTTCGAGAACAACGCCGCCGCGCGCCTGGCCAAGCTGGGTTCCGTGGTGGTGCGGGCGGCGGGAAACAGTGGGAACAATTTTTACGCGCTGTGGTCGATGGACGAAACTGAGATCACGGTAGCCAACTCGATGGATGACGGCATCGAGAACAACAGCATCGAGGCCACCGATCCGCCGGTGGCGCGCGGTTTTTACGAGGCGGTCGAGGGGGCGTTCACGAAAAAGCTCGAGGAATCAGGCGAGATCACAGGCCGGGTGGTGTTCGCCGATCCGCCGCGCGCCTGCGAGGATATCAAAAACGCCGCCGCGCTCGACGGCAACATTGCCCTGATTGACCGAGGTGTCTGCTTCTTTTTCGACAAGGTCCGACGGGCGAAGGAGGCCGGTGCGAGGGCGGTGCTCGTCGTCAACAACGAGGGTGGGCCACCGATCGCGATGGGCACGTCCGGCGGCACGGTGGATATCCCGGCGATGATGATCACCCGTCAGGACGGGACTGAACTGAAGGCTTACCTCGACGATGGTCTGTTCGTCAAACTCGGCGGCGACGTCATGATCGGCGGGCCGGAACTGGGCGATCAACTTTCGCCGGGCAGTTCCCGTGGGCCGGAGTACGAGACGCACCAACTCAAGCCGGACTTGGCCGCGCCCGGGTTCAACATTCACTCCGCCCGGGCCGGAAGCGGCGTTGAGCAGATGACCGGCACGTCGATGGCATCTCCGCACGTGGCCGGCGCTGCGGCGTTGCTGCTCGAGCGGCATCCGGGCTGGACGCCGACGATCGTCAAGGCGGCGTTGATGAACACCGCCGTGCAGACGCGCGACGAGTACGGCGCGCCGTATCCGGAAACGCGTACCGGGGCCGGCCGCGTGAACCCGAGCCTGGCCATCGACACGCCGGTGATCGCCACCGACGCCGAGTCGCCGGGGCGGGTGTCGCTGTCGTTCGGTTTGCTGGAAGTCGGCGAGCCGCGCTTGGCCAAGCGCAGCATCGAGTTGACCAACCTCGGCGCCCAGCCGTGGACCGGTACGTTCGCCGTGAGCAACACCCTGGCCAACGCCGGGGTGACGCTCACAGCGGCCAAGCCGACGGTCGGCATCCCGGCCAACGGCAAGGCCACGGTCGAGTTGACGCTGGCGATCGACCCGGCCGAGGTGGAGTTGGCCTTCGATGCCACCACGCCGCCGGAGG
>JACKQG010004219.1_pt1 | contig 16824 bp, 32 predicted proteins | sample 8237621 | NCBI WGS metagenome assembly JACKQG01 (sample SAMN15677084, study PRJNA649215) | marine metagenome | biome: marine; feature: Black Sea; material: saline water; isolation source: suspended particulate matter (SPM) from the Black Sea western gyre | collected 2013-06-09/2013-06-10 | depth...
GCATTGGATGACAAAGGGGTACCTATCATAGTGGGTACAAACATGAAGGTAATCGAGATTGTCCTGGAAAAAACCGCCTACGGGTGGAGCCCTGAAGAGCTGTATTTTCAACACCCTCATCTTACGCTTGGCCAGATATACTCTGCATTAGCCTACTACTGGGATCATCAAGATGAACTTGATAGGGATATTGAAAGAAGGCTTGCTTTTGTGAATCAGGCTCGGAAAATCGCAGGGCAAACACCTCTTGCTGCCCGGTTGAAATCCAAAGGATTGGTCTGATTGTGATTGCGCTCTATATGGACCATAATGTGCCACGAGCCATAACCGTGGGTCTGCGTTTGCGTGGCGTAGATGTCATTACAGCCTATGAAGATGGCGCCGACGATATGGATGATTCAGCATTATTAGATCGAGCGACTGAATTGGGTCGAGTGCTTTTCACACACGATGACGATCTCCTCGCTGAGGCAACCAAACGACAACAAGAAGACATTCCTTTTGGCGGGGTGATTTATGTCCACCAAATGGGGACGACTATCGGCGCTTGCATCAGCAATCTGGAACTCATTTCAAATGCTGGCGAACCTGAAGACCTGCTGAATCGAGTTCAATTTCTGCCGCTTTAAAATACACCCATATCCTCATCAGCTTGCTAACTGTCAAATATTTCCGAGAAATAGTATCCGAAAACGTAGCTTCAAATCTCATTTTCCTGAACGCATAATTTCATGACCGTCCCCCGAGGCCCTCATGTGCCATTACCAGCACGTCACCAGCGAATTACACCGGAAAACCGTTGCCAAAGTCCCCGCCCTGGGGATACGAAAATATCCCTAAAAAACGAAAGGGCCGGTCATCGCGAACCGGCCCTAACTTATTGAAATTTCATGGTAGGCACGAAGGGATTTGAACCCTTGACCCCTACCGTGTCAGGATATAAAAACCCGAAAAACACACAATAAGAAACAAAACCAACTAAGAGCATAATATTAATGAATTCAATAAAATGCTTGATTTTGTCATCATTATATAATAAGATATAAGACCGTATAATAAGGAGGTGTTTTCTCCCGATTGTTACCTTTTTGTTAAACAGCTTCAAGTTTCCGGGGATAGGGTAGCTCCCGAAAAGTCGGATATCCTGGCCGGCCTTCCCCGGTTGCCACCAGGACCGCACAGGAGGCGGGGGAAATGAGTGTTTCGGATGTAGATGGAACTACGGTGGACCTGGACCAGATCATGGCCGAGGCCAGGAAGATCGAGGGTATCCGCAGAGAAAGAAAGAAATCTGGAAAACACATAGCAGCCGATGTTACTCTCAGAAGTCAGCACTTGGATGGCATCCAAATGACGATAAGTGCCTTACCGGAAGCATGGAAATCCCTCTATGAGAATTTTGACCCTACCAATGACGAAGACATGACCCTCTTGGGGCGTCTTGTATGGCTGAATGCCATCCAGCCGGTCTGGGATGAGGAGTTGGCACCCTGGCCCTCTCGATTAGACCCCTTTACAAACAGAAGTTGGAGATTTGTCGCGGCAGCATGGGTAATCACAAGTCATTGGCTTGATTGTGATCCTTGGCCGGACCCATTGGAAGAGATCGTCAGACGGTTTAAGAAAAACAAGGCAGATATAGATGATGACAGGGCAGTTGGACCTCCCCCTCGAACCATTGCTCTCAATAAGTTAGTTTTTAACCTATGGAAAGAGGCATTCGCCCATGAGATCGAAAAACCTAAACCGCGAGGACCCAGAAATTCCCATAGCTTTCACACACAATACGTACAAAAGAACCCCTACATAGAGCAAGCGCAGGACATTCTAAAACAATCTCCCGCCCCTCCGACCATTGAAACTATTGAAAAGCTCACCGAACTTATAATCTAACAATCCCTTACTTGAGAAACCACCTTTCCGGTGTATCGTCAACAGCATTTTTACATTTTTGTATTTTTGGTGTTGGAGATAACCTATTGATTATGCTTATGTTTTTGTTGACAGGCAAGCATCCTGAATATATCTTTCTTCGAAGGGAGGTTGCTATGGAAAAGGGACTGTTGAAAACAAATCTGCGTGAACTGCGCAAAGAGCGGAAACTGCCTCAGTGGATGGTCGCTGCGGGAAGTGGTGTTGATGCCGCTCGGCTTTCAATATTGGAGCGTGGAGCTCCACCGCGACCCTCTGAGATTGGAAAACTTATGGCATATTACACCATTCAACATTGCGATATCTGGCCTGATATGTCTGGTAAAGAGGTTTAGGATGGAAGAAAAAAAACAGAGGACGATCGAACCATTGTTGACCGTTGAGGAATTAGCAGCTGTCCTGAAGGTGCCACGGTCATGGATTTATAGGATGACTCGTTTGAAAAAGATTCCCGTTATAAAAGCTGGGAAATATTGCAGGTTCAGATTGTCGCGAGTGCTTGAGCACCTGGAGCAATAGACTGATGAGACTGCCAGGAGGTTTCCAATGGGGAAGATAACGTGTGTGTATGGGGAATTCCGACGGACAGATAAGGGCGGGATCGATGCTTTTCGCGAGCGGTGCCAAGCCGAAGAGGCCCCGGCAATTTGGATCGAGAAACGCCGTAAGTTTGCAAACTTGTACTGGGATTGCGTATCAACGCCCCGGGTTTTGGATATTTGGATTAATGATGAGCGGCGAGCGCGTGTGGAGATCCTTCTCTTGGGAGTGTATGAAGTAGTTCGCCGGCGCGGGTCTGAATTATTGCTTTCTTATTTTTGCGGGGGGATTCGCAACATTTCAATTGACTCTGCAAGGCTTGCGGCGGCGGCAGTGCTTCGGCTGCTGACCCTCGAGGTCGGTCGCGCTCGGAGGATTACTCGTTATGTCGGGTGATGGGGAAGCCGTTTACCAGCGATTCTTTCGCCCTGGGGAAGTGGTTGAGATCCGGGGGCTCGGTTTACGCGGTAAGAATAAAGCGTGGGATGGTTACTGCACAGGTGCGGGCGTAGTAAGCGCCTATTGCGATAATACCAACCCATTTAAACAGCTCGCAAGGGTCTTGGATGAGGCAGGGGCAAATGGTGTCTATTTCACTCTGAACCCGGTGAGCCCTGCCCTGCTGGCGAGGGCAAAAAATCGGCTCATAGCTTCGCCTAAGTATCTTACCCAGGATTCCGATATCGCTTGCATAAGGCAATTACCAATCGATCTTGACCCCATCCGTCCAGCAGGGATCAGCTCCACAAAAAATGAACTCCAAAAAGCAGCTCAAGTAGCAAAGAAGATAACGACATGGCTTGAAAATGAGCTGGGCTTTCCCAAAGGCCTGCGGGCGTGTTCGGGAAACGGTTACCATTTATGTTACAGGTTACCGGATCTTCCCACTGACCCGGATCATCGAGAGATGGTCAAAAAGGCCATTGCTGCGGTTGAAGCTAAATTCCGAAATAAATATGTCGATATTGACTTAAAGGTTTTCAACCCCTCCAGGATTTGGAAACTTTATGGCTCCACAAGCCGGAAAGGCGATTCTACAGAAGATCGGCCCCATCGAATCTCGTACTTGTTCCCAGACCAGCCGGAGACATTGGATGAAATCGGAATTGTCTCGATCGAGAAACTTCGAAAATTGGCTTCTTTGGCCCCGAAAGATGAGAAAGGATCCCCCCATCAGAAACCTACCGAAAAAAAAGCCCAGGGTCATAAGCAAAGGTCGGACCTGGGGGCTTTGGACCTGGATAAATACCTGACAAATTATGGTATCGAATACAACGAAAAAGCCGGACCAGGCGGTATTACGATGTATCGCTTGCAGCAATGCCTCTTTGATCAAAATCATGGCAGAAATGAATCAAGTATCAATCAGGCCCCGGATGGGCTCATTACTTTTCAATGCTTTCACCGAGGATGCGAAAGCCGGACATGGCGTGAGGCGCGAGAGGTCATAAGCGGAGATGCTTCGCTCGCTGAATTCTGTGAAGGGTACGATCCTGACTGGAAACCTTCGAAAAAAAAGCCTGTGTCTGTGCAGACAGGGGGTGATGATGGGTCGGATGATCCGGGGTATCTGGTCGAAAACGAGCGAGGGCGGGTCAAATTTATCCCTGCGCTGATGGCTAACCATTTAGAGACTAAGTTAAAACCTTTAATCTTCGAGGGAAATGATTTTTCAAAACAGTTTTACAAATATCACGAATCTGGTGTCTGGAAGCCTTATCCGCGAGATGCCATTCGTTTAATTGTGAGAAATTTGTTAGGTGATCATGCAAAGACGGCCTGGATTGACGGGGCGATTGACGTGCTCGGCGCTCAAATTTTTAAGGCGCCGGAAGAACTGGAGTTTGACCCAATGCTTCTGAATCTAAGAAACGGAATGCTGAATATAGAGAGAATGGGGATGAAGACCCATGCACCAGAGTACAACTCACGCGTTCAACTGCCTATCTCATATCGCGAGGATGCGCCGTGTTCAAGATGGATTGAAGCAGTGGCGGAGATATTTGCCGACGATTTGGAGAAAGGCCGGGTACTTCAAGAATTTTTTGGTTACTGTCTTTACCCGCGAATTCTTTTCCCTTGTGCCGTTTTTCAAATCGGAAATGGAGCCAATGGGAAGGGTCTCATCGAGAGAATTCTTTGTGCCATGCTTGGGAAGGAAAACGTCTCCCATATCTCTCTGGCAAGGATGGAGGAAAATTTTGGACCCGTGGAAATTCGAGACAAACTTTTGAATAGCTGTGGGGAAACAGAAGCGAGACCCCTTGAGGTTACCAATTTCAAAAAGATATGTGCCGGCGATGAAGTACAAGCGCAGAGGAAATACCTCCCGGATGTGAAGTTTACGCCTTTCGCTAAACATATGATTTCAATGAATGCCTTTCCTGGGGTCAAGGAAAAGACAGACGCGTTTTTCCGGAGGGTCATTGTTCTTGAGTATCGTCAGAAGTTTGAAGGATCGGCAGATGATAAGCGGTTGGCCGATAAGCTTATTGCAGAGCTCGATGGAATATTCCACTGGTCACTGGAAGGGTTGAAGCGCGTCCTGGAGCGGGAAGAGATCGCAGCCCCGGATTGTGTAGCCCAGGCGAAAGAGCGGTTTCGCGAAAAGGTCAATCCCGTTCTGGCCTTCGTCAGTGAGGCTTGCCTTATCAGCGATGATCCGACTGATGATGGCGTGAGGGCTTTGCCAGCCGATTTATACCAGGGGTATCAAAATTGGATTGAGGATGCGAAATTGAGACCCCTTGGAAAAAATAATTTCTACGAACAGATCTATCTCAATTATCCATTAGTGCGGAAGCGGCGACATGGGTCGCGTGAATTTTTCTTTGGTATCGGGCTGCGTGCCCGAGAATAGCCAGGCTGGGGGTGTCCCCTGTACCCCATTTGATGCTGTTGAGCACCTTTACATGTTTTTGACCGGGGTTTTCATGCTTCCTTACATGGTTTTTTCATGGTTTTTTGTGGCTTAGCCTGTTGATAACAATAGGCTTTTCATGGTTTACATGGTTTCAAATGAAAACCTTCTTTATATTTTTTCACTACATTACTCTCTATTCTTTCTTTCTTTTTTTCCCTATTAAGGTAGAGAGAAAAACCATGAAAACCATGTAATATGAAATGATAACAGTATGTTATCCCATTTCAAAACCATGTAAAGTTTCAGTAATTTGGATTTCAGCATGGTCAAAACCATGTAAAGCCGGGTGAAATCAATAGGTTGCGTGTCAAATTGAGGCTCGTTTGGAGGCATCGAGCCCGAAGCCTGGCGGCGGCTGTCATGCGTCAAAAGTGCTTCAAACCTGATTCACGTGGGAGGTTTCCCAAGTTTTTGTGGCATTTCCCGAATCCAAAACGCCACAGCCGCTTTTCCGTTTCATACTTCCTGAGCTGTAAAGGGAATAAAAGAAAGGGGGCCGGGCGGCAAGCATAGAAATAATGCTTCTGCTGTTCAGGATCGGAGATTGATATCCTTCGGGTGGTATATAGGGACCATGGGAAAGCCCCGGGATATGTTCACCACACAGGAAATGAACCGGCATGAAGGGCTCGAAAATGGATATCGGAGGAAATAGAAACTCGTTAACTTTAGTATAAAAGTTAACGAGTTGAAAAATAGAGTTTCCCTTTTTCAATCAAGAGGTTATCGCCTTTTTCGTGTTTCTCTCAAAAATAATGCTTGACAGCTTGTTATCTTATGGTTACTTTATAGCCAAAAGTTAACGACATAATCAAGGGGGGGATATCATGAAAAAAGGTGCGAATTTTAATCATCCAAGGAAAGGGGCCCGGATCAAGGTGGAACCGATTAAGACTCTGAAGGATCTTGCGACTATCAAGAGGCTTTTGAAGGATCGGCCTCGTGATCTGGCCTTTTTTGTAATTGGGATCAACACGAACTTGCGCGCCTCGGACCTGCTGGCTATAAGGGCGGGCAATGTTCGGGGCCTCAAGGCAATGGGTGAGATCGAACTCAAGGAGAAGAAGACCGGGAAGCTTCGACGGATCAGCCTTAACGGGGCTTGTATTGATGCAATCAAGGGCCTGCTGGCCTCCGCCCCTTATACGGATCAGGACTTCTTTTTTAGAAGTCAGCGAGGCGAGGTCTTGACGGTGTCCTCGGCAAGCCGCCTGGTCAAAGGTTGGTGTCGGACAGTTAACCTGAAAGGAAATTTCGGAAGCCATACGCTGCGCAAAACGTGGGGATATCATCAGCGGGTGACCTTCGGGCGGTCTTTGCCAGAACTCATGATCTGTCTCAATCACAGCACGCAACGACAAACGTTGGATTACCTCTGCATCCAGCCTGAAGAGATCCGCAGCGTGTATGAAAATCAATTGTAGCCTGATCGGGAGGGTTTCGGCTGCTGGCCGGGGGCTCCTGAGAAGGAAGAGAGGGAGAGAATGGAGCGTCGAAAAAAGGTTGAAACCCTGTATTGGTCCTTCCTGGATCTGGCCGGGGCTCCGTTGGCGGCAAGCATCCTGTGTGCGGCTCAAGTCGTGGCCGAGGCGGTTGACCGGCTTGATAGTCGGTTTGCCATGGGCATTCGGCATGGGCTGTTCAGGTCGGGTGCGAGCCCAGGGGCCTCGATTGACATAGCAGTGGCCCGGATCGCGGAAGGGCTGGGGGCGTTGGCCGGGGCTCTTGACGATCTGGAGGGCTTCGGGCGGTGACTATGCTGGCGAATCTGGAGGGCCTGGGTTGGAAGAGATCCCGGTCTCCGGGCCGGGCCTTCCTCCTGGGCTGGCGCTCCCATCGCTGTGTTGACGGTCGGGTTGATGTGTGGCGGGAGAGCCGGGCCATGGCGCGGGCGTTCCTTCCTTCCCTTGTCAAGGCGCTTGAGGCCGGTGGCCTGTGGGCCTGGGATAGAAGCCGGTCAGGGGGATCCCGGCGCGAGTGAAAGGGGAGTTGCGGAATCTGAAAAAGGCGGAAATCCTAAACCCGGAGACCGGAGTCCCGTCCCCCCTGGCTATATTGGAGGGTATGGGATTTTTGAAAGTTTTAACCTTTGTTTTTGACCGTAGGCTTGAAGTGGGGCACGGGGTAAAGACAGATAATTTTAGCAACGAAAGGAAACAGATTATGGAAAATTCAGAGATGAAGTGCCCGCGTTGCGGGCTGGAAGCGTTGAGAGATGATTACCGGTTCTGCCTTAAGTGCGGTACCGACTTGGGCCGGAACGGTATCAAGGTTGAATGCTGCAATCGGTATATTTTTGATCCCTGGGCGCTGAAAGAGGGGTATGTGCCGGTTTGCCCGTATTGCGGAGAGAAGACGGGGCAAGCGAGCCCGGCTGTTAAAGCGGCAGAATGGGCTGAAGTACAAAGCCGCTGGAGGGATGAGGAAAAACAGCGGAAACGGGCATTGAATCCGCCGAAGCTTTTTGCCGTAAAAATCCGGGCAAAGCGCCTGGCTGGTCTTGAACTGGCTCAGGCGGTTGCTGGGGATGTTGTCAAGGAACTGAACAGCTATGACACACGATGTGTGATTGTGGGAGAGGGCACTAAAGAGACTGACGAGCTGTTTAAGGCATTTCAGGGCCATGCAAAAAGACTGGCAACGACCGTGGGGCAAGGGATCATTGACGAGCCCCCAGATCAAAAGAAGGCGGATATCAATGATAAATTCGAGAGAGGTCAACCGGTCTTTACCACGGCGGAGATCCTGCCGGGCCTTCGGCTTCAATACGCGAACCGTTTTTTCTTCTGTGTACCTACCGTATCGGATGAGCTTCTAAAGACGCTGGGGCGGCTGGCAAGTACTGTGAACAAATCGAAAGGCCCTGTGATCTTCGACTATTTGGGAGATGCAGAGACCGGGCTGGCCTCGTTAACGGCGCATAGGGCGCGGATCAAACGGTATCAGGCTGAAGAGGCCATAATTGAAGGAGGTGAGGGCTAATGGACGACTTTGAGCGTGAGGCGTTATGGAAGGACGCCAGGGAACAGGCGCAAATCGCGGGCGTCAACCCGGATGATCCGGCGTTTCTGAGACATGCGCGTGAGGCCCCTCGGGATCTGGAGTTTTATGATCAACTGACCTATGCGATAACAAAGGTGCGGGCTGAGATCGAGGGCCGGGACAAACCGGCGGCGCCTGTTGAAGGCCGTATAACCACGGTTGAAGATGCCTTGGACGCGGCTATGGAGACGAACCGGATTGGGTGAAAGCCCGATTTTATCAACAATGCGGAGAGCCCCCTTGACTTCGTTGCTGGTTGGTGTATCATTCGAGTTGGGAGATGGTGAAGGGAGTCCCGTCGTTGCCTGGACGGTAAGCACCGCTTTGCTGTCTCCTAAAGGTCATCGAGGGACCGCCCCCGCATTGCACGCGGGTCTGCCGTTTTTTTCGGTGGCCTTCCGAAGGCCCTTCAGACCACGCGCCGACATCGCACGTCGGGCGCCTGGTCTCGAAGGGCCTTTTTATTGTGCACAAAGGTAATGCCAGGAAGAATTTGGTGACAATTGTCACCAAGCCGGCAACGAGGGCCTTTTTGTGTTTTGTACATTTGTACAAAGATAATGCCAAGGTGAGAGTTCGGAACCTCCATCCCCGGCGAGAAGTCCGAAAAAGGAAATATCATCCGGGAGCCCGCCCATGCCTTCCGACATGGGTCACCCTGGTATGGAGTGGCGGCGAAGGATGTATCTTCAAGGCCTTAAACCGGTTGAATCCCCCCTCACAGACGTCCGAAACGCTCCGCCACTCCTTATCTGCTTTGGGAAGGGAGTGCATCTCCTTCATCTACCACCGGCCAGGAGACCCCTGGTGCAGAGACCCCTATAAAACAACCGGAAAGGACGCTCTGAGATCACACAGGGCCGAAGAATTGAGGTTAAACCCCTACCGGTTCTTGCAAATCTCCCTCCTATCATTCCTTGATTTTCAGTAAACCTTTTTGCAATAGATAATAACCATTCCCAGTAGTTGAATAGGCAAGGATAGCGAATTTCTTTAATGTGCCATCAAGTTTTTTATTGCCACTGATTTTCCCTGACAGTTCCTTGATGATGCCAATAAGTTGCTCAATTTGGTCTTTAAGTAACGGGACTACCAAATCTCCGTTCTTTACAGCTTGAAGCCTTTGTAGGAATGCAACATGAGTATGCTGAAGAATGACTTGTATAAACACAAGTTCCGAATCATATTCAAGATTGAAGATCCTTTGAAGTGTCCCTTGAATGGCACTGAAAAAATAGAGCTTTTCTTCAACATCTTTGGCCTTATTCATCATGCTTTCAACATAGTCAATTTCATCTGTAATTATTTTCCTGTAAGATTCACTTATTTTCATTTTCGCACTCCGTTTGTTAAAGGTTTTCAGGCGGCGTCTCTCAATTCATGTCCCTCGGGCGCCGGCACCACGCCAGAGTCCGCCGTATTAGCGAGAGCCCCTCTTGTTGCTATTCTTCCAATCTCTCTCGGCACCTCAACTATATTGAAATTTGCGGTGGCGTATGAACCGCATGTTAAGACATTTTCGCTATCTGGAGAAAAATAAGTAGCAACAGTGTGATCGCTATATAGCCCATCAGATACAGCGGTCTTTTCATCAAAATACATATGTTTTAGCATTTCCTGGGAAGCAGTTTTTATATGTATTTTTTGAGCTAAAGTATAATCGTATTTATTTTCGGCAACTTGTAATAACCATGGGAATATCCGCAAAAATTTAAATAGAGCTATTCCCGATGAGGAGGGTTTCGAGGCTTTATTCTTCCATTTCGTTAATGTCCTTTGCGGCAATTCCAGAGCTCTTTCCATAGAAGCCAAGCTAATCTTATTCTGAGAAAAGTCTTCCAAGATATTAACTATGGCATCGCTTTTTAACACTGACAGACAATCTTGTATTGAAACCTCGTTTTCATTAAAAAAATCCCCAGTTGAACCGCATGTTTTGCATGAATATTCATTCAATAATACTGTTTTCTGTCCGCCAAAAGACTCCCTGATAATTTGTTCCTTTTCAATTTTTTCTATATTATCTCCGCCACAGGCAGGACAAATCTTATCATTATTCATTATCTATCTTTCCCCCGAAGTTAATAAGCCCGCTTTTTGCAATGCAATCATCATTGTTGGATTCATATTTTTTGAAAGATGGAAAGATTTAACAATCCAGTTTTTTGTCTGGGGAATATACATAAAAGCTATATAGCCTAATTTAAACATCGATCTAAATTCATAAGCATAAACCTTTATTGAATTACTTTTATCAGGATTGTTCTCCCAATCTTTTGTATTAACAAATTGTAAATTTTCTAACCCATTGTTAGAAATAAAATCCAATAATTCTGTTTTTGTACGCAAATTAAAAAATTCTTCTGCATCTTTCAAAACATCTCCCATAGGAAAAACACTATTCTTGTCCTCATCACAAGCTCTTTTAAACTCCTCGAATTTATAATAAGGCATTTTTCGCCCATCCGCAAGCATTTTTATACCTAAAGGATCATCAATGTCAACATATTGTTCTCTTATGCATCAAGAAATAATCTCCCCACCCCGTGATTCACGAAATGGGGTCTTGCCCGCCGGCGCATAGCAGGTTCCGGTAAAGGGGTTATTCCTCAGTCTCCTTTTTGTATTTCTTAAGAAGATCCTTGATAGCCTCTTCAAGCAATTGATTGAGGCGGACACTTTTTTCTGCAGCGAGTATTTTTAGGGATTTTAAAAGGTCAGTGGTTATAGTCGTGTTGATATAGCTCTTTTTAGGAATATCAGTCATTCTATATCTCCTTCAAGGAGAATAAAAACATTGTTGATAGGTTGAAGTCAACAAAAAAGCTTGACACCTCTTTTCTTAGTTGATAGGTTGAAATCAACGAATCAACTAAACAACCTCTAAACCATAGATAATGACAACAGAATGTAAACATTTTGCGCCCAAGATCCCCCATGCGGTGACGTGTGAGGCCGGTAATCTATGCCGGGGAGAGATCTTGGGCGTTTTTTTATGGAAAGGAGAGGTATAGCATGGAGATTAAAAAGGAAGTGGTGACGGAACCTGAACGTTTTGGGGCGGTTAATATGTATTTAGGGCATATCGACCGGGCGGCTGAGGGATTGATCGGTGTCGGGATGGTGCTCAATGAGTTGCAGATCGGAGGTGACTTTGAGACGCCCGAGAATCGGCTGATTGACAATATGCGGCTGACAGGGGGGTTGTATGCGTGCATCGAGGCCTTGGCGTGGGCTATCTCCATGGAGGTGGCGAATATAGAGGGGAGTTTGGAGTTGTATGAGGAAAAATTAAGGGAGGGCCAAGATGATGGAGGAAAGGCAACCGAGAACCATGAGAATTGAAGGGAGGCATGACATGGGAATCAAAGCTGGGATGAAGTTGGTGACGGAAGAAGTATACGACTCAATCATGAACGTGGGGCAAGTCACTTTTGAAGTTCTTCACAAACTGCACGTCGTACACGCGGCGCTTATTTCTTACGATGAAGGCTCTATCCGCGAAGAGGACAAGGATCTCACTGTGCGTGGTTGTGAATTTCTCCTTCGGGAGGCTATCGATGAACTCGTGAAGCTGACAGGTGACAATTAAAAGGGGGTATAATATGGAGATTAAAGAGGAAGTGGTGACGGAAGAGACGGCTTTCGGGATTTTTGCGTTTATAGGAGGTGTAATATGGGCAGACCCAGGCTTTACAACATTCCCGTTTACAAGTTGAAGATGGTCAGGACCAATGAGGTGTTCAAGGCCCCGGTGAGACGGACCACCCGGATCAATATGTCGGACGTGGCCGCCCCTATCTTTCAGTATTACCTGAAGGATGTAGACCGGGAACATCTTGCTATCATGCTCCTGGACCATCACATGAACCTGATAGGGATCAACACGGCGAGCATTGGGAACTTAACCGGGGCCAGCTTTGCCCCGAGGGAGATCTTCAAACCTGCCATATTGAGTAATTCACCGGTGATTTATTTGGGACACAACCACTACAGCAATAAAGCCGAGCTGAATTCAAATGATATTCGCATAGTTCGGGAACTCAAAAAAGCAGGTGAGCTTATGCAGATAAAGATCGCGGACAGCATCACCGTATCCAAATCGGGCGATTATGTCAGCATGTTCGATGAGGGGGTGTTGTGAAGGACTATCAAAACCCGGAGACGGGATGCTACTGCTTGCGAGTATTAAAAGTTTGAGCGTTCAGGAAAGGACTGGAGGAGAGAGAATAACCTCACGATTGCCGGGAAGCCGTGAACGAAGGATGCTTAAGGACCATGCGCGGTTGTGAATTTATGATCCAGGAGGCGATTGATGAAGTTAGAAAGTTAAGAGGGACAAAGAATTAAAGGAGGTGTAATATGGAGATCAGAAATGAAGTGGCTTTCAAAATTGACGAATTATCGAATGGCCTTAACCTGGCAATTCTTAAACTGTCAACCTTGAGCAATCTTCTCATTGAGTGTAAGAATGAGAATATGATATTCATAAAGGATTTTAATGGAGCGGGAGAGCTTTTGGGCGACATTGTTCACGAGATGAGGGGGATACACAAGGAGCTTTCACCCCTCGGGGAGATCCAGAAGGATAAGGCATGAACAGGCCACAGACGAGCTGGAAGACATCATTGACGAAACCCCGGAACTGGGGGCTCCCACTGTAACGACGAGCTTCTACAATGAGGGTGCCCGGATGTGCAGGACCTACCGCTTTAAGAAGATAACCATCGATATCAGGCCGGGCGACAGAGTTCACCCGGAGTTGTTGCTTTACAACAGCTATGACGTGTCCTGGCCGTTGATCGTGCTCCTGGGGGCTTTCCGTCTCATGTGTAAGAACGGGCTTATCGTTCGGAAACAGCTTTCTCAGTTCAGAAAGCGCCATGTGGTGGAACTTGAGCGGATGGATTTCACAGAACAGGTGACCACTGCCCTGGCCCGGTTTGAAAAACAGGTTAAAACCTGGCGGAAATGGGGAGCGCGGCCTTTGTCGCTGGAGACATACCAGAAGGTTATGAAGGCTATGGAATTCGGCAAGCGGGCTACTGACGCAATTGAGGAAAAGGTCAACGATGATGTTGAACGTTTTTTGAGTGACGGATCTCCCCAGCCGACTGTTTGGGTGTTCTATAACCTGATTACATGGTATATCACGCACAGGTCAGTTTCGTTGAATCATCGGGTTGAGCTTGAGGGAAGGCTCAGGCGGGCTGTCAGCTTTTTTGATGCTTGATAAAGGAATGACGGGGCCGCACCAGCCCCGTCATCCTCAAAGATTAGAACCCATCAGGCAGGTCATAAGTCTAACCGATAGCTTTAGGGCCTGTCAACCATGGGGAAACATCAGCGGGAGATAATTTTCAGGGACATGTACTGCCCGAGGTATGAGACATGCCTTGACCGGGCAGCCCGTGAGGATTCGGATCTTGACTGTCTGGCTTGTGCGGAAAGATCCGGGGGCGGTGATGGGGAGCTGGCCGTAAGTCTCCTTGATATCGAAGGGTGTAAACGGCTTCTGAAGGTTCTCTTTTATCGAGCCCAAGGGACGCAGGCGCAAAGGGGTGATAGATGGCGGAAATGATCCATGAATGATGAGTAGCACTTTTTTGAGAACGGCGATTGTCGTCGATCTCACGAGGTTTCGGGGGTTTGAGATCTTAGATTTATTCTCCACGCACGCGAGGAAGCCGTGCGACCCATGGGTCGTATTCCCGCACGTTCGCGGGGGACCGTTCCTTGGCGGGAACCCGACCAATTGGTCGTCCCATTCAACCCTTATTCCCCACGCGCAAGGAACCTCTGATTTGTGCGCAATTGCGCACATTTTCAACAATCCACATTCCCCACGCGCGAGGAACCTCTGGTACCTGTCATTAGATCAAGATTGACAGATGGCCTTATTCCCCACGCGCGCGAGGCAGACTGGATATCTGGGGAGCTGGATCCCTCCACCGCCCTATGGTCCTTGGGATGAGGACAAGAAATATGCCGAATGATAAATCTCAGAATGACCGTAAAATGTGGGAGATTAAAAATCCGACATTAGAAGGGCTGCGAGAGATGGCGAGGAAAGTCTACGTCAGGCAGATGAGGGAGATCATCGAAGAGATGAGGAATACTCAGACGCCGACATTAGACGGATTGAAAGAGATAGCGAGGAAAAGGGCGTACGCCAGGCGGATGATGAGCTTGAGGACAAGATTTCTCGCCTTGAAAGAGAAGGCAGAAAAAGCCAAGAGCCTTGAAAAGGAAGGGGGCGACAAATGACAGAAGTACAGGGCAGCTATTTTGTTACCTATAAAGAACCTATCGAGGGTGTTGTGACTAAGCGAAAATGCGGGCATTGTGGTCATTATACCGAAGTAGGGGTAGAAACGAAGGAGGGTCAGTTTATTCCCCTGAATGGTGGGGAGAAGATTAAGATCTTCGGAAGGGAGACGCTTGGCTATGGCTATGTGGAGCAACCGGCCTGGGAGATAAGAATGCCAGGCTGCCCTTTATCCGAGGCAGGGAAGGCGTCGTTCAAGGAGGATCCGGAGGATACGCTGAATTAGAAGAAGAGGCCGGAGATACGGCGGCTGGTTCTATCTACGGGCAGCTTGGCCTCTTCGGATCGGGAGTTAGATGAATATAGCGACGACAGATTGGTCATGCTTACAGGCGGTGAGAAAATGGATAAGCGGTTGACAGAGCATAACTTACCGAAAATGTATAAGGGCTACTCGACAAAAGCGCTGCTCAAGATCTGGGACCAGGTGGGGGGCGACGGGATAACGCCGGGCACCCCGGTCGAAAAGATCAGGGCCATGCGCGATCTGCTGAGGGAATACAAGCTGGGCGTCCACGCGGCCTGGGTAGAGAACCAGATTGGGTAGCAGGCCCTCGGTGTGCCGATACATGCCCAGGACAGCTTTCTAAGCTAACACCGGAGAGCCTGGCCGGTTCTCCCGGGCGTTCACCAAACAGGGAGAAAGTGAGGGGACTTATGGGAGTTTTGGCACAATGCCCGGTTTGCAAGACCAGGCAGTCAGTGAAAAAGAAAGTCTGTAAAAGATGCGGAGAGGATTTTGATAAGGCGAAGGCTGCTAAGCGTGTCAACTATTGGATTAGCTACAGGTTGCCAAGTGGAAAACAGAAACAGGAAGCCGTCAGGGACTCCATAGAAGATGCACGGGCGGCTGATGGTTGGGATTGTCGTGGGGGTGGTATCCGTGGTGATGTTCCACGTGCATGAAACCGCGGGATTGTTAACGTTTTTTATTGGGTGCGGCCTTGGAGGGCTTTATTCATGGAAGACTGAGCCAAAACAACCATATGCAGGATGGATGGAATGGTCGATGGCTGTGTTTACCGTGGCAGTGCTTGTAGCGCTGGCCTTGGCTATACTGGTTTATCTGTGTTTAATCTTTTCCGGATAGGATAGGGCGCTTTTTTTGTGCCCTAAACCAAAAAGATCTCCCGCAGCGCAAGGAGGGCATTATGAAAAAGATGGTGATGGGATTGGTGGTATGGTCGATGGTGTTCGGATTTGGTGTGGCCTGGGGATATCAGATAATGTTGATGGATGCGTCCGGGGGGATGAAGGTCTATGAGGTCTATGAGGACGCGGACCTGCAAATGATCCTGAATTATGACGGCAAGGACCTTGCTTACGGTTACCGGTACGGGAATCATTGGGTACTGATGGATAATGGGCAGGCGCAGAATTATCAGGGCCAGGTACCCGCGGCCGGAGCGGAGCGGAGTGAGCAGGTTACAGTGTTGGATGATCAGGGCCGGCTGCAGACTTATAGGGTCAGGGCGGATGGGGATCGGGTGGAGATCTTTAATTATGAGACCGGTGAGTTGACCCATGGTCGGTGGACTGGAGACCAGGGGTATTTTCTTAATATGAATACTGGCAAGTCGCAATGGATCCGACGATCGGGGGAGGGTAAGGGGTATCTTCCCTTGGGGAGATGAAAACAAACTTGGCGCGAGTGCAGGAGACAACAAAGGCCATGGGCCGGGCTTTCTTGAGAACAGGCCCCCTCGTGGCTCTTGTGGGGTTGGCTATCAAGATGGTTTCGGAGGATGTAGAGGCGAAAGGTGGTAAGAGTAGGTTTCTAAAGGAATTGGGATAGAGCAAAGGTACGACCTATTTCAATGTTAGCCAGAGGAGATCGCCATGGAGTATGTAATCGATGTTCTTGTTAATGTTCTTTTATACCTTTCTATTCCAATTCTCATCCGTTATGTGATTTTGCGCAAGCCATTACAAAAAAAATGGATCACTATAGTGATTTTGATACCCATTTTTATTGGCTTCTCTTTTCTAATCAATATCCAAAGACACTGCTGTCCGGTTAACTATGTAATAATATCAGCCACTTATATAATTACTTGCC
>JACKQG010004220.1_pt1 | contig 16814 bp, 16 predicted proteins | sample 8237621 | NCBI WGS metagenome assembly JACKQG01 (sample SAMN15677084, study PRJNA649215) | marine metagenome | biome: marine; feature: Black Sea; material: saline water; isolation source: suspended particulate matter (SPM) from the Black Sea western gyre | collected 2013-06-09/2013-06-10 | depth...
AGGCTGATATTGCTGGACTTACAGGGTTTTTTAGGAAGTAACTGTTAAAGAAAAGTTAGGTTATTAGATTCGCTTTGGCGCTTTCATCAAGGAGATTATTACCGCAGCAAATAGGCATAATATGCCGCAAATAGTGAACGCTAATGGGAAATTCCCCAGATCACCTAGTTTACCGCCTAAAATCGGACCAAAGATACCGCCGATTCCGTACGCCAGAAATACCCAGCCATAATTCTGACCGACATATTTAGTACCGAATGTATCGGCAGTCATCGTCGGGAATAGAGCAAAGTTACCCCCGAAATTAAAGCCGATCAAAGTAGCACCCAGGTACAATAATACCGGAATCCCTGCCATCCACTGGAAGAGGATCACAATAATTCCCTGAGTAGCCATCATAATAGCTATGGATCGTTTGCGTCCCAGTTTATCGCTGATTGCACCCCAGACAATACGCCCTATCCCATTGGCTAGAGAGAAAAAGACCGCCATGGCCGTACCAGCAATTGCACTGGCATTTGCCACATTAGCAGCCGTAAGAGCTTGAATTGGAAATAATTTCATGAGACCAATACTCATCAAACCAGCGCTGGCGCCGAACGCGAATGTCAGCAATATCATATAGAATTGGGGAGTCTTGAGCATTTCACCACTGCTGAAATCCACCGATCCAGTCAAGCTAGCTGCGCCCTGCTGTTGCTCGGGAGGTGTCCAGCCTTCCGGTTTCCAGCCCTTCGGTGGAAATACCATCCAGATACCACCGATCACTACTGAAAGCAGGAATACGACACCATAGATTGAAAAAGTGGTGCTGATTCCCAGATCGGTAATAAGATTTCCCCAGGTACCGGCCAGTTTGACCCACAGCATTGCACCGAATCCGAATCCGGCCACCGCTAACCCGGTGATCAATCCTTTTTTATCAGGAAACCAGCGCATCCCAACCGCGATCGGGACCACATAGGCTAGCCCGATACCCGATCCGCCGATCACACCAATAAAAATAAAAATCGCCCAGAAATTGGTGCCTCCGAATAATCCGGCCAGTAAATATCCAGCCCCAAGGACAATTCCACCAGCCACCGCCAGATTACGAGGTCCGATCTTGGGCATCAATCGTCCGGCGATAACCATGACAATTGCAAAAAACGCCAGCCCGGCTGAAAAAACAACTTGGGTTTGGGCGGCTGACCAACCAGCTTGTTTCAATTGCGGTGTGAAGACCGACCAGGCATAAATAGCCCCCAGACACAGTTGAATTAATATCGCTCCGATAACAACCAGCCAGCGATTCATCACCTTAGTATTCGAATTCATTATTTCCTCTTGTTTATTTTTCTGATTCAGTGATTATTGCGAATATAAAATGTTGTAATTTAAATTAACAATTTCCCATATTCCTGTATCCCAAAAATATTCGAAGTAACCAAACTTCTACCTGGAATTTATCCCGATTTAATGGATAACTAATACTAGAAAAAGATGATTTATCGTCAGCCCCAATCGATCATTCAGATTTAAGTTAAGCACAGTTGGCACACAAATCCGGAACTGTATATTTTCATTCAATTGAAAAATATACCCACTCCGATTCACCGCTGGCTTCATCTAAATTAGTATGATTGTCGACCTCACTGATGGCTTTCACTTTCCAGCGGTAGACACCCGGGGGCAACGTCTGATACAGACCATTACAAATTAACAGATTTGAAGGTCCACTTTGTTCACTGGGGAAATAATTAAAAGGAATTGGAATTCCATTACTAATATCTTCGTACCAGTGATTTAAGAACCGACATATCCACACCGTTTGATTCAAGTCAAGATTGTCAAGTCGTAAAACATATTCTGTCGAGTATACAAAACTATCTACACGGTCCATCCATTTAAATGTGAAATTCTGTCCTACACTGGTATCGATTGGTGCAATACACTGGGGAGACAGTAATAAGCGATAGGTCATAGTATCTGATGGATCACTGAGATTTCCAGCATGATCCCGAGCACGGATGAAATAATAATAATCCACATAGGTTCGCAGACTATCATCATAATATATTGTATCAGCCCCCAGAGTATGAAAAAGATCTATTGTAGCTATATGATTAAATTTATTGGTAATTACGGTATCAGCCCGGTAAATCATATAACCAGCCAGATCTTCTTCCTGATTTGGATACCACATCAGTACGATTCGATTTTCACCGGTATTATCAGCATCAATTCCCTGTTCCACCCAGGTCTCCGGAAGTGATTTTTCCACTATTTTTGGTTGTGCCGGCGGGTTCGGATCTTCCACAACCTCCGGGCAAGCCCAAAAAAAGAACCCTATTAGTACAATCCCTATTTTCAAAATCTGCCGGATCATAGTATATCTATTTTAATCATTCATTCTTAATCTATTACAACGTGATACTTCCACCAATCCGGTGTGCATTCCCGAGATCATGCTCGGTAAAACTGTAATCAATACTAACCGGTCTTCTTCCTAATGGCAGCATTAATCCCAATCCCCCCTGCCTAGCCCCAAGATTAGTTCCAAAACGCACAGCTATCAGGTTTATTAAAATACATTCCATACCGAAATCAAATTCGGATTCAGTCGATTTCCTCTGTGTTAGAAAAATTATATCCATCGGAATTACTTGAAACGAATGACGATATCCAACTCCGGATATTACAGCCGGAAGGATTTTATCATATTTTCCGCTGTTCCAATAAATCAAAGTCCCGGCGACATCGGAAACTGATAATCCCAGGGTTAATTCACCAATCCAGTCATAGCCTGTGGCATCGGCCAAATTAAAGCTCAGCATTGTACCAATATCAACACCCATGCCATTTCCAACCAGATTGTATAATTCCTTATGTAATAATTTAATATTCAAACCGATAGGAATTTGAACATCAAATGGTGTTATTTGCCAACCAAGATCGATGGTTGTTGATAAATTGCGGGTAAGTGTAAGAAATACACCGGTTTCCCGATCTTTAAATATTGAAAAACCACGTGCTACAAGAGTCCTGATCGAATCACGACGGGTCTCTAAATCCAGGATGCGCCGCAGGTCCGGTCGCTCAGGAATATTATCAACCGATAAATTCACTAGATTGATTCCCACCTGCCAGATTTTACTCCAGGGATGATTAGTACTAATTGCGATATAATCAGCTAAACCAAACTGGTTGATATACATAGCCGATAAATTAGTGCCATTGACAAATCCATTGGCGGCAGGGTTAATGAGAAAACCACCATTATTTCTGGTTAGAGCACAGACCGCCTGTCCAACACCAATTGAGCGCGGATAAGCACCGATCCTGAGGAAAGCATCCGTATATTGTTGGCCTGTCAGAATAGTGAAAACGATTAAGGCCGGCAGGATATATTTCATTAGACCTGCTCTTCCGCCCAACTCGGCTTTGCCAAATTCTAATCGCCTGAAGAAAGAAACAGTTTCTGATTCAGATTACGTCTTAGCTCCATCTCATCCATATCAACTTTGATGAAGCGACCGTTATCGGCCATTGAAACACGCTGTTTCTCTTCTGATACAACAACAACGATAGCATCCGTTTCTTCCGATATTCCCAAAGCCGCACGATGGCGCGTTCCCATTTCGGGGTCGACCATTGAACTTTCGGTCAAAGGCAATATACAACCGGCAGCATCAAGAATATCGTTCTGTATAATAACAGCACCGTCGTGCAATGGCGAAGTCGGGTTAAAAATAGATAATAATAAAGGGGTTGTAACTTCAGCTTTTAAACTAGTTCCTGTTTCTTTATAATTCCGCAGACCGGTTTCCCGCTGGATTACAATCAAGGCACCCCAACCACGCTGCTTTAATTCATTCGTTACTTCAGCGATAGATTGAACCGTTCGCGATTTTCCCATCCGGAAAATTGTTCTGATAAAGCGCGTCTGCCCGATATAGATTAATAATCGGCGTAATTCCGGCTGGAATAAAATGACAAAAGCTACGACCCAGACCGTCTGAAACTGGTTCACCAGCCAGGAAGTCCCGCTAAGTCCGAAGGCATTAAACAAAAAGGAGGCAAATAGGATAATAATCAATCCCACCAACATTTGCCCGGCTCGCGTGTCGCGAAAATAGATATATATCTTATAGAATAACCATGTTACAATAACAATATCTATAATATCAATTATCGAGATATTTAAAAAACCAATTTGAATAATGAGTAACGGCATTAGGCTTCCGGGATTCCCTTAATTCGATCAGTAATTATAGTTACCCGTTTCATTTCCAAAACATCATGTATTCGCACTATACGGGCACCATTCAGGATACCTGCAGTAACAGCCGCCGCGGTTCCTTCAACCCTTTCATCAGGAGGCAGGTTGAGAGTTAAGCCAATGAAAGATTTACGTGACGGACCTATCAATACTGGGTTTCCTAAATCAACAATTTGTCTCAATTTACGTATTATTTTAAAATTATCCTCAAGCCGTTTACCAAATCCAATTCCCGGGTCGAGTATTATCTGGTTTTTATTCAGGCCTGCTCCATGAGCAAAATCAAGCCGTTCACCAAAATAGGCTGTCAACTCACTCATAAGATCATCATAATGAGGATTAGACTGCATATGACGGGGAGTTCCCTTAATATGCATTAGTATTACCAGGGCTCCTGTCTCACGGACTATATTCACCATATCCGGATCAAATTTGAAACCACTAATATCATTGATAATATCAGCGCCATTAGTAATTGCTTCCCAAGCCAGGCTGGATTTGTAAGTATCCACCGAAATACAGGTGGACGATTTTGCGCGTAACTTTCTGATTACCGGAATTACACGCTGTATTTCTTCTTTCAAAGGAACCGGTTTCGAACCTGGTCGGGTTGATTCACCACCAACATCAATTATATCAGCCCCCTGAGAGATCATTTCCAAGCCGTAATCTACAGCTTTGTCCACAGCAAGGTATTTTCCCCCATCACTGAAGGAGTCAGGCGTTACATTTAATATACCCATTAGCAGGGTTGGTGCTTCCGGATCCCTAAAGACCTTTTTAAATTGATCAATATTCACTGTGATTCAATCTAATGGATTATGTGGTAGTTTTAGCTTTTATAGTGGGTTCGGGCTTGTTTGTTTTTCGTGGTTTAGGTGTCCGTCGACGAGGTCGGCGCTTTGATCCGTGAGTACGTTGGATTTTTTTCCCATCCAGAATTTTTCGAATGTCCTCAGCATCGATTGTTTCGTATTTCAGAAGAACTTCAGCCATAGTTTTCAGTATTGTAATATTATCAGAAAGTAAAATTTCGGCTTGCTTCTGAGCCTTACGCACAAATCGCACCGTTTCTTCATCAATCAATCTGGCAGTTGCTTCGCTGTAATCCCGGTGTCGCTGTATCTCTCGCCCAAGAAATATTTCTTCATTTTGTTTACCAAAGGTCATTGGTCCCAGGCGATCACTCATGCCCCATTCGCAAACCATTTTTCTGGCAATATCGGTAGCTTGATCAATATCGTTTCCGGCACCGGTGGATAATTCATCGAAAATCAACTCCTCTGCGGCCCTTCCGCCCATTAAAATTGCCAGCCGGGTTTCAATATAGGTTCTGGAATAACCATGTTTTTCATCAATCGGCAATTGTGTGGTTACACCCAAAGCTTGACCACGCGGGATTATCGAAACCTTATGGATCGGATCAGCTCCCGGTATCAAAGAAGCCACCAGCGCATGACCGGCTTCATGATGCGCTGTTAAACGTTTTTCCTCGTCGGATAATATCATACTTCGACGCTGAATGCCCATCATTACTTTATCTTTAGCCTCTTCGAAATCGCTCATGTCCACAGCATTCTTACGTTTACGTGCCGCCAATAAAGCAGCCTCGTTAACTAAATTCGCCAGATCGGCGCCAACCAGGCCGGGGGTCCCTTTGGCCAATGTTTTTAAATTGACACGGGACTTATTAATTACAATATTTTTAGTATGTACCTTTAAAATCCCCAAACGACCCTGTACATCTGGTATATCGACAATAATCTGGCGATCAAATCGCCCCGGACGCAGCAAAGCCCGATCCAGTATATCCGGACGATTGGTTGCAGCCAGGATAATCACCTGTTGATTAACCTCAAAACCATCCATTTCTACTAATAATTGATTCAGGGTCTGCTCGCGTTCATCATGTCCACCGCCCAGACCAGCGCCCCGCTGGCGTCCCACAGCATCCAATTCATCTATAAATACAATACAGGGGGAACTTTTTTTACCTTGTTCAAATAAATCACGGACACGAGAAGCACCGACGCCGACAAACATCTCCACAAAATCAGCACCGCTTAGACTAAAGAAAGCCACCCCTGCTTCCCCGGCTACCGCTCGTGCCAGAAGTGTTTTACCGGTTCCCGGGGGTCCAACCAGTAAGGCACCTTTAGGAATTTTAGCACCCAATTTTTCATAACGTTTTGGCCGTTTCAGGAAATCAACGACTTCTTTTAATTCGTCTTTTGCTTCCACGCAGCCGGCTACATCGGCAAAAGTAACTTTAGGCATATCAGAAGTCCAAACCCGAGCCCGGCTTTTCCCAAAATTAAATATACCACGCATTCCACCACCACCACCCTGCATCCGGCGCATAATAAACAGCCACACACCGATCAGTAAAAACCAGGGTAGAAAATTCAACAGATAACCCGACCAGTCGATTGTTTTTTCTTTAAAGCTATAGCGCAGATTATACTCGTCCCAATCTTCCAGTACTTCCCGATCAATGAAGGGTAACTTGACATATACATTATTTACATCATTTAATACACCAAACTCTTTTACAATCGTCTGGGGCGTCATTAATGTTCCATGAAGAATATCATCAATAATAACTGCTTCTTTGAATATTCCCTGAGTCAGAAAATCACGATATTGAAAGTATTGAATTTCTATTTCTTTGCCATTCTGTTTGGTGAATAATCCAGACAAAATGATTGCAGTCATCAATATCACTACCCAAATCAGTGATGTCTTCCCGGCTCGTTTCCATTGAAAAGCAGTCCCTGGTTTTTTTTCTTGCCTGGATTTATCAAGACCAGGTTTTTGTGGAGATGGTTTTCTTCGCCTCATTTCCGGAGGGATTTGTTTTGGTGTTCTCTTTCTCTTCCTGATTGGTGTTTTCTTTTCGTCCATCGATCAATCAATTCCTTTTAGTTGGTATATGGCCGGTAAATGCCGCAATTTTTGGTCATAATCAAGTCCATAACCAACCACAAATTCCGGTGGTATCTCAAATCCCACATAATCAATGGGAAAGTCAATACGGGTTATATCTGGTTTCATTAACAAAGTGACAATCGTCAATGATTTTGGTGAAGCACCCCTTAGACGGTCTGTTAAAAATTGGATTGTCAAGCCAGAATCAATAATGTCTTCAACAACAATTACATGACGATTAGTAATAGTGGCCGAAATATCCTTTAATAGTTTAACCGTTCCGGTAGATGATTGTCCGGCATAACTCGCTAGTTTAATGAAGTCCATTTCACAATCAATACTCATAGCGCGCATCAGGTCGGACAGGAAAATGAAACTGCCGTTCAGGATTCCAATCAGAATCGGGACTTCTTCTTTAAAACGATTCGAGATATCATCGGCTAGTTCCTGTACCCGCTGTTCGATCTGTTCAGTTGAAATAATCATTTTCAGATCATAATCGGTTTTTATCATCATTTACCAACTTTACGTTCAATTGAAAGTTCCACAATTGACTGCGTGTGCGGAGTAATCCTGACCAAATTGCTGATTCTACGGCCGCATACCCAGATAATTTCTTCATCAGCCATCAATACCAGCTGACGCTTTTTCTGGAAGCGATCAACTTGCTCATCAATTAAAAAATCGCTGATTTTTTTTCTACCTTGCATTCCGAGTGGTTGAAAACGATCACCGGGCTGCCAGGTTCTAATAATCAGGCTTTTACCTTGCAAAAAACCTTCATCAATATACTCTATCCAAGGTGTACCGGTAAATTGTTTAACTTCCTTCACTGATCGCCATTTCAGGAGAAAATAACCGCAGGTCGTCTTCGAATTCCGCACTACGGGTTGGCAATACTGTTTAGATTCAGTATCCTGCGATAACAGCCAGTTTCCCCGGTCACTGAGCAGTATCCAACCGCCGGGTAATTCGTGAAATCGTCCCGTTGACGGACTAACAAGAAAATTATGGAGTGAATTCCAGTGATGGCGTCGCCAGGGCGGGTCATTTCCGCCGATTAATTTCCGTATAATTGCCAGTTTTAACAACCGCGGTAATTCGGATAAATATTTCCCATCTAACCGGAAAGAATTACTGGTAATGTTTTGAATAACATCGTGATGAATCCGGTCTAAAATAAATTTTAATGCATTATCATAATCGGTAGCCCGCTCACACAAAAACTGAATAGCTTCTAATAAATTCGGGTTGTCTTTCTGCCATCGTTTTACGATAATATGCCTGATGTAATTTCGTGGAATATTTATATCCGCGTTAGAGCTATCCTCAACCCATTTGAAACCTTTATCATTATTATACTTTTCCAAGGCACTCCGATCGAAGGACAACAATGGTCGAATGATATTTCCACGCTGTTCGCGAATACCTTGCAAGCCTTCAATTCCACTTCCTTCGCCCACGCGCATTAATACAGTTTCCGCCTGGTCATTCAAATGATGAGCCGTCGCGATGAAATCATATTTTTCAATTTTACACAGCTCCTGTAATACCCGGTATCGTTCTTCGCGTGCCCAGGCTTCCGTACTCACAGCCGGTGATTTCTCAGCCGGATCAAGTGCTAACTCCCAGTATGTAAGATGTAGTTTCTGACATAACTTTCTCACAAAATCAGCTTCAGCATCTGAATCCGGACGCAAATGATGATTCACATGAGCAATACTGATCCGTAAATCCTGGTCCTGCGAAAACCGGTGAAAAAGGTGAAGCATGGAAATCGAATCCGAGCCACCAGATACTGCCAGCAAAACACTGGATTCGTGAAACGAATCCCATTTGACCTCAACATTTTGACAAAACTGCTGATACAAGCTATTCCGGTACGAATTATTGGGTTTAGCAGACATGGCTAATACATATCAGATTGTTGAAAAATTTCCGACCAGGTGAACCATAATGAAAATGAGACTACATTGGCAACGAATCAGTGCTGGCAATACGGTGCTGTAGTGGTCTGATAAATGGATTACCCGACAACTCCAGTTCCCGGCTTGTGTCCGGACCATGGCCGCAATGAATATGATCTTCAGCATTCAAATGCTGAAACAGATGCACTAATGATGTCTCCAATTCAGACCAATTCCCCCCGGGAAGATCAGTTCGACCGATGGACCCACGAAACAATGTGTCACCAGTAAAGACATGATCATCAATTCTCAGACAAACCCCGCCCGGAGTATGGCCTGGAGTCGCAATGCAGGTTATACTGAACGGTCCAATCTCCAGAGGTTGGTCAGCTTCCAGCCAGGCATCCACTTCTGGTGCCTTCCGTGGTTGTAATCCAAACATCTGGTAAGAGGACTCCGCTGAATCCAGAACTGGTTTTTCATTACGGTGGAGATAAAACGGAATTCCAAAGTGGTCTTTAAGTTCCGCCACCGCACCGATATGATCCATGTGGGCATGGGTATTAATAATTGCCAGTGGAGTTATTCTCAATTGTTCGACTATTTCAGTTAAGCGCTGGGCTTCATCACCGGGATCGATAAATAAAGCGGATTTGAAATCCATTTCTTCAATTAGAAAAGCATTTTCTTGAAAAGGACCCGTAACGAAATTATGGACTTTGATAATTATATTTCCTGGAAAAACAGGTCGGACAGACACTGAATTTTATCTTCGTATGAGTGTGGAAACATTAACCATTCGGCCGCCGAGATACTGCTTAAAAGTGAATTTCCATCCTGGGGTGTGAAACAAAATCCACAGATTTCATGATCATTACGTACATTCAAGGTTTGCACAACAATGACGGTCTGATTCAAAATTCGACCATAATGTCCCTGGTCACGTCCGAAGGAAAACACTGTACTGGTCATGTCCTTGGTTGTCATGGCAACCAGCGGATTTGCCCATAAACGGTCTTTAACATCATTTAAGGTAGTTGGTTCTTTTACTTTAAGATCGAACCATAATACATGCATGTACTGGCTGTTGACTTTCATCGCTGAAGAGAAAAGATCAAGGTCTATGTTCAGAGTTCGGAAAAGAGCCGCCGCATCTTTAGCATGGTGCGAACCATATTTTTCGGAACCATGACGACCAACCTGCGGAGCAGGTATGTAACTTTCTATCTGGCTGAGATCATTAGCACGGCGTATACACACAAAACGGGCATCAATAAGATTATCCGGATCAACGTTGTCATGAAGAGCTAAGGTCCGCGTTATACAGGCCAGATTGTGAGTATTGCAGGAAACGATCTGGATAAAATTATCTTCACCTGATATCAAAGCTTTATCATTGACGCCACGGGCATATTTTTTCCCAAATCCATCTTCGCTACCTTGTGCCAGGAAACCTTTTACAGTGTCTTTATATTTTTGGTAGTATTCTTCTTTATGATAGTTACCAATTCCCTTTGGCGTACAATCAATTATTACTGATGCGCGATTGATCGATTCTTCTGTCTCAAGTTCCGGGTCCATTCCAAATTTTCGGAATTCGTGATAGCGCTTTTCATCGACCGATAACCGAGCTCCTCGATGAAGCAAACCATGTATTTTGGGACGATCACTTTTTAGGGGAGTATTCTTATGAAAAGTTACTTCATCAATCCCCAATTGAGTGCGGTAATCGCAGAGCAATCCAATCAGGGGTTCCCCAATTGTACCGGTTCCAACGACATGTACAATTTTACGCGGCATTATTTTCCCCTGTTTTTGGTTTTTGATTGATCAATCGCAGTCCTTTCCGGAACATGACCAGGAACCAGCCAATCAATGCACCCAGGACGACGAAATAAGTAATAAAAAACTGGTTGAAAAATTTGTACTCCATGGCAGACCTACATTCTTTCAGCTTTAAGGCTTAATATACGATTTCGAAGCCACAGCATGCAGAAATACATCACTGTGAACGTGAATAATGAAAAGAAAAACGTCGCCATTATTCCGGTTGGCTGATGAGCCATTTCCACCTGTGGATGCGACTGTACTTCAGGAGACCAGAAGCGCACTGAAATAAAGATGATCGGTACATCAATAAAGGCGATGATTCCCAAAATAGCTCCATAGCGGGCGACTCTCTCAGGAGCGCCACCAAATTCCCGGAGCATGAAATAGCCGATGTAGATCAGGAATAAAATAAAGGTTGTCGTCAGGCGCGGCTCCCATGTCCAGGCCTTACCCCAGACGGCGTTGGCCCAAATCGGCCCGGTTATCAGTACCAGGATTGTGAAAAAAATACCAATTTCCGCCGCCGCCAGACCCAGACGATCATATTTGAAATTCTTGGTTTTAAGAAACATTATTCCTGCGATTAACACAATAAAAAATGATAGAAACGCGACCCAGGCACAGGGAACATGGTAATAGAAAATCTTTTGAGCCCATTGCTGTTCAGGAATCATCGGACTGTTGTACAGGATATTCAGCAGATTGATGACCATAAGGATAAGCACCAGAATGAAGCCCATCCGGATCTGATTATTTTTCAATAGCATTATTCATTCTTCCGTAATGTGTTCGAAAAACAGGTAACCAGCCAAACCGAAAACCAGAGCAAATGTAATCATTAAGTTTAACCACAATTGCCAACTCGCCAATGGTTTACTTTCAAACACTGCAGTGGTCGCTTGGACTGTGGCAATAATCTGTGGTGAAACCAGAGGGAACAGCAGAATTGGCAGTAATACTTCGCTCATTTTGGCTCGCATTGCTAAACCTGAAACTAAACTGCCAATGGCCATAATACCAATATTTCCAAGTAAAATAATTGCGATCAAAATTACCCATTGCTCAGGAATTCCGACCTGCAGAAATAGTAGATATGGCAGGGTAATAAGTATCTCAGCCACAGTTAAGAAAAGGACACCGCTGACCCACTTGGCCAGAAAAATTAATCCACGTTCCACCGGAGCGGAAATAATCATACTAAAAGTATCATATTCTTTCTCGTGACTAAACATACGATGTAGACCCAATACCGCAATAAATAATACCATTATCCAATACAATCCGGGAGCAAAACGGCGGAATAAATCCGGTGATATATTGATTGAAAAAGAAAATATCATGATCACTGCTAAACCAAAAGTGAGCATCGAGGCGCTAATTTCCCGGGAGCGAAATTCAACCAGCAGATCTTTTTTTAACAGCCGTAAAAACATATTAACCAATTAATCTGCGGAATTGGTTCTGCGCGTCTGTAAAATCGTTATTACTAGGAGAAAAATCATATTGTACCAAGCCTGATTCAAGGATAATTAGGCGAGTACAAAAACTCCAACTCCACTCAAATTCATGCGTCACCAACATAACAGTTCGACCAGCTTGCTTCCAATCCGCTAAAATCATTTCGGTAAATTTTCTACCTTGTGCATCCAGTCCGGTAAACGGCTCATCAAACAATAAGAGTTTCCATTCAACCAGAATGGCCAAGGCCAGCTTTAAACGCTGTAACATGCCCTGTGAGTAAATTTTTATCGGATCGTTGACCTGATCAGTCAATCCAACTCTATTCAGGGCAGACTTTATCTCAGATTGTGAAACTGGTGAACAATAAATGGCAGAAACGAGCTGCAAATTTTCCACAGCAGACAGTGGAGGATACATGCCAGGAGCGTGTCCAAGGTATAAAATACCTTTACGGTTTGAACCAGGTCCTTTCAGAATTGATTTTCCCTGAAAAGTAATTTCGCCGTTTAGGGGAGCAGAAATTCGTGCTAAAACCCGGAAAAGAGTCGATTTTCCTACGCCATTTCTCCCCATGACGGCTACAATTTCTCCGCCAGCTATCTGCAGATTAAAATCTTTTAAGACTGGCCGGTGATAAAAAGATTTATCTAGATTGGTAATTGATAACAATTCTGATGTAATCAAGGATGTTTAGCGCTTTGCTTTCAAAATGTTCATTTTACCAATTACTTGAGAAGCTTCCAATTTTAAGCGTTGGCGGGCAGACTGGTAATCTTCTTCAGAAAGCAGACTCAGATCGTGTTCCATTTCAACTTGTTTTATCTGATGATAAAGGGATAGTTTTTCCGATTCCAACGCTGCTAATTCTGCCTTTGTCTTACTGGCATCAAGCGTTACCGGTTGAAATAATGGTTGCGCCACAAATATCACACTACTGATAAAAATCAGAAGAATGAGTAGTAATTCCATTTATTTTTTCCTCCTATTAGGCCAAAGGGCAATCAGTGTACCGAGGACAAAAATATAACTACCAATCCATACCCAACTAACCAAGGGATTGATCATTATTTTAAATGACGCTGACTTAGTATTAGTGTCATATCCGGTAAATACAGAATATATATCCTGCATGAGGGTCGTATGGATATCTAATTCACTATGCGGTTGATGTTTCCGCTGGTCGGGATTACGATGGAAATAAATCCGTTTTTCAGGAAAAAGATGGGTCACGGGTCCTACGCCAAGTTCCACTACTCTAAGATGAGCAATCCAGGCAAAATGATTAGGACGCTCTTCTATTTCGATTTCCTGCAATTCAAATTCATATCCAGATAGATGAAATTTATCGCCCGCACGAATAGCGGTTTCAATTTCCTGGTTAAACGCCTTGCCGGTAAATCCTACAAACATCAAGACAATCCCAAAATGGACGATATAGCCACCATAACGATGCCGGTTTTTCCGGAGCATTTGCCAGAACGCCAATACGACCGATTCATTAAATCGCCGGTGCCTTGCGGCAATGCCTCGAGCAAATTCCAGAACAATTGTTGTTGTCACAAAGACTGCCAGGACAAATGAAATCATGACATAGCCCTGTAAGCCCCGTAGAATGAATACTACCAGCGCTACCAGACTGACCAACACAGGCATAGAAAATTGTTTTATCAACACCTGTTTAGAAGTACGCCGCCATGCTAATACCGGACCAATACCGGTCAAAAAGAGTAATGCCAATCCAATGGGTATATTAACCTGGTTGAAGAAAGGTGCCCCGACGGTTATTTTTGTTCCCCGAACTGCTTCGGTCAATACCGGGAACATGGTTCCCCATAGTACCGCGAAGCACATAACTATGAATATAACATTATTGAAAAGAAAACCACTCTCCCGTGATACAAACGATTCGATACGGTTTTTGGTACGTAACAATGGTAATCGTTTATACAATAATAGGAATGAGCCTGCTAAAATCAAAAATACAAACCCCAGGAATAATGGACCTAAAGATGAAGCCGTAAAGGAATGTACCGAAGACATGATTCCACTACGAGTCAGGAAAGTACCAAAAATGCTGAGTGCAAAAGTAATAATGATTAAAATCATATTCCAGACCCGTAACATATCTCGTTTTTCCTGGATTATGATCGAATGAATGAAGGCCGTAGCGGTCAACCAGGGCATCAATGAAGCATTTTCCACCGGATCCCAGGCCCAGTAGCCACCCCAACCGAGTTCCTGATAAGCCCACCAGGCTCCCAGCAGTATCCCAATTCCCAACGCTAACCAGGTAAACAAAGTCCAGCGCCGAATCAGTTTGATCCAGGTAGCAGAGGTATCACCAGTTATCAAAGCAGCCATTGCAAATGCGAAGGGAATCGCAAACCCTACATAACCAAGATATAGAGTTGGTGGATGAATTGCCATGGTAACATTCTGTAATAATGGATTTAATCCATTTCCGTCTGATATTATTATACCCGCCTCCACGGGAGAAAAGGGATTTGTTATGAAGTTAGTCATAAAAAGGAAGAAAAATTGAATCGTCATTAAAATCATGATCACCCAGGGCATCATCACCTTATTAGCAGTGCGATTTTGATAAACTACAATCAAGATGTAACTGGCAATAATAAAAACCCAGAAGAGTAATGAACCCGCCTGTCCTGCCCATAAAGCGGAAATTTTATATAACAACGGTGTCGCACTACTGGTATAGTGAGCTACATACTCCAAATTATAATTACTTTGAATTAATTCACGTAGAAGAACCAGTGTTGCCAGGATTACGAGACCGGCGGCAATGACGGCAGATCGTCGCCCACTCACATATAATCTTGTATCTCCTGATCGTAAAAATTGGGCGATTAAAACAATAGTGAGAACCGTAAATCCCAGACCAAAGCTCTGGGAAACCGCGCCAAGCGTAGCCATGGAATGAATCATATTTCGTCTAAATTATAGGAATTATTATCACGCAAATCACCTTCGTAGCGCGAGGCACATTTAGTCATCAAATTATCAGCATAAAACTCACTGTTGCGGTATTTGCCTTCGACAATGACTTCACTGTCATCGGCAAACAAATCCGGTCGTGTTTTATGATAATGTACCTTTACAATAGATTCACCCTGCTCAAGAATAAATTCCATCTTCAATAAATCATCCTCAGCAATTTGGATTGACCCAGCTTGGACATTACCCCCAAGCCTGAATCTATCCTGATCATATTCACCGGTTACTAATTCCTCAATCGAAAGAAAAGGGACTTCCTTACCCTGGGTTCCGGTTGTTATCCATATAAAAAACAGGGTCACAACCACAACTACCGTCACAGTAATCTTAGAGCGGTTATTCATCATTCATCCTTTTAAAACACGGTTGTTTCCTGCCATTCACCAAACACATCCTTCATGGCAGCAACTATTTCCCCCAGTGTTGCATATGCTTTGGCTGCTGCAATTATGGCAGGCATCAAATTATCTTCGCCGACACAGGCTGCTTGTACAGCCGCTAAAGTCGAGTTCACCTGACTTTCATCGCGACGAGTTTTCAAATTCATAATTGCCTTGTTTTGCGCATCCTCTGATTCCCGGCCAATCTCGAGTAATGGAATTTCAATTTGCTCATTTTCTTTAATAAACTCATTAACACCAACCACTATCCGGCGTTTACTGTCAATCTTTCGCTGATATTCAGAAGCGGCATGAGCAATTTCACGTTGGAAATAGCCAGCCTCAATTGCTGGAATAACTCCCCCCAACTGTTCGATTTCAGTGAAATAGCGTTCAGCCTCGGCTTCCATTTTATCGGTTAATTGTTCCACATACCATGAACCACCCAATGGATCAGCTACATTCGCAACACCGGTTTCAAACGCTATCAATTGTTGGGTTCGTAAAGCAATTTCAGCTGCTTTGGCGGTTGGAAGCGCCAGTGTTTCGTCCATTGAATTCGTATGTAGTGATTGAGTTCCACCCAAAACAGCAGCCAAAGCCTGAAATCCGGTGCGGGCGATATTTATCTCTGGTTGTTGCGCAGTCAACGAACAGCCGGCAGTCTGGGTATGAAAACGCAGTTTCCATGAACGTGGATCCTTGGCACCGTATTTCTCTTTCATGTGCCGAGCCCAGATGCGGCGAGCAGCGCGGTATTTGGCAATTTCTTCAAAGAAATCCAGATGGGAATTAAAAAAGAAGGATAACCGGGGTGCGAATTGATCCACATTCTGCCCTGCTTTTTGGGCGTAGTCCACATATGTAAAACCATCTGCCAATGTAAATGCCAGCTCCTGAACGGCGGTCGAACCGGCTTCACGAATATGGTATCCACTGATAGATATGGTATTGAATTGTGGTAATTGAGCGGTGCAGAAAGCAATCATATCAGTAATGATGCGCATGGATGGTTCCGGTGGAAATATCCAC
>JACKQG010004221.1_pt1 | contig 16814 bp, 13 predicted proteins | sample 8237621 | NCBI WGS metagenome assembly JACKQG01 (sample SAMN15677084, study PRJNA649215) | marine metagenome | biome: marine; feature: Black Sea; material: saline water; isolation source: suspended particulate matter (SPM) from the Black Sea western gyre | collected 2013-06-09/2013-06-10 | depth...
CCGCCCTGAGGCCCGGGCAGGGTGGTCGTCAGCCGATCCGACGGCGGACGAGGTTCAGGACGGAACCGGGGCGAATGGGCTGTCGATGCCGGCGGAGGGTGAAGAGAAGGGGGCGGAAGTTTCAGGTTGTCCGGAAGACACGGACAACAGCTCAACGCCCGTTAGACCGGAAACATTCAAGACGCATCGGGAAGCAAGAATTGCAACCGCCATCACGGGATCGGTGGTTGTGGAAATCATGGAAGGGTCGGGGGGCGGCCGAAAGGCGTGGTTGCGACCGGGGCAGGTTCTTACGGTCGGCTCTTCCGAAAAAGCCGACTTTGCCATGCCGCACGATTCGCGTATGTCGCGAGCCCATTTTGAATTGCGGCACGGGCTGGCCGCGTGCCACATTCGCGATCTGGACAGCACCAACGGCGTGTTCGTCAACGGTGTTCGTGTCGGCGAGGCAACGCTCGGCAGCGGAGATGAGATTGCCGCGGGCCATTCGAAGTTTGTCGTGCGTTTTGAAACGTCGGTTGTCGAATCGGCAGAAGAAGGGGGGCCTTTCGGCAAACGCGGGTCGCGCGAGAGCATGGTTTTCGCCGAACCGATCGGCCAGGAGACGATTGAGGATGTCGGAGTCGATTTGACCGAGCCCCAGGCACGTCCGGGCAAGACCGTTGACCTGTCCGATGCCGCGATCCAGTACCTGGAAATCGCAAACGAGACTCCCTTCAGCGTGGCGGTTATGCCTCGCGAGAACTTGAAAGGCGAACCGCGTCTGACGGTAATTGTCAAAGGTACCTTCAGCATCGCCTCCGGCGAGGCCGCACCTGTGGCCGAACAGCAACTGCCGATCTTCGAGGCAGACCAACACTACGACGACGATCCGCAAGCGACGGTTCGTTTCGAAACCGATATGGTGCCGTTCAAGCCGCGCACGGACATTGTTGTAGTCGGCCAGGCGTACGCGCCGGGAGGGCTTCCTGCGACGCAAGTCGACGCGAGGGTACGCATCGGACGACTGGATCGGACCATTCGTGTTTTCGGCGACCGCAAGTGGCTCTTTCCAACATCGCTGGCCGGCGTACCGAAGATGTCTTCTCCGCAACCGTTCGATAGCATGGAATTGCGATACGAACGGGCATTTGGCGGCATCGACAGTGCTGCGGCCGCGTACTGCGCGGAGAATTTGGCTGGCGTCGGTTTCATTGGGGCAAAGACGAAGGCATCGGTTCACGAAAAGCCGCTACCGAATCTGGAGGATCCTGGCGAGTTGATCGGCTCATGGGACTCGCGACCCAAGCCGGTAGGATTCGGTTTCTATGGCCGCGGGTGGCAACCACGTCTGCAATTCGCGGGTACCTATGATGACGAATACAGGAAGAAGCACACATCCGATTTGCCATCGGATTTCGCCTACGATATCTACAACGGCGCTCATCCAGACTTTCAGATCGCCGGCTATCTGCGCGGTAACGAAGAGGTGGAGTTGGAGAACCTGACACCTGACGGCCACATTGGATTCCGCCTTCCAGCCATCCACCCCAGAATGACCATCGGCCGTTGCAGCGTCTCGTCGTCTGAATTCGACGCACTCGTGGACAACGAAGAAGAAGCGGGGGCAACGGCAGTCTCGACGTGGGAAGAGGAGCTTCGATCCGTGTTGGACACGCTCGTGTTCATTCCCGATGAAAAGGCCTTCTACATGGTCTTCCGCGGTTCGTGCGTCTTGAAATCCTTGGATGATTTCGACGTAACGCGAATCCACGTAACGATGTGAGCGAATGGCCCGTACAATTGCATTGCATCTGCGCGCCGGCTATAGTAGTTAGTTCGGCTCGCGGCGCGTTGCGATGTCCGAGTCCGGTTGGTCTGGGAGAGACAGAGTTCGCGTCAACACTTGCCAACACCACAACGAGTTGGCCGGGTGTCCCGCTTCCTGCCAGATATTCCTTCCCGGTTGGTGCGCAGCGCTATGACCGCTTGGCGATATGCCTATCGCCTCGAAACAGGGCTATGCCTGCTCGAAACCCGTTGATTGACTAGTCTCGAAGATTGAGGAACGAATGCCATGCAACGAGGACCGCAACTTGCCTTTGTCGTCTTGCTGACTTTGATCTTGTGCGCCGCCGGAGGGGTCACTTCGCCCGCCGCCGAAGATGACGAAATTATGGTGCTCTGCGGCACATCCTTTGGGCCGCCCACGGAAAAGCTGATAAAGATGTTCAAGAAGGAAACCGGCATGAAGGCGGTCATCTCCTTCGGTGGCTCGGAAGATCTGTTGCCCCAGGTCAAAATCGGGCGCGTCGGAGATGTGTTTATCACGCACGACCCGTACATGAAGTATACGGAAGACGAGAAGGCCATGCTGCGTTGGATTCACGTTGGGCACGTGGCCCCGGCTCTGGTTGTAAGAAAGGGGAATCCCCACAAGCTCAAGCGGTTCGAGGACCTCACTCGGCCAGGGCTTCAAGTCCTGCTGCCAAATCCCGACTTTTCCACATGTGGCGAAATGGTCTTTGGCTTGATGGAGAAGAAGGGCATTAAAGACGCCGTGCTGAAGAACGTCGGCAACGCCATGTTCCGGTCCCATGCGGATATTGGAAACAAGATGAAACTGGGAGCCGGTGACGCGGCGATCATGTGGAAAGGCGTGGCGCACAATTATCGCGACGCCATCGACATCGTCCCGTGCCCGTACGAGTACGACGAGGAGATTCGTGTGGGCGTGATCGGTTTGTCGTACACCAAGAACAAGGCGGAGGTCGAGAAGTTCCTCAAGTTCGTCGACAAACACGGGAAGGCGGTCTTCAAGGAGTTTGGTTATGTCAAGTGAGACGTGGCGGGAGGAGCCTCGTCTTCGACCAATTGTCCTGAGTGTCTGCCTTCTGCTGTTACCCCTGGCTGTTGGCTGCGGTGGCCCGAACGAAGAGACGACGTTACTGCTCTACAGTGGTGCCGGCATTCGACCGCCCGTCGAGGAAATCGCCGATGCATTCGGCCGGCGTCACGACGTTACGGTCGAGTGCGACTTTGCCGGTAGCGAAATCCTGCTCGCTCGCATCAAGCTGTCGGGCGCGGGCGACGTCTACATGCCGGGCGACGTGCATTACATCGAACAAGCCGAGCAGGAGGGCTTGATCGCGGGCAGTGATACGGCCTGCTACTTCATTCCCGTCATCCTGGTTCAGAAAGGCAACCCGAAGAACATCAACTCGCTATCCGATTTGATAAAGCCCGATATCCGGGTCGGACTTGGTGACCCGCAGGCCTGTGCGATCGGACGCAAAGCAGCGAAGATCTTCGCCAAGAACGGTATATCGGAAGACGATCTGGCCGAAAACGTGGAGTTTCGCGCATTGACGGTCAACGATCTGGGCGACAAAGTCAAACTGGGGTCGTTGGACGCCGTGATCGTCTGGGACGCCGTGGCCGCCTATTACGCCGACAGCACCGACGTAGTCACCATCCCACCCGAGAAAAATGTCATTTCCACCGTACCCGTGGCAGTTCTGAACTCGTCCGAGAATCCGGTGTTGGCGAACAAGTTACGCGCATTCATCACGTCGGAAGAAGGACGAGCCATCTTCAAAAAGCACCACTATTCACTTTCCCTGCCGGAGTGAGAGAACGCGAACGCGTGTTTGATAGTCGCCGTGTCAGGACGAGTCAGGCGCGTTCACCCGACACCCGACACCTGACACCTGAAAGCTGACCAGTGAAAGGACCACTATTCGCCAAAACCGATCCAGGGCGGCCAGTCAGCGGACTTGGCAGTTGGGTGTTCGCTGCCGTCATGTTGTCCTTCGCCGGCCTGTTCGTCTCCGTATGGCTGGCGTTGATCTTCGCCGATGTGGGCTACACGAATTGGGAAGCCGTTCGAGAAGTCCTAATGGCGGAGGAGATACGGGCCGCTCTGTGGTTGTCGCTGTGGACCACGGTGGTGACGGTCCTAATCGGCATGGTCTTCGCCATTCCCACGGGCTACGCTTTGAGCCGATATCGGTTTCCGGGTCATGCCTTGGTCGATTCCATTGTCGACCTACCCATCCTGATGCCGCCCCTGATTGTCGGTCTGTCGCTGCTGGTCTTTTTCCAAACGCCAGCCGGACGCTGGATCGAGGATTCGGGTCTGCAGTTTACCTTTCAAAAAAAGGGCATCGTGCTGTGCCAGTTGCTCGTGTCGACCTCGTTCGGTATCCGGGCGCTGAAACTCACGTTCGATAGCATTGATCCACGGCTGGAGCATGTGGCGATGACGCTCGGCTACGGCCGCGCGGGCGCATTTACCTGGGTCGCACTGCCGCTGGCGTTCCGAGGCATCGTGACAGGCGCCATTCTGATCTGGACACGGGCGTTTGGCATCTTCGGGCCATTGATCGTGTTTGTCGGCGCAGTGCGCATGCGTACGGAGGTATTGCCGACGACGATCTACCTGGAGCAATCGGTGGGGCGGATTGAGGTCGCCTTGGCTGTTGCGATTCTGATGTTGGCGTTGGCCACGATCGCGTTGGTGGGGATTCGAATGTTGGGGTTTGTGACGCGATGATTCGCATCGAGGGACTGAATCTGTCCGTTGGCAGCTTCGCGTTGAAGGACGTGAGTCTGGACGTTGCGCCGGGCGAGTACTTTGTGCTGCTTGGCCCCAGCGGCTCGGGAAAGACGCTGCTTCTGGAGACGCTTTGCGGTCTGCGCAGGGCCGACTCTGGGTGGATCGTAATCGGCGATACGGACGTGACCTTTCTGGAACCTCGACAACGAGACATTGGGTACGTGCCGCAGGACTACGCTCTGTTTCCGCACCTGTCGGTCCGCTACAACGTCGGCTTCGGTCTGAGCAATCCTCTGCTGTCGTTGATCGGTGATCACTGGAGTGAGGTCGACCGGCTGATGGAAATGGTGGGAATTGCCCATCTGGCAGGTCGACGACCTCGATGGTTGTCCGGCGGCGAGAAGCAGCGCGTCGCCTTGGCACGCGCGCTGGCCACCAAGCCCCGCCTTCTGCTGTTGGATGAACCGGTCAGCGCGCTCGACGAGGACACACGCGATTCGTTGTGCCGGCAGCTCAAGCAGGTGCAGCAGGCAACCGGCACGACGACCGTGCACGTGTGTCACAATTTCGCCGAGATGATGACGGTGGCCGACCGAGTGGGCGTGATCCACCAAGGCGAGATCATCCAAGTCGGAACGCCGGAGGAGGTTCTACGTCGTCCCCGCAACACATTCGTCGCCGGATTCGTGCAGGCCGGGAATCTGCTGGATGCGGAAGTTCAAGCCGGCGGCGAGTGGCTTCGGCTCGTGTGTCGCGGCGGATTCGAGTTTCGTATCCACCGGCAAGCGGCCGTGCCCGAACGTCCAACGGTGCGTTTTGTCGTGCGCCCCGAGAGCATTCGCCTGGAGGCCGACCGACCAGCAGACATGCCGGAGGGAACGACGTTTTTGCAGGGCCGAGTCTCCCACGTGACCCATCTCGGGCCAGTGGTCCAAGTCACCGTCTCGTGTGACAACGATCTGCAATTGCTGGCATCGTTGGGCAAGAGAGAATACGACACCGGCGCTTGGCAAGTGGATCATCACGTGCACGCCGCAGTTGCGCCGCAGGATGTACACGTATTGGAGGATTAGTGCTTTGTGAAGGATGGAATTCGGATTGGAGGATTGGGAAAGGAAACCGAAGCGTAAACGAGGGCAGAACAACGAATCATCCTCGCTAACGCTTCGGTTGTGACGTTCCTGGGTGGACTTGGAAGTTTGGCCCTACTCATCTTCGGCTTGTCGTCACGGGTTGCGAAATCGCTGTGAGCGTTATTACCACGAGCCATCTATCGAAACGTTACGGCCGTCGAGTCGGAATCGACGACGTATCGCTGGAAATACCCGAGGGCGAGATATTCGGGTTTCTCGGTCCGAACGGCGCGGGCAAGACGACCACGATTCGTCTTCTGCTCGGTTTCCTGCGACCTACGGGCGGTCGTGTCAGCGTATTCGATCAGGACGCTTGGCGCGATAGTTCGCGCATCAAACGCGACGTTGGGTATTTGCCCGGCGATCTGCGGCTCTATTCGTGGATGAGCGTCGTGACAGCGCTGAGCATACTCAGTCGAGTGCGCGGAATGAACCTGGTCCAGCCAGGAATGGACCTGGCGGATCGATTTCGCTTGGAGATGAATCTTCCGGTGCGGAAGATGTCGCGTGGCACCCGGCAGAAGCTCGGGCTGCTGATGGCGATGGTACACAGGCCGCGTTTGCTGATTCTGGATGAGCCAACTTCGGGACTCGATCCGTTAATGCGACAGGAGTTGGCCGCCTTGCTACGTGAACTGGCGGCCGAGGGCCGAACGGTCTTCTTCTCCAGCCACACGCTGAGCGAAGTCGAACAACTGTGCGATCGAGTGGCCATCGTTCGCGAAGGACGGATCGTGGCGGATGAAACGCTCGATTCGCTTCGGAGCCGCGCCCGGCGAGTCGTGACGCTGGTCTTCGAAGACGCCGAAACGGGCAAACGTGTCGAGCCTCCGGATTTCCTTTCAGTCACGGAACGCAGTGAAGACCGTTGGCTTTGTGAGTTGACCGGACCGGCGCCGTCGTTGATCCGCTGGGTCGCGGACCACCCGATCGCCGACGTGACCATTGGCCAACCCGACTTGGAACACTTGTTTCGCGAGTTCTACCGACCGTCAGAGGAGAAAACGTGATCCGCGGCCTGTTTGCCAAGACGATCCGGGAGACGTGGCTGGCAACCTTGTTGTTCGGTGGTGGCCTGCTGCTGGCGATGGCCTTGTTGACTCATGTCCTGCCGCAGGTCCAGCAGGGCCTGAACACGGTTTTCACCGAGATGCCCTTTGTACGAATGCTGGTCAACGCCCTGTTGGGTGCGGATTTGGGCAAGGAGATTACGTCGCAGGTGATGCAGGCCATTCTCTGGGTGCATCCCGTCGTGCTTGCCTTGGTGTGGGCTCACGAGATCGTGTTCTGTACCCGCGTCCCGGCCGGTGAAATCGACCGCGGCACGATCGATGTCTTGCTCGGTCTGCCAGTGTCTCGGCGAACGGTGTATTTCTGCGAAACGGCAATGTGGCTCTTGTCCGGTGCGATCGTTCTGGCGTTGGGTCTCGCCGGCCACTTGATTCGTGCGCCCGGCATGCCGGTTGAAATGCGTCCGGCCATGTCTCGAATCATCCTGGTGATGATCAACTTCTACTGCGTATACATCGCGGTTGGCGGCGTGACGTTTCTGGTCTCGGCGTTCAGCGATCGGCGCGGTCGCGCGGTGGCGATTGTCTTCACCATCGTGCTGTCGTCGTTTCTGGTGAACTTCCTCGCTCGTTTCTGGGAGCCTGCCGAGCAGGTCGCGTTTTTGAGCGTGATGGAGTACTACCAACCGGCAAACACATTGCGCACGGGCCAGTTTCCCAGCGGCGACGTGTTCACACTGCTGGTCGTCGGAGGTGCGACGTGGATCCTGGGCAGTGAGGTGTTTGCACGGCGCAGTATCTGTACCCTGTAAACTGGGACCCAGTAGGTCCCGCCTGCCGGGCGGGACCTGGTGCCGCTCGGCAAGCGGCACCTGCCGTGTTTGCGGCCCCGGTACATTCAAGTGCGGATCTGGGTGAATGCCGCGGCCGCCCCGCGCGGGGATCTGTTCCTCATCGAGCGGCCTGTGCTGGCCATCAAAGCTTTGGGAGACGAGCGCTGGTTGGACCATTAGACCGCCGAGCGTTCTCGGACTATAATTCGTGTCTTGGAGAGAGCTGAGCGATCTTGAGTGCACGTTGTGCGATTTCCACCGCCGAGTCCCGTGCGGCCCCATTCTGGCCAAACGAGACCCCACTCACGGCGGATGTAGTTCGCGGCTCTCGCAAACATGCCTCCTTGTGGGCAGGCAGCCGTGTCTGCTCTCATTTGACTAGACCTTTGAAAGGACCGAATCGTATGCACAGGCAATTGCATCGACCCAGTTTGTGGCGGCTTACCGCTTGGCGATGTGCGACGCTAACAGCAGCTACTGGGTTGCTCTGGATCAGCGACATTGCGTCTGCACAGACTCCGAAACGTGAGGTGCTGGAGGTGGACAACGCCGTGGCGGCCACCGAGGGCGAAATGAAATCGTACGTCGAAGTGATCGAACATACGGATGTGACGTTCGATATGGTGCCCATTCGCGGTGGCACGTTCGTCATGGGCAGCCCGGAGTCGGAAGCCGACCGCGAGGAAGATGAAGGGCCGCAGCGCAAAGTGAAAGTTACCCCCTTCTGGATGGGCAAGTGCGAGGTCACATGGGATCAGTTCGAGATCTGGATGTTTGACATGGATATCCAACTTCGGCAGATCAAGAACCTGAAAGCCAGCCCTCGCGACGCGGCTGCCGAAGAGTACCAGCTTTCACAGCCGACCGAACCCTATTGCGACATGACCTTCGGCATGGGCCGAGAAGAGTATCCGGCCATTTGCATGACACAATTGGCCGGGCGTGTTTATTGCATGTGGTTGACCGAGAAAACCGGGCGCTACTATCGGCTGCCAACGGAAGCCGAATGGGAGTATGCGTGCCGCGCCGGGACGACAACGGCCTATTCGTGCGGTGATGACCCGGATGGCATCGATGACTACGCGTGGTACTTCGACAACTCGGACGGACAGTACCAGAAGGTCGGTCAGAAGAAGGCCAATCCATGGGGACTGCACGACATGCACGGCAACGTTGCCGAGTGGGTGTTGGACGAGCACACGCCCGACGGCTACCCTGCGTCGTCCGATGAAGTACTGGTCAATCCGCTGGTCACTCCTACGAAGCTCTTCGATCGCGTCGTACGAGGCGGATCGTGGGATGACGATCCAGAGAAGCTTCGCAGCGCGGCACGAGTTTTCTCGACGCCAAAGTGGAAGGAGCAGGACCCGCAGATCCCACAGAGCAAATGGTACCACACCGATGCATTGCTCGTGGGCTTCCGCGTGTTACGGCCGCTAGTGGAACCCACGGCAGAAGAGCGTACCGAGAAATGGGACAAGCACCTGCCGCTTCAAGAGCGCAAAGCTCAAGATTAGTGGCCTTGCGTATGGGCTGAAAACGGGGTTGTGCGTGCGCGGCGTGCGCCTCGTTTAACCCGAAGCCGGAGGCGATGGCGGGAAGTTGATTGGACCGTCCACTCGCATCGCCCGCCATCGCCTCCGGCTTCGGGTTAAACGAAAAACCGAGGGATCGTCGTACGAGTCGCCGAGGCGGCGTCAGGCGTAATAGCCCGGACAACACTCGTGTGGGCTGCCGATCCACACTGGGCTTGTCCGGCGCGATCCACTGGCCACTTGCTCTTCTTCCCGGCGGAAAATCGACTGGCACGTCTCGGCCAGTTTCCTTGCCTGGTCCATCTCCGTGTCCGTGATCGGCTGAACCGCACGCGTGGCTTCGATTGCTTTGTCCAGTAGATCCAGGAACGACGGTGGGATACCCGTGACGACGTTCTTCTGGGATAGGGTAAACCGGTAGGCCAGTTCCACCTCGTCTTCCTCTTCCACGGATCGATACCACCACTTGCGCGTCCGCTTCATATCCGTAGGCCACGCGCCGCGACTCATCGCTTTGATGGCGATCACGCCCGCGCCTTGCTCGGCCGCCAGTTCCGTAACTGCCTTGCCGAATCCCATCAGAAAGTGCTCGACGAAGTTGATGGGGAACATCACCGTGTCGAAGCGGAATCCGTTCATCGCCGCCAACGCAGCCTTGGTCGTATGCGCGGAGAAGCCGATGAATCGCACTTTGCCTTCCTCCTTGGCCTTCAGGATCGTCTCCATCGCACCGCCGGGGCCGAGGGCTTCTTTCACTTCTTCCGGATGGCGAAGCGCGTGGAGTTGATACAAGTCGAAACGGTCCGTCTTGAGGCTCTTTAGAGACGTTTCCAGTTCCTTGCGCGCACCGTCTTTGTCCCGCATCTTCGTCTTGCAGGACAAGAAATACTTGCTTCGATCAAGGCCCTGGAGTCCGATGCCCATTTTGGTCTCGCAAACGCCCCTTCCGTAGGCGGGCGCTACGTCGAAGTAGTTCAGACCACGATCGAATGCACTGTGAAGCCCGGCCGTGCACTCGTCCTGGTCGTAGTGGACCAGCGCGAGTCCCGGAAATCCGACGACCGAGATCTTCTCGCCGGTTCGGCCCAGTTCGCGACGTGGCAGTCCGGCCGCTGACTCTTCGCCGGTATCGGGTCTTGTTTGCTGTCCAAGCGTCGCGGGTGCCACGCCAATTGCGCCGGCTCCGACCGCACCGCTAACGGCCTTCAAGAAGGTACGTCTTTTCATGAATTTCTCCTGGTTTTCAGTTCTCGGCCCAATTTCTCTTCGACGCTCTTGACTTTTGCATCCAGGCGTCCAGTTTGGCCCTTCCGGTAGTCAAGTTTCGCGGTACAGGTTATCCGATCGCAGTCGGCCGCCAAGGCATCCAGGCATTTGCGCAGCACTGTCAGGACCTGATCGATGTCGCCTTCCACGATCGTCCCCATGGCGTGCAACCGGTAGTCAAGTCCGCTGCCGTCGATGATGTCCAGGCAACGAGCCACGTACGGACTGATGCTCTCGCCTTTCCCAATGGGTACCAAACTGAATTCAAGTAGGATCATCCGCAATATCCGCTACATTGATCCTTGTGTTTTTGCCGATATATTCCGCAGGCATGCACAATTGGACATCTTACCACAATTCCGCCTGTAACCAGCCCACCGTTCGCGATACACTACCGCCCCACAAACTACAGCTTGGGGAACGGCTCGACCATCGTCGGCGAGCGGCGGCCGGAGACAGCCGGAAATCCCAACAAGGAAGCCGTTTCGTGGTTCATTTCCGTTTCGACGCCGTGAGTCTTCCATTGCTGCTGGCACTGCTTGCAGGTCCGGCGATCGGTGATGCGCCCGCCGACGAGGGATACTCAACACTATACGCAGCCCCAGCGGTCGAACCTGCCGACCAACCGGCCGATCGCGGAGAGACCGGACCACCAAGGCCCTTTGTCGATTTGGACGAAGAGCCGGATACATACGTCGCCGAACCACTATATACGGACGACTATATCCGCAACGATTGGGGATGTCAGTTCCTTCCGCAAGGGCGGGTTTACGGGGCTTATCTTGCCGGCCCCAAGGAATCAAGGCTGTCGACGCATTTGATCAACATCCCGGACGATAGCACGATGTGGGACTCGACACTCGGCGCAAGGGTTGGCCTGTTCCGGATCGGGACGATCGACCCTTTCCGCCCCACCGGTCTCCAACTGGATATCGAAGGTTCCGCCCAATTACGGATGGATCTCCCTGACGACAAGGACGTAATCGGCACGGATTACCGCGTGGGTTTTCCCTTAACGTGGGGTGACGACCGTAGGCAATGGAAGTTCGCCTTCTATCACTTGAGTTCTCACCTGGGTGATGAATTCCTGATCAAGCACATGGGGTTTCCGAGATTTTTCCAAGTTCGCGACGCGCTGGTCCTGGGGCGATCGGTCTACCTGACGGATGCACTTAGGCTTTATGCCGAGGTCGGTTGGGCCTGCAACTCTGTTGCCAGCGATCCCTGGGAGCTCCAGTTCGGCGTCGACTACGCCCCGCGGGCGCCGACGGGTGTGCGTGGGGCCCCGTTCTTCGCCATCAACGGATACCTGCGCGAGGAATTGGACTTCGGTGGCGGATTGACGATCCAGACGGGTTGGGCGTGGCGATCCGAGGCGACGGCCCATCTGATGAGGATCGGTTTGCACTATTACAACGGCGCGAGTACGCAGTATGCCTTCCTGCCGTTCCACGAACAGCAAATCGGAGCCGGCGCGTGGTACGACTTCTAAGTCGAAGTCTGTGCGGCGTCAGTTGTTCGGAGAACTGTCAATCCGCTGAGCCGACTCGTTCACCTTCTTCAGCATGTGCTGCGCTCGCTTGAGCAGCCTTCTGTCCGTTACCGTCAGCGAGTTTTGCTCCAGAGTATTTGCGACTTGCTCGAAGCGGTCGCTGGCTTCGGACAACCTGCCTTCATCAGCCAACCCCATGCCTTCGGCGAAGAGCTTCTCTTCGGAGGTCAGGCTGCGTATCTTGTTCAGCAGACCGTCCCACAACTGCTGGCACTGATAGTCGCCGAGCAGCGATTGGACTCCATCGGCCCTCGGGTCGTCAGGGTACCGGTCGAGAAACTCTTCCATGCAATTCTCGTACTTGTCCGGCGGCGTCTCGATTCGCGAAAGTGTTTGGATCCGTTCGTACAGGCGATCGGCCGACGGCGGCATAAGGGCTACGACAAACGCCGCGACGATGGCCGTCAAACCCACCAGCATGACGGCGACGATCAGCCGTTCGCTCCGTCTGCGTCGTTTGTCTTCAGGCGTCCCGATCGCGCTCCGCCAGTCTTCATCCGATACAGTCGTGAAATGGGTCTTCGACTCGTCCTCTGTTGCGGTCGGTTCTTCAGGCTGGCCCGAAAGCGCTCTTGTCCGCCTGATCTTATGGATCGAAGGCTGAGTCCTGGCAACGTCCGTTCGTTCATCCTGCTCGAAGCGGTGTTGTTGACTGGGAGTGAAGTCAAGCGTAGGCCGTTCGGAGGTTGCCTGCCGCGTCGAGCTCGATTCCTCCGGGGCACTGTCCACCGATCGAACAACCGTTGTGTCGCTGGACGATGGCGTCTGGTTGTCCGGATCCTTCGACGACGCGTTGTCTTCCGACAGCGCATGCTGCATTGCCTGCAGCAGGTTCGCCAACATTTGCGGCGTCGCAATTCGGCTCACCGGGTCTTTCTCGAGCAATTGGCTGATGATCCGATCGAATTCTTCGGGTACGTCAGGAACGACAGATCGAATGGCCACGGGGTTTTGGAAACGGACCCGGTCGATGACCTGAGTCAAGTTCCCACCAGCAAATGGGGGCTTGCCCGCGAGCAAGGCGTAGAGGACGCAGCCCAGGCTGTACAAATCACTTCGTGCCGTGACCGATCTCCCTTCGGTCTGCTCTGGCGACATATAGTCCGGCGTCCCAATCATGCTGCCTGCCACGGTCAGGCCCGTACTGCCGAAGAACTTGGCAATGCCGAAATCGGTCAGCTTTACCGTCCCGTCGGCGGTCATCAGCAGATTGGCCGGCTTCAAATCCCGATGAATGACGCCGTGGTCGTGCGCGTGTTTCAGCGCAGCGCAGACTTGCACTCCAATATCGGCCACCTCGTTCCACGCGAATCGCCGGTTGGCCCGCAAGTCTAGTTCCAAGCTCTGCCCGTGCACCAATTCCATCACGAAGAACAAACGCCCATCTTCCTCGCCGTAAGCGTGCAGCGTGACGATGTTCTTGTGACGGAGCTTCTTCAGCGTTTCGACTTCGCCGCGGAATCGTTCGCGGAATCGAGGATCCGCCGCCAGCACGTCCGAGAGCACTTTGATTGCGGTCTGTTCGCCGGTCTCGCGGTGAACACCCGAATACACGGTCCCCATCCCGCCGTGGCCCAGCACGCGCTGGACGCGATACGGTCCAAGTTGTTCAATCGGCATTGCGATTCCCCCGCGACTTGCGTTCCTTCCCATGCCAGTGTACCGTAGCACGACGTTGGAAGGTATATCCTCTGAGTAGGACTTTCGACCAGGAGCGGTAGAACGGGTACACAGCCTCAATCAGAAGGTGGACCATGAATAACCAAAACAAGAACGCATCCGCATCAATCAATCGTCGTCAACTGCTGCGAACCGCTGCCGGAGCGACTGCAGCGGGCGCATTGGCCATGGCCGTCAACAAGGGTGCCGCTGAGGAAAAGGCCGTCACCAAGGGACGCATCAAGCAGTCGATTGTGGAGTGGTGTTTTGCCGATTACTGGGACATGGACGAAATGTGCAAGGTGGCCGTGAAGCTGGGATGCAAGAGCATCGAGTTGGTCGGACCCGAGCACTGGCCCACGCTGAAGAAATACGGCCTGGAATGTGCCATTGCGCCCAGTCATCTGTTCGTTCAAGGCATGAACAACCCACGTTACCAATCGCCGTGCATCGAGATGCTCAAGAAGACGATTGACGACTGCGCCGATGCCGGCTTCAAGACCGTAATAACCTTTACGGGATTCAGTCAGGAGTCGGGCGAGTGGGCCGACGGCGGCATTCCGGATTTGGAGAAGCTGCCAAAGGACCGGCCAGCCATCGAACCGGAAGTAGGGATCAAGAATTGCGTGGCAGGCATCAAGAAGGTCGTCGGGTACGCGGAGAGGAAGAAGGTCAATCTGTCGCTGGAGATCCTGAACACGCGCGTTACCGATCATCCGATGAAAGGGCATCCGGGGTATCAAGGCAACCATGTCGACTACTGCATGGAGATCATCAATGGAGTCGGCTCGCCTCGCTTCGGACTGCTGTTCGATATCTACCATGTGCAAATCATGGACGGCGATATCATCCGGCGGATCCGCCAGTGCGGCGACGCGATCAACCACGTCCACACTGCCGGTAACCCAGGACGTAACGAACTGGACCCGGACCAGGAGATCAACTTCCCCGCCTGCATGAAAGCCCTGTTAGATATCGGCTACAAAGGTTTCGTCGGCCAAGAGTTCATACCAACGCGCGATCCACTGAAGGGCCTGACTGAAGCTGTCAAGTTGTGCGACGTCTAGCTGGAATCAGAAAAGACTCAAGTCGAATCGGAGCACCATCGTGAAAACCAAACCGACCCTCAACCGCCGGAGCTTTCTCAAGCGTAGCGCCGCTACGGGTGTGTCGCTGACTGCGCCGATAATCGTGCCGGGATACGCGATTGGCAACGGTGCACCAGCGCCCAGCGATCGGATCACGTTGGGTGTGATCGGATACGGCGGGCGGTGCCGGGCCATCCTGCCGCACTTCATGATGTTCGACGACGTGCAATGCATCGCCGTGTCGGACTGTCGGGCCGACCGGCTCGCGATCGCCAAGAAGGCCGTGGACACTCATAATGGTAACCAGGACTGCACGGCCTACGCCGATTTCCGCGAGCTATTAGCCCGCCCCGATCTCGACGCCGTACTGATCGCCACGGGCGACCGCTGGCACACACCGCTTTCGATCCTCGCGGCGAAGGCCGGAAAGGACATCTACTGCGAGAAACCCGTCTCGCTCACGATCGGCGAGAGCCGCGCCATGGCCGACACGATGGCCCGCTACGGGACCGTCCACCAAACGGGCCACCAACGCCGCTCCGTGGGTTCGTACCGATTTCAAATCGAAACGGCCCGCAGCGAGAAGATCGGCAAGGTCCATACGGTCATCTGCCAGGTGTGGCAGGGACCGACGGTCGCCCCCGATAAGCCGTGCCCCGTGCCCAATGGTTTCGACTACGATATGTGGCTGGGCCCCACGCCATGGCACCCCTATACCAATAACTATGTAAACGGCTGGAACTACTTCTGGGACACGGGCGCCGGGCCGCTGATCGGTATGGGCTGCCACTATACGGATATCGCCCAGTGGGGCCTTGAACGCGATGACACGGGACCTGTCACCTACGAAGGCACGGCTACGTGGAATCCCGATGCCTTCAGCGAGACGCCCGTGACGGCCGAGTGCTGTTGCACCTATGAAGACGGTGTGAAGATTGTTCTCCGCTCCAGTGGCACCTTCCAGGACCGCTACATCCGCTTCGTCGGCTCTGACGGCTGGATACAGGTGGACGATCAGACCAACGTGATTACCGCCGAGCCCGAGTCGATCCTGCGCGACAGAGCCATCTCCGCGCGAGGCTGGGCACAAACCGGCGACCACGTGCGAAACTGGCTCGACTGTATCAAATCCCGTGGCCGAACCATCTGTCACCCCGAGAGTGCCCATCGCGCCACCACCGTCTGCCACGCGGTGAGCATTGGTCTCCGCCTGGGCCGCTCGCTAAAGTGGGATCCGCAGGCCGAGCGTTTCGTTGACGACGCTCAAGCCAACACCATGCTGCAGCGGGCAATGCGCCCGCCCTGGACCGTGTGACGTTGCTTTCATCGGCGCGGCCGGTTAGAAATGTCCGTAGCCGGACTCGCGCGTGAGCCGCAGGGCTCACGAGCTTAGTCGCGGGAGAGCGAAAGGTCTCTCGCAATAAACGGTGAGATCACCACGGTGATGGTCAAAGCCTACCTGGGCGGGTCCGTACCTGTCCAGAACTTGTTCCTCGAACTTCATTATGGAGGTATGCAGCTAGTGTCACCCTAAGAAGTGGTAGCGAAGGAGCCAGGGAACAAGACCTGGGGAGGATGCACGTTTCGGCCTCGGCGGAGTGCCAGCCACCGCGAGTCGGTGAAGCATGGCGGTCCAAGCCTCGGGAGGATCGTCGGCGGACGACAGATACGGTTAGTCGCTCGTCAAACGCCAGGGTGTTTGGTGTGTTCGCCTCGGGAAAATGGCTCGTGAATCTGACCGGTGAGGTCCCCCGATCGTCCGCCTACCTGCGAAAGCACCGTGCGAGAGCACAAGGCGGTAAGCCAACGTATAAGTCGATGACGAAATCCGCGGCAATGCGACGGATACGAACCAGAGGCATCCTACCGCCTTGTGAATTTTCGTCCGGTCAACCCGGGACTTCGCTGACGCCGGGTCAGCGAGGTTTGGGGCCACAGCAGATCTGGAGTAGCTCGTGACTCGTAACAACGGTCTCGGGTGAAAGGAGAAACCTGTTTTTCAGATCGCCTGAAACGATCGGCAGAGGCTCGTAGTTAGCTCTGCGTCGAAGGACCACCAAATGGTCCGTCCGTGCCCTTCCATGCCCGGACATCGACGCGGGTAACGGCTAAGACACGCGGGCAAGCGGCCGGTCGGACTGATGGCGGCGGTTACCGAAACGTAGGAAGGCCCACATGGGCAAGAAACGTAAAGTGCATTC
>JACKQG010004222.1_pt1 | contig 16808 bp, 13 predicted proteins | sample 8237621 | NCBI WGS metagenome assembly JACKQG01 (sample SAMN15677084, study PRJNA649215) | marine metagenome | biome: marine; feature: Black Sea; material: saline water; isolation source: suspended particulate matter (SPM) from the Black Sea western gyre | collected 2013-06-09/2013-06-10 | depth...
GAGATTTGATAACCTTGCCGGGGAGAATATCAGTTTCAAGTTCGATTTCCTGGCCGATATGCAAAAATGGAATCTCTGTTTCATGCGCTTCAAGCATAACCCAAACCGTATCAAGGTTTGCAATTTGGAAAAGTTTTTGTCCTGTTTTAACGTACTCCCCCGAAACGATTTCTCTTGCTATCACAACGCCATCTATCGGCGATGTAATGACAATAGTGTCGCTCGGATTCTCATCGTTTTCTAATCCATCTATTTGTGCTTCGTTTAGACCCCACCTCGCTAATTTTTTTCTTGCAGAAGTGTAGGTTTCTTTTGCGGTTCTTGCGATGATTGAATCACCTTTTATTCGATTAACGCTGTTAGCAGCTTCTTGGAGTTCACTTTTTGCAACTAATAGTTCTGGGCTATAGATGTTTGCAAGGGCATCGCCCGAAGTAACAACAGCGCCAGTAAAATCAACATACAACTCGTCGATTCTTCCGGGGAACCAAGCAGTAATCGTCGCTTGTGTTCTTTCATCAGTTTCTACACTTCCTACAAGTTGAATAACCCGCCTTGGAAACGCACGTATGACTGGAGCAACTTCGATTTGAGCGCGCTTCATTGCTGAATCGCTCATTGCAATCGCGTTTGGAGGTACGTTGTCTGCTCCTGCTGGGACTGGAATGAGGTCCATAAAGCAAATTGGGCAGACGGCGTCTTTGTCAGTAGTTCTAAATTGCGGATGCATCGAACATGTATATTCGGCTGCAGCGATTGCTTCCTCTTGGTTTACAGTTTCGTTGTCATGCTCAATATTTACAGTCGCACTTGAACATTTTCCAAGTGAAAAGGCGACGATGACCAGCACAAACACACCAATAATAAGAATGGTTTTTTTCATTTCGTTTTCTCCAAAGTGACTGCTCCGCCAACAATTCTAGAAATTGCTGCATCTGCTTGTAGTGCGACAACGTAACTCCGCTGCAAGTTCCGCTGTAGTTCTAACAAGGTGCGTTGTGAATCGAGTAATTCAATTGCTTGTGTTTGCCCTGCTGAAAATGCTGCTACTGCGGTGCTCAGAGCATCTTCTGCACGTGGGATAAGAGCTGTTTCGTAAAATGCAATGCTACGCAGCGCATCGTCGCGTTGATACATGGCTTCCGAAATGGCTTCTTGCAATTTGTGTAAAAGACTTTTTTTCGCTGCAATTGCTGCAAGTTGTTTTGCTAACGCCTCTTCTTTTGCAGCGTCGTATTTTGTTTGGTTCAGTGGAATGGTAAATCCAATAACTCCCATAATGGGATTGCTACCAGCATCGGGTGTTGAGGGGTCAAGTGGATCGCCTAAGTTCGTGTACGTTACGCCTGCAGTCCATTTTGGCTTTGCGTCTAACTCTGCCACTTTAATAGCAAGTGCTTGTGCGTTGATGCTCTCGTTTTGCGCTTGCACAAGAGGGTTATTGACCATAAGCCGCATAGCTTCTTTATGTGTAATTCCACTTAGAGACAATGAAATTGTTTTTGGCAATGCAAATGCTGCATCGCTTTTTCGCGCCAAAGTAGCATTGAGTGATGCAATTCTTGGGTTTTTTAAGTTGCGAAGTTGGATTAGTTTGTCTTCAAGTTTGCCAAGTTCAACTTGTAGTCGAATTAGTTTATCGTGGCTTGTCGTGTCGACTTCATAACCGAGCCTTGCGAGTCGTTCTGTTTCGAACAGTAACTCAAACGATTGCTCTACAACTTCAATCTCTTGGTTAAGGTCAACAAGAGAAGCCCACTGATTCACTATTTTTTCAAACAGGGTCAACCGCTTCATCTCATATTCATGCCATTTGACTTGAGCCAATGCGGTTGCAACGTCTCCTTTTGCATCAAGCAATCCCCACCAAGGGAATGATTGCGTAAGCGAAAGTTGTTGTTCCATTGGACCCGTGCGTGTTTGGATTTCTTGAATGAAATATCCAAACGAAACCTTCGGGTCGGCGAGAGCGGATACTTGAGGGATGCGAGAAAGCGAAGCTTTCCATGTATAAAAAGCACTCTCTAGTTCGGGTGCCTGCAGTGAACCGTAGAGTAAGCATTGCTGCAACGAAGCATCTTCAAGTAAGTTAGGCATGGGTGCCTTTTCTTTTCCGCCATCATACGTAGGTATAACGTCATGCGAAAGAATCGTGCCTGCGAAGTGAATTGTCTGCCCAGTGGTGTACGGGATTTTGGACATCGAGGGTCCATTTGCGCAACCAAAGAAAACGGCTGGTGAAACGCCAACGAATAGAAGGCGAAAGAAGTATTTCATTTGTAGGGTTCCTCATCAAAACCAAAGTACTTAACAATTGCACTCGCTTTGGATTATGCGAGTGCATAGTATTCCTAAGGGGTCAATGAGTTAATTCTGCCAGCGACCAAGGAGCGCCTGTCTACAGTTGTTTGTGCAGGCAATTCTCAACGTTTTTGCTGTTAGACTGATTTCACCATTTGCTACCTTTGCTGGTAACGAAACTGCAGCGGTTGCTGCAGGCGGTGCAAAGTCTATAGAGAAGATTGTGAAGGGCGTTTTTGCTGGAGCAGGGGTCTCTTCACGTTTCTGCTCACACGCACATCCATTTGCTGCGCACTTGCAACATCCACCACAGCAAGACATCTTTTGAGATGCTTGGACATTCTCGCTTGCAGCGTGCACAGGCACGGCAAATTGCAGAGTCTGGAGGATAAGTAGAAGTATTGGCAGCAATCGCAACATAATGGAGTAGAATTATACTACGTTTTTTGTGATAATCTATTGCCTTTTTGGCTCAATTTTACGTCCGACTTGATTATTCTTCTACTGTGGCGCGAAAAGAAACGACAAAAAAGGAAATTACTTCCTGTATTGAGAAGTGGTTTTTAAAAACTGCTCGTGTTTTTCCATGGAGGGAGGAGGATTTTCCATGGGGGCGAATTGTGAGTGAGTTTATGGCACAGCAAACTCAAATCGATAGAGTTGCAGCGCGATGGCCAGAATTGATGAGTCGATTCCCAACACCTGAAAGTTTGAGCAGTAGCGATGAGCAAGAGATTCTATCGCTTTGGCAGGGGCTTGGATATTACAGAAGAGCGAAAAATCTTAAACAATCGGCTGAGGTAATGACACAGAATTTCGCTGGAGAGGTTCCAAGCGAGGTCAATGAATTGCTTAGTCTACCGGGTGTTGGTAAATATACTGCAGGTGCAGTTGCTTCTATCGCTTTTGATAAAAGAGTGCCAATTGTTGATACAAATGTCCACAGAGTCTTGTGTAGGTTGTTTAACAATTCAAACGAACCTATACCATCAAAGTGGACATGGGATATGGCAGAAGAGTTGGTAAAGGTTTGTAGATCTCCAAAAATTTTTAATGAAGGGTTAATGGAGTTTGGCGCGGTAATCTGTACGCCTAAATCTCCTGAATGTAACGGTTGCCCTATGCAATCGAAATGCGAAGCGTATGGAAAAGGATTGCAGAACCAGATACCCAAGCCAAAGAAAAGCCTGCCCAGAAAGCAAGAACACCATTACGCAGTTGTCGTACAAAGTGGCGAAGAATTGGGGTTTGAACAGCGATCGAGTAAAGGGCTTTGGGCGGACATGTGGCAAGTTCCCACAGTTGATTCTTCTAGAACATTAAACAAGCATGAAGTCTCTGAAATGTTGCAATTGGAAAGTGAATTGTCAAGGATTGGTTCGTTTGAGCATATCCTTTCTCATAGAATTATCTCGTTTACGGTGTTTTCATGCAGAATGAGTCGTGATTCTCGATTTACATGGTTAAAGAGCGAAGATCTTGCAGAATTGCCTTTAGCATCAGCCCAACGCAAAGTACTCGCTGTACACTGCGTTACATGAAATTTACAACATCAATCGTATTTACATTCGTCTGTTTCTTTACTGCAAATACGAATGCAGAATATCCAAGGGACTTTGTTTCGGGAGAAGCATTGGGTGTACTCTCGATTCGCGACGGTGAGAGTATCAATACACTCGCAAAAATAGCCAGCAAGCAAGCAGGTTTTGATGCAAATGAAGATGTGCTTGCAAATTACTTATCTCTGTTTATTGAAAATTCAAGTGATATAGATTTTTCCAATGAGGTGCTTCTTGCTATCGAACCAACTGTAGTTGCGGAAGGTCAAAAATCAGGTGGGTTGTTTGGACCTATGCCGCACCTTGTCTTTATCTGTAAACCAAAAGCGAACAGACAACTTCAATTGAACAAATCGTATTTAACGACAAGTGTACTCGAGGATGGTTGGTTTATTGCAACAGGTGGTATGGTAGTGAATGATCCCAAAACATACCGTAAGTCTCCGATTTTAGACAACTTGAAAAGCAAACAAATAAGTATGTCAATCGAGTTTGGTGCACTATGGAAAAAGTTCGGACCAATTGCACAGATGACGGGTGGTATGTTGGTCGGTGGATTGAATAAGCCTGGAGCGGATGGGTTGATATCAGCAGAAACGAAAAAAACAGCAAATGCCTCGCGTAAAGCGTTTGGTGAACTCATGAAGTTTTGCAGCACACTAGACGCAATTTCACTCGACGTAGGCATTAAAGATTTTAAATTAGTTTCAAACTTGAAGATTTCAACTTTAGAACCAACGGACGTTTCAGTTGACAATCAAGCGATGAACCAAATGGCATCACTATTAGCAGATGACATGGTGCAGTATGGGATGTCTGGTGAGTTAACACGAACCTTGTTAGAAAATGATTTCTCAGCATTGCAGAGTGCTATTGGTTATGAGTCACCGCATATTCTCATTACTCAAGGCATGAAATTGCTTTCTGACCTTTCAAATGATAATGTTGTCTCATATAGTCTTTCCGACAAGAATGGCTTAGCGATTGCAGCACTGACGCAAGTTGAAAGCCAAAAAGAATATCTAGCAGCAATTCCGAATTTGATGAGTGAGTTTACTGGCTTACTATTGAATGAAGCAAATCTCTCCGCAACACCATCTTCAAAATCAGATAATACATGGGATATAGCAATGATCGGTTCAGACGCGGAAGACCAAAAAGCAATGGACGCAGTTTTTCCTCCAGGCGATACACTGAGATTTAAAAAGTACGGGAAGGATAAAATTTCGATCGCCCTAGGTCCAAAAAAATGGAAATCACTTACGCGGAAGCACGCTTCTCCGCTTGCGAAGTTAATTAAACAGCACAAGAAAGTTTCGGTTCAATTCGCAATGACCATCAATGCAAGAGAGTGTATGTTTGGTTTTCTCAACATTGCAAAGAAATTTAAGAGTAGTAATGTAACCGTTGGGATCAAATCTTCACCATCTGCAAAGATATCAATGATCTACGGGAAAGACAACTCTGGTTACGTTGGGCAATTCTCAATTGATATTATGGGCATCGCACAGTTAAGTAAAGATGTCAGTGAAGTGACGCAAGCGAATAAGGAAACCACTGCTTCACAAAAAGAATCTGATGGAAAATTGAAATCTAGCGGGAAAAAATAACAAGTGGGTTTAGCCAGCCAAGTCGCCTTTCTTTTCCGCTTCCACGACTTCAGGGTCACTCGGGTCAGGAGTATTGCCTTCTGGATATTTAATTCTTGTGTGATAGATCGAGTTTAGACGGGCAATAATTGCGTCTTCTATTATTGCAAGTTCACAAAAAGTTAAACCACATGCGTCAAGTTGGTGGTCGAGTAACCGCTTTCTAGACAAATCGCGTACAAGTGCTTCGATGCGCGCTGGGTTTGGATCCGGCATCGCTCTTGACGCAGATTCAACAGCATCAGCAATCATCAGGATTGCGGCTTCTTTTGTCTTTGGTTTTGGTCCTGGGTAACGGAATTGCATCGCATTGATTGATTCACCTGTTTCATCTGCCTCTCGTAGTGCAGCGTGGTAAAAATACTCAACCAGTGTCGTACCGTGGTGCGCTTCGATAAAGTGCAGAATTACTCTTGGCAAATCGTATTCTTTTCCTAATTCAATCCCATCTTTGACGTGCCCGATGATGACAAGCAAACTCATCGACGGTTTTAAATCTTTGTGCCTGTTATACCCTGTTTGGTTTTCGACAAAGTACTCGGGCTTATTCATTTTGCCAATGTCGTGATAGAGTCCACCTACATACGCAAGGAGAGAATCGCCACCAATCGCCTCTGTAGCAGTTTCTGCAATGTCTGCGACTTGCCTTGAGTGGTTGAAAGTGCCAGGAGCAAGGTGTTGCAATTGCTGGAGCAATGGTTTTCTCGGGTCACGCAAATCTGCAAGTGTCATTCCAGTTGTTATATCAAATACACTTTCAATACTTGGAAGAATTCCAAGGACGAAGAAGCCAACGACAAGTGCTGAAACACCCGCAACGATTGCATTTGTAAGAATCTGCTCCCAAGCAATGGACAAATCTGGCACCTCTGCGAGACCTAGGAAGAGGCTTCCTATCGCAAAACCAATGGCAGCCACAGCAGAAGCATTAATGAGTGATTGACGCTGTCTCACTTCTTTTAACTGGCCAACCATGAGTCCGCAGCCAGCAATAAGGAGAATAAACCAAGCGATTGGTTGAGAAAGCCCCATCGTAACGAGCGCGCACTGCATAAACGCAATAAACATTCCCATTCGTTGTCCGTATGCCAATGATGCAATAGTTACAGCAAGCAGAGTCGGAATTATTGCTGCAGCATATAGAAAGACCGGTGCTTGTAGAGTAACAACGACAGAGAGCCCAAGCATGATTGCCATCAATGCGCAAAGAGCAAAGAGCCGCAGGGAATTTTTAGCAATGCGAGCGTTGGTTACAGTTGTATAGGCACCTATGAAAATTGCTAACATCGCAAGTAAGCCTATTGAACCAATCCTAGGAAGCCATCGTTCTATGAAGGAAGCCGAAGATAAGAAATGTTTCTGTTCGAGGATTGCGTTTTCATATTGGGTTGCAGTTATTGAGTCACCGCGTCGCCAAATGATTTCGCCGCGAAGGTGTTTCACGATTACGGGTTCAATGGATTCCGCTGCAACCCCTGCACGGGCTTGTGTGTCCTCCACATCAATTTGAATACTGGGCAAGTGCTCACTTAATAGTCTTGCGACAATAATAGGCACTAAAGATTCAGTAAATCCATTGTTACTTACCAACTCAGAAAGTTTTAGGTCTGCTTTGTCACCAATGTTGGCAGGCAGGGCAACTGCATCCGCTTGGTATGGTCGCGTAACTCTTCCAGCGCCGCCAAAGAGTTCGCGGTTGGACGGTGCGGTTGTTGTAAACCCTTGATACTCTTCGCTTGTGAGAAGAGGCGTTTGTTTTTGTAGATTTTGAATTAACTTTGCTGCAGAACGCCTCCAAGCAAAAGTAGGTTCACCATCAGTTGACATAGATTGGAGTGCTACTAGCGATTCTTGCGTCAACAAAAAATCTTTTACAAGTTCTGGTGTTACATCTTCAAGTGTTGTTTTACCAGAAACCGCTGCAGGTAAACCAGTTAGGCTTGCTTTTAATCGGTCTATGAAGGAGGTATTTACCGTATAAATTTTTGGCGAAGAGTTGCGAGCTTCTTCTTGTTTTGCAGCAGTTGCGGTAGCGTCTTCAAATTGAAAATCTAAACGTTTAATTCGCGTCTGGGATGCAATTTGTCCATCTTGAACTTTAATTTGTTCTCGGGACCACGTTGTGAGTGTTGAAACGACGGCTAGAAATATGAAAATGATAAAGCAAGTTCGCAAAAAGTCAGGTCGCTGAAGTAAATGGGTAATGCTAAAAGAGTCTTTTGGTACATTTTTGAGTACCGTCTCTCTTCGGCTTTTACCAATTCCTTTACTTTTTTGTCCTGTTGATTTTGCCATTTGGTTTAGTTAGTTACGGTTGCAATGCTTCTAACATCACATTCTGGAAGATCGTGTTCATCCTTAGTAGTTGAAGCCGAGTTCCTAGTCGGGAAATGTCCTGCTCGAACTAGATATAAGGTCCTGCCAATTTTGCTTGTTTCTTCTGTAATCCAAGCATTTCCAAGGTTAGCCCTTTTTAATGCACTTGAGATAGATTTAACTGCATTTTGCGCATTTTCTTTATCTCGGTATGCGCCAAACTGAAGGGTGTAATTATTCACTTTAGTCAGAATACCGGATCGTTGATTTGCAATTTGTTGATCTGAACCTTGCAGATGTATTGACGCATATTTGTAAGCGAGTTGCGCTGCAGTTTCATCGCCATTACCTGAGGCAATGACTCCGAGCATCGCTGTCGCTTTTCCTTTGACTTCCTTACTAGCCGATGTCGCAGCTTTTTCAAACCACTCTTTTGCACTTGCCACTTTTTGCAATTGAAATTCGCACAATCCCATTATGTATTGAGCCTCTCCAATATTCTTGCCGCTCTTGATGGTTTTTTTTGCCCACATTTCAGATAAGAGCCATTGGTCGTTATTGTATTCTTGCAATGATCGCTCAAGGGTTGCGGTTTTGGATACACCACAACTAATCAATTGTGAAAGGGCTAAAAGGAAAATGAATGGGGTTGCTATTCGCATATTGATGCTCCAGAAGGTATCGTACCCTAAGTAGGAATAGACCTCATGCAACTTCTAAAGTCCATTTACAATACATGGAGACGAAAAGCGTTTACAACCCTCATCGTTGATGATTATCGAAAGTGGCGTGGTATTGACCTGCAAGTGGCCTCTTGGCACGTCGCTAAGAATATCAAATCAAGCAAGCCACACGTTGCGGTTCTTTTGCCAACCTCCGGTATGTTTCCAGTGGCAACAACGGCAATTTGGTCTCTAGGCAAGACAGTAGTTCCACTGAATTACCTTCTCACGAAAGATGAAATTGATTTCATAATCTCCGACAGCGGTGTAGATACAGTGATAACCGTGGGCGCGATGGTCGACATGATTGGCGGTTTGCCAGAGGGGATCGAAGAAATACGACTTGATGAGATGTCCTTCAAAGGATTTCCGCCGATCCGAATTTCCAGAGCGAGTGACGACCAGATGCTTGCTGCACTCTTGTATACCTCTGGCACTTCGGGTAAACCAAAGGGCGTGATGTTAACTGCAGGAAATCTAAACGCCAATGTCGAGCAGTGTAAGAAGTGGGTCAGTTTTTCAAGAAACGATGTTTTTATTGGCTTGCTCCCGCAGTTTCATAGTTTTGGTTTTACTGCCACGACGCTCATTCCATCTGCAATTGGCGCAAAGGCTGTGTATACGGCTAGGTTCAACCCTCGGAAAGTATTGGATATGCTGCGTGAGCAGAAGCCAACAGTTTTAATTGCAATACCGTCTATGTTCAATGCGATATTAAACACAAAGAGTGCAACACCAGAAGATTTTATGTCTATTCGCCTTGCCCTTTCTGGTGGCGAGGCGTTGCCGGATGCAGTTTATGAAGGTTTCAAAGATAAACTTGGTCTTACAATTTCAGAAGGGTATGGTTTGACCGAAACATCACCTGTTACGAACTTATGCAGACCGGAAGAACAACGACGAGGAAGCGTAGGTTTACCCATCGTAGACGTGCATGAACGAATTGTTGATGAAAATGAAAACGACCTTCCCGCAGGAGAAGATGGTGAAATTAGGATTTCGGGACCGAATATTATGAAGGGGTACTACAACCTAAAAGAGGAAACGGCGTTAGCTTTTGATTCGCAGGGTTATTTTAAAACTGGAGACATGGGTCAACTTGATCAGGACGGTTTTTTATACATTACTGGTCGCATCAAAGAGATGTTAATAATCGGAGGAGAAAATGTTTTTCCTCGTGAGATCGAAGAGGTATTAACGAACCATCCAGATGTCATCGCAGCAGGCGTAGTAGGTAGAAGCGATGCCTCGCGTGGTGAAGTAGCCGTTGCATTTGTTGAACTTGCACAGGGTGCTATATTTGACGAACAAGCGCTGCGAAGTTGGTGCCGTAAAACTATCGCGAATTTTAAAGTTCCAAAAACTGTTATCGCGTTAGAAGAATTACCAAGAAACCCCACTGGAAAAATTATGCGTCGTGAACTTGCCAGCATGATTGCCAAGGAAGTTGCCAAGTGAAACAACCAATAACTCTCGCCCACAGCCCAGATCCTGACGATGCATTTATGTGGTGGCCGCTGGCAGATATTGATGGAAATGGTCCATCGCTCGACGTAGGCGAATTTGAATTTGAACTCGTCATGAAGGATATAGAAACGCTCAATTCGGAAGCAGAGCAGGGGCTCTATGACATCACTGCAATTAGCATCGCACAGTATCCAATGGTGGCGTCCACCTACGACTTGACGGCTTGTGGCGCTTCGCTTGGAGATGGGTACGGTCCAAAAATCGTTTCAAAAGATAAACAATCAATCGATGCCTTGCTTGCCTCGAACCCATCTTTTGCAGTTCCCGGACTCCGTACGACCGCGCTCGCATCGCTTCGCATCCTTGCTGGAAAGCGCCCCATTTCTTGGGAGCCAATTCCGTTTACTGAGATAATGGATGTAGTTGCAAGTGGTGCATTTGACGCGGGAGTGGTTATTCACGAAGGACAATTGACGTACGAAGAGCTAGGGCTGCATGAAGTATGTGATCTGGGTGCTTGGTGGAAAGACAAGACGAGTTTGCCGCTACCTCTTGGTGGGAATTCAATTAAACGTGATATAGACAAACGTTTTGGCAGCGGCGCAACCAAGAAGATAACGGGGTTGCTTCTTCAATCTATCGAGTACGCAATGGCCAATAGAGAAAAGTCACTTGCGTGGGCGACTCAGTGGGGGCGGGGTATTGACATGAAATGTACCGATGCGTTTGTCGAAATGTATGTCAACCGTTGGACACTCGATTTTGGGGATAAGGGCAAACAAGCCGTACATACATTTTTAGAAGAAGCAGCGAAAGTAGATGCAGTTGCTGAAATCGAAGCGGTTGCGTTTGTTTAAAGGTGCAAGTCGCCTTCTCCAAGCAAATTAAATCCCTTGCGTAGAAGAAGTTGTCCCCCAAGAGTTAAATCATCCACCGCTACAGCTATAACGGATTCCCCAATAGCAGATTGTTGAATGAGGGAGTAGATGAACAATATGTTTAATTCTGCACCGAGCAAGTACAAGCACATGTCGGCAAGCGAATGTGAATCGTCAATGACTGAAACAATGACATCTATTTCTGAAAAAGCAATTCCAAGGTCTCCAAGGAGGTGCCTCGCGGCATCTGCATTGTCAGGAATCATTCGAATAACAGCGTGGTCAGAAGAATCAATCACGTTTAAGCCCATGACGTGGACATGTGATGCATCGTCAAAATGCCTTAGTAAGTCAAGTAACCTTCCAACTCGGTTTTCTAAAAAAACACTAAATTGTCTTACGGAAGGAACAGAGTAACCCTGTAATGTTTCAGAGGGCAATTGTGACATAGTTAAAGTTTACTTAGTACCGGAGTTTAGCGTTGGCTTTGGTAGCTTCGATTTGTTTTCTTTTTTTGTTGCAATCGGCTTTTCTGAGCCACCAATGGTTTCGGGTTCGTATGGGTGGTCTCGTTTGTTCGTAATGACGATTGTGACAATTTCATCGTTCAGTTCGAGTGACCTTGCAATTTCAAGCCCATCTGTAATCCGTCCAAACACAGTATGGCGACCATCAAGGTGGGACGTTGGCAAGTGCGTCAGGAAAAATTGGCTACCACCTGTATCTGGAGCAGCAGTTTTTGCCATTGAAAGTGAACCCGCAAAATGCTTTCGGATATCTTCACCAGTGTGTTCGTCTTTGATGGTGTAGCCTGGGCCGCCAGTTCCTGCTTGGCCACTTGCTCCCTCTCGACTATTCGGGTCGCCGCCTTGTGCCATAAACTTAGGAAGTACGCGGTGGAAGCGTGTCCCATCGTAATATCCCGATTCTGCAAGTGAGATAAAATTCGCGACTGTGTTTGGCGCGTGGTCTTCAAAAAGTTTTATTGAAATTGGACCCCTAGAGGTAATGATTTGGGCTTGTGGAAGGTCATTATTAATTTCCTCCGCTTCGCGGATGGCAAGTTCTTCCGTCCAAAGATCAAGTGCTGTTTGGTATTTAGTCTTTTTAACATTTACCTTAGCCGCAAAGGAAGGGGTTTCTTCAATGTTAATCATTTCCAGTGTTGTAACTGCATCTTCGAACCGATTATTTGCAAAAAGTAAATCTGCGTAGAGTTCTGACAATTGGGGCGAGTTGTCACCCTCTGCTATCATTTTTTCGATAACTTCAATACCCTCTGTAAACCTATTCTGGCTGTCTAAGAAAGTTACCCAGCCCAGTGCAATTTCGGGCGAGTTTGGATAAAGTGAGATTAAATTTGCGTATACTTCTTCTGCTGATGAGCCCTCTTGATTAATGAGAAACTGAGCCCACGCAAGTCCAATTTCAGCATTATCTGGTTGAATCTCAGCGAGCCTACCAAAGAGGGTGTTGCAGCGGTCGAGTTCATCAAGCCAGACACATATCTGGAGTTCTGCTGCGATGAGTTTAAAATCATCATGCGTAGCATTCCAATCACTAAGTTCTTCTCTAAGTGCCGTAACACTGTCTAAGTCACCGGGTGCTAGACCGCGTTGATTCATGATAGAAGTTCGAGCCATTTGATACCGGCTAAGGAGTTGTTCTACATCGTCTGCTATTGTGAAGGTTGAGACAGCGAGTAGCAATGCGCAAAGTGTTGAACTAAACATGGTGGGGTAAATTCCTTTGAAATGAATGTGATTGTGCAGGATAACACTACTTGGGAAAGGTTGGCAACAACAACAGTCTGCATCTCTTAAAAAGAGATGAATAAAAAAAAGGCCCGGTGGATTCAAAGAACCGCACCGAGCCCTTCCGGGGGCAAAGTGAATCGCAAACGCGACAATGGAATGATATACAAAGGTGAGATAAAGTCAAGTATCTGAGCAAAAAAAACAAAAATAAAGGCCCGGTAGACGCAAGCGCCGTACCGAGCCCTTTCGGGGGTAATTTCAGTGTTGGGTAGATTATACCGTAAATAATTACTTTGTGTGGTTCAGGTTTCTCTGATACCGCCTGTAATAGCAATTGCAAGCGCATCGGATACATCAGAGGGTGTTGGAGGCTCTGTTAGCTTCAAAATGCTAGCGATTGCATGCTGGACTTGCTCTTTGGTTGCATTGCCATTACCTGTAACTGATTTTTTGATTTCCGAAGGTGCCAACTCAATCAGTGGTAAATTTGCTTGCTCTCCAGCCAAAAGAATAACTCCTCGCGCGTGCCCCATCACGGTTGCGGTTGAAACATGCTCTTTGTGTGTAAAAATCTTCTCAACAGCAAGTACATCAGGCGCAAGGTCTAGGATGACTTGGCTAAGGTCATCGTGTAGCTGCTTTAGACGAAAAGGAATAGAGCTGTCTACGCAGAGTGTAATCGCGCCGGCTTCCACCAATGTGGGTGAAATTGAATTGCCTATTAAATCAATGCAACCGTAACCAGCCGTGCGAAGGCCTGGGTCGACTCCAAGCACTCTCATTGGTTATACACATCCGTATCGATCAGACCGTCCTTTAGATAAACAATACGCTGGCATCTATTGCCTACATCAGCATCGTGTGTAACCATAATGGTCGTCAATCCATCGTCATGCAACGAATCAAACAATTCTAAAACGTCACCGCTTGTTTGAGAGTCCAAGTTTCCAGTCGGTTCGTCAGCTAATAGTATAGATGGTTTTGTTACCAATGCTCGAGCGATTGCTGCTCGTTGTTGCTGACCCCCTGAGAGTTCACTTGGTTTATGTCCAACGCGGTTTGATAGTCCGACAAGATCTAGCATTTCAAGTGTACGATCTCGTCTTTGGCTAGGCGGAACTTTTTGGTAGTAGAGTGGAACTTCTATATTTTCTTCTATTGTCAATTGGGGAATCAAATTAAACGATTGAAAAACAAAGCCGATTTCTTTCCCGCGAATGTTCGAAAGCGACTGGTCGTCAAGTTGCGCGACTTCGCTCCCATCGAGTGTGTAATTACCTGATGTGGGTTTATCTAAGCACCCTAATATATTCATAAGCGTGCTCTTTCCAGATCCAGATGCACCCATAATCGCGACGGATTGACCCCTTGGCACGTCTAAATCAATACCTCTAAGAGCTTCGACAAGGATCGAACCGTCTGGTTTGAAATAAACTCGCTCAATATTGCGAAGTTTTACAACTGTGTCTTCGGTTGGCATGGATACATCGTACGCTCTGCTCTACACTTCGGGTATGTCACAAGAAGCATTTGAAGCCATGAAGGAAAAATTTAATGTGATTCCTGTCATTGTGCGAATTATGTCCGATCATTTGAGCCCAGTTCTTGCCTACCGTAGGCTCGTTGCAAGCGATAATCGTACAGCACCGAGTTTTCTCTTTGAGTCAGTTGACAATGGGGACGAAGTTGGAAGGTTCTCCTTTTTGGGAGCAAATCCAATTCTTGAGATTATTGCGTATCAGCAAGATGTGACAATAAGAGACCACGAAAAGGGGTCAGTTGAAACTGTGGTGTCTTCTAACCCTCTTAATCTTGCAAGAGAACTCTCAAATAATTGGAATGTGGCTCCAGTTGTAGCGGTAAACGATTTGCCCTTGCCAAGTTTTACGGGCGGTTGGGTTGGATTTTCGGGGTACGACACTGCGAGATATTTAGAAGAGGAATCAATTCCATATTCCAGCGCTCCAATAGACGACCGTACATTGCCAGATTTGCATTTTGCTCTTTATAAAACGGTTGTAGTTTTTGATCACGTTACGAAAGTTGTGCATGTGATTCATAATGCACTAACGGATGATGGCGAAAGCGCTACGTGGAGTAAAGCATCCGATGAACTCGATAGCGTTGTAGATCTTCTGCAAAAAAATGCTGAGAACATACCCGTTGGCACAATCTCAATGGACTTGAGCTCGCCTCCGCCAAAACCGACAAAATCGAATATGTCTCGTGAAGCATTTGAATCTTCCGTACAAAAGTGCAAAGAATATATAGCAGCTGGGGATGCATTTCAAATAGTAATTTCGCAGCGGTTTGAGCATAGATCACTCGTTGATCCGTTTGAAATATATCGAGCGCTAAGAGTGGTGAATCCAAGCCCCTACATGATTTATTTACAGGCAGAAGGTTGTATACTTGCTGCATCAAGTCCAGAAATTCTCTGCAGGTGCAAGGACAATCAAGTTACAAACAGACCACTTGCTGGAACAAGAAGACGCGGTAAAACTCAAGAAGAAGACCTTGCACTTGAAAAAGAACTTCGAGGCGATGAAAAAGAAAAAGCAGAGCATGTCATGCTTGTAGATTTAGGGCGCAATGATTTGGGAACTGTCTGCATGCTTGGTAGTATTGAAATTCAGAGAGTAATGGATATTGAACGCTACAGCCATGTCATGCATTTAAGTTCCACTGTTGTAGGCGAACTTGATGCCGGTAAAGATTGCTGGGATGCTCTGGCAGCGACATTGCCAGTTGGAACGGTAAGTGGGGCACCAAAAATTCGCGCGATGCAAATTATTGATGAACTTGAACCCACACGCCGAGGTCCGTACGCAGGTGGTATTGGGATGATTGGCTTTGGCGGGGACATGGACATGGCGATCGCACTTCGTACCATGGTTATACCAACTGATATGAAGGATAAATCAGGGTGGAGAATAGATATTCAGGCGGGTGCAGGTATCGTTTTGGACTCAAAACCCGAATTAGAGTGGAAAGAAACGATTAATAAGGCCGCAGGGCTTGGTCGAGCGATTGAGTTGGCGCAATCAGCCTTTTCTTTGCAGGTGAGTGAGTAAACTACCCTGCTATGGCAGCGAAAGGAACGCTTCTTAAGCGAAAAAGACGGAACTGGCTATTCATCGCTTTAGCCCTATCCCCGCTGATTTTATTTTTCATTGCGACTCGCTCCTTTGTCCTCTCGCCCATTATTTCATCAGTTCTAAGTAACGCAATCGGAGCCCATGTAGTTGTTGGAAGTTCTACAATCGGGCTTTCGGGAAATCTATCACTTCGTGATGTCGTCTTAAAAGCAGATGGTGTTGATGGTCTTGCTTCGAATGTTATAACTTTGAAGGAAGTAGATGTTCAACTGGATTCGCTCATTCCTATGAGTAATGCGAACATTGAGCAGATCGATGTTACATCTGCAGTTATACGAATTGCAGAGTCTTCTGAAACTGCAGGAGAGTTTAATTTTTCACATCTGTTCTCTAAGGAGAGTGGCAAAGAAGAAGATGATGAGAAACCAGATGAATCTGCTGCTGGCTGGTTGTCGATACTCCCCGAATTATCGCTAGATGAAATAGTCATCGAGTCGGGTGTAATGTCAAACGGGAAGTGGACGTTGGATAATCAAAAGGAGTTTTCGATTGCATTTGTGCCAAATAAGAATGGTAATTTAGCATACGCAATTAAGGATAAAGAAGACATTAACGCCCCAGAGTTGTCACTGGAGTTTTCAGAGACAGAGTTTTATTTAAGAGTTGACGATGTCTCTTTCGCACATTCTCTTTTTGATTTGCTACCTCGGACTATTCGAGCTTGGCAAAATGAAACAAATTTAGGAGGTGGGCTAGACTCACTTGAAGTTAGTTGGTCTCAAGGTGAGGGGGTTGTGACGAAAGCAGCAATAAACAAGCTCCAATTTTCACTCCCGCAAGAGCATGGTTTGCCATGGACGCATTATAAAAAAGGGAAATTTGAAGAGATTCAAGGCAACGCTACACTTTATGTTCAGAGCGGTACGATCTTATACGATGGCAACTCACTTATACTTAAGGATATTCAAGGTGATTTGATTCCTCCCCACCAAGAGTCGCCCGTTGCCTTTCGTTCGAGTTTGAAAGTGTATGATTTGCCAAGTATTGGCACAAGCGGTGAT
>JACKQG010004224.1_pt1 | contig 16802 bp, 19 predicted proteins | sample 8237621 | NCBI WGS metagenome assembly JACKQG01 (sample SAMN15677084, study PRJNA649215) | marine metagenome | biome: marine; feature: Black Sea; material: saline water; isolation source: suspended particulate matter (SPM) from the Black Sea western gyre | collected 2013-06-09/2013-06-10 | depth...
TGCCGTCGCCGTTGCGGGAGCGGTTCGACGAGCCGCCGCCGCTGCCGTTGCGGGAACGGTTCGAGGAGTTGCCGTCGCCGTTGCGGGAGCGGTTCGAGGAGTTGCCGTCGCCGTTGCGGGAGCGGTTCGAGGAGTTGCCGTCGCCGTTGCGGGAGCGGTTCGAGGAGTTGCCGTCGCCGTTGCGGGAGCGGTTCGAGGAGTTGCCGTCGCCGTTGCGGGAGCGGTTCGACGAGCCGCCGCCGCTGCGTCGATCCGACCGCTCGGAATCGTTGCGGTCACGATCACGCGGGGACTGTGAGCGGTTTCGGCCGTTGCGGTTGCGCTGGCCGCCGTGGCTGCCCCGACCGTCCTGGCCGCGGTGTTCCCGATCGCCGTTGCGGTTGCGCTGGTCGCGACCTCTGTCGTGTGAGTGCTCGGGCGCCACGTAGGCGACTGCCCTGGCAGCCGTGGTCGGGCTCGGTACGAACTCCAGGAGCGCGTCGGTGTCCGGTGCCTCGACCGGCTCGTCGAGGCCGATGGAGCGTTGCATCCGTTGGGCTTCCTTGACCTGCTCGGGGGTCAGGAACGAGATGACCACTCCGCTGCGGCCTGCACGGGCCGTTCGACCGGAGCGGTGGATGTAGGCCTTGTGGTCCTCGGGCGGATCGAAGTGGAAGACCGCTGACACGTCGTCGACGTGGATGCCCCGTGCGGCCACGTCGGTGGCGACGAGGGCGTGGACCTTGCCGTTGATGAAGTCGGACAGCGCACGGGTGCGCTGGGACTGACTGCGGCCGCCGTGGATGGCGGCGGTGCGGATGCCGGCCTTGTCGAGTTGGCGGGCCAGGCGGTCGGAACCGTGGCGGGTACGGCAGAAGACGATGGCTGGCCAGGCCGTGCCGACCGCCTCGGCGAGCACGCCGGTGCGATCCGCTCGTGGGAGCTTCCAGAAGATGTGTCGGGCAGCGGTGATGTCGGGGGTGTCCTCGCCGACCTCGTGGCGGACGGGGTCTCGCTGGTGGTCGCGGGTGAGCTTGGCGACGTCGCCGTCGAGGGTCGCCGAGAACAGCACCGTCTGGCGGTCGGAGGAGGTCTGGTCGAGCAGCCGGCGGACCGCGGGCATGAATCCCATGTCGGCCATGCGGTCGGCCTCGTCGAGAACCACGTGGTCGATGGCACTGAGGTCGACGAGGCCCTGCTCGATGAGGTCCTCGAGGCGGCCCGGGCAGGCCACCAGGATGTCGACGCCCCGGCGAAGCGCAGCGATCTGGGGTCCGTAGCCGACACCGCCGTACACGACGCCGATGCGGACCGGGCCTGCGAAGGTTCGGAGTTCCTCGTGGATCTGCTCGGCCAACTCGCGGGTCGGGGCCAGGACCAGCGCACGGGGACGCTTCGGCTTGGCCTGCTCGACGTTGACGACGAGCGGGATGCCGAAGGCGAGGGTCTTGCCGGAGCCGGTTGGGGCCCGGCCACACACGTCCCGGCCGGCGAGGGCGTCGGTGATCGTGGCGGACTGGATGGCGAAGGGCTCGGTGATGCCGTTGCGGGCCAGCGCCCTGCAGATGACATCGGGGACGCCCAACTGGGCGAAGGTGGTGCTCATTGTTCTCGTGTTTCTCCAGGGCCGCGTTTCGGCCGTATCGGTGGGTTCGTGTCGCCTCGACGCGTCTGCGGAGGTCTGTATTCGCTCGGGGTGGTTCACCATGACCGGAAGAACCAACGCCCGTCTGCGAACCCACCGGGGGAGATTTCCACCGGAGTGCCCACAGGGTATCGGCGTCCCGGTCCCCATCCACGTCAATGTGGCGGGGGCCACACCCGAGCAGCATGCCAAGTGGGTGCGCCTCGTACACTCCGCGCCATGAGCGACCTGGACATCCGGTCCTCCCGGATCCCGCAAGACCTTGCCGACGACCTGGCGCTTTGCCGGGCGCCCGCTGGCGAAGCGTCGACGCTGCCACCTGCCTGCTACACGGACCCTGAGGTCCACGCACTCGAAGAGGCTGTGATCTTCCGGAGAGGGTGGGTGGGTGTCGGTCGGTCCGACACCTGGCAGGCGAACGGCGACTTCCGCACCTTCGAGTTCGGTGGCGTCCCGATCGTCGTCGTGCGCGACGGGGACGGCCGTCTTCGGGCCTTTGCAAACTCGTGCAGCCACAGGTCTGCCCGGATCATGGAAGGAGAGGGCACCTGTGCACGGATGCGCTGTCGTTTTCACTTCTGGACCTACGGACTGGACGGCCGCCTGGTCGGAGCGCCGAGCATGCAGCGCACGTCGCGCTTCGACGCCGGCGACCACGGCCTCCCCGAGTTCACGCTCGAGGAGAGGCACGGGTTCGTGCTGGTGAGCCTCGAGGACGAACCCCCGGCGATCGACGGATGGCTGGGCGACTTCGGGGACCTGCACGCCGACTGGCCGCTGTCCGACCTCGTCACGACCCGTCGGCGCGAGTTCACGGTCGGCTGCAACTGGAAGGCCTTCGCCGAGGTCTTCAACGAGTACTACCACCTGCCCTACGTGCACCCGGACAGCATCGACGGCACCTACGACGATCCGGACGATCCCGATCAGGTGGACGGCGCCTTCGCCACCCAGTTCGGGACCACCGTCGGCACCGGCGGCCTGCTCGACGACACTCAGGATCGGGCGTTGCCGGCTGTCCCGGGGCTCACCGGCAGGCCCACCACCGGAGTGCGCTACACGTGGCTGTACCCCAACCTCATCGTGGCGCTCGGACAGGAGGCGCTCTGGATGTACGAGGTATACCCGGACGGTCCCGATCGTTGCCGTTGCGCCCAGGTGGTCTGCTTTCCGAAGGCGACCATCGACGGGCCGGATTTCGACGACCGTGTCGGCGACTACTACGAGCGCTTCGACCTGGCCCTCGCCGAGGACATCCCGATGCTGGTACAGCAGCACGCCGGCCTGAGGTCCCCCTTTGCCCGTCAGGGCCGTTACTCGTACCTCGAGCCCAGCGTGGCGGCCTTCGCCGACTGGTACGCAGGCCGCCTGCTCTCGGTTTCCTGACGGGCGTGCCTCCGCAACTCAGCCGTACACAGGGCTTCGTCGCCGTTCTGCTGGCGGGGACGATGTTCAGCTTCGGACCCCTGACGTTCCGGGCAGTCCGGGAGGCCGATGCCTGGCAGTACCTGTTCCATCGGGCGCTCTGGACGGGGGTCGTTGCCGCCGTCGTGATCTCGATCGGCGGCCGCAGCCCCGTCACCGCCATCCGCCGCTCGGGGCGCCGCCAGCAGATCGCCGGGCTGCTGCTCGGAACCATGTTCGGCATCTTCGTCGTGGCGTTGAGCCGGACGACGGCGGCATTCATCCTCCTGCTGCAGTGCACCAGCCCGTTCTACGCCGCCCTGCTCGCACGGGTGTTCCTTGGCGAGCGGGTGAGCCGCCGCACCCTGGCGGCGATGGCCGTTGCGGCTATCGGCATCGTCACCATGGTCGGCGGCAACGTCGGGGGAGGCGACCCGCTCGGAATCGTGCTGTCCCTGCTGCTCCCGGTCTGCATCGGTGCCTACACCACGCTGATCCGCAGTTCGCCGGCCGAGGACCCGGGAGCGCCGACGGTAATCGCCGGGTTCTTCGCCGCCGCCGTTGCGGGCATCGTGTCCCTGGCCGGCCCGGGGCTCGTGCTTCCTGCCCGCGACATCCTGCTCGGGTTCCTCGGCGGCGGCCTCCTGATCGGACTCGGCGTTCCGCTATGGAACTACGCACACCGCTTCGTGCCGGTGGCCGAGGTGAACCTGCTCCTCGTGACCGAGGTCGTCATGGCGCCCCTTTGGCTGTGGCTCTGGCCCGGCGAGCGACCCACTGCATCGACGCTCATCGGCGGTGGCATTACGCTGGCGGCGGTGACGTGGCTCACCGTCGTCACGGCCAGGGCAGGCGAGATGGAGCGGGCACCCCGCCGGGTCGGGCTCAACGTCGGGTCGGCTCCCGGCTACCGCCGCTTCGTCAGGCGTACGGACGGCGACCGGTAGCGTTCGGGCATGGCTGGGCCATGGTCGCTGCTGCGACCCGTTCTGGGTGGGATTGTCCGGGGGGCGTCCGGTGTGGCGCATCGGCTCGCCGCGATCGGGCCCCGTGATCGTCGGGCCCGGCGCTTCGGCGGATTCGGTGAGGGATCCTGCATCAGCTGGCCGACCGGCTACGTGTTCGGTGAGCGGTGGATCCACCTCGGCGACGACACCCTTGTCGGCTCGCACGTGACGTTGTCGGCGGGCATGGTGCCGGGCCAGCAGATGGTGACGGATCCGGTGGTGCGCATCGGCGACCGCTGCCTGATCGGTCGCGGGTCGGCGATAGTCGGCCACCTCTCGATCGACATCGGCGACGATGTGTTCACCGGCATGAACGTCTACATCACGGACCAGAACCACGGCTACGAGGATGTCGATGCCCCCATCGGCAGGCAGCTGCCTTCGGAGGATCCGGTCACGATCGGGTCGGACAGTTGGATCGGCTCGGGTGCGGTGATCCTGCCGGGCGCCCGGATCGGCAGGCACGTGGTCGTGGGTGCCAACTCGGTGGTACGGGGCGAGATTCCCGATTTCTCGGTGGTCGTGGGGGTTCCCGGGCGGGTTGTCCGGCGCCATGACGGAGCGGCCTGGCGGCGGGAGGGTGAGGCCACGTGAGCGCCGACCCGGTGATCCGCACGATCCGGTCGGCCGACATTTCCGGGGTCGTGGCACTCTGGGAAGAGGCCGGCATGGCCGCCTATGAACTGTCCGGCGATGCCGCCGACGAGATCACCTCCAAGATGGACCGCGACCCCGATCTGTTCATCGTGGCCGAGGCAGACGGCGGGGTCGTGGCGGTCGTGATGGGCACCTGGGACGGGCACCGGGGTCGGATCAAGCGCCTGGCTGTCCGCTCCGACCTGCGGCGCAGCGGCCTGGGGCGTCGGATGGTCGAGGAACTCGAGCGTCGCTTCGTCGATGCCGGGATACGGCGCATACGCCTCGAGGTCTGGAGCCACAACGAGGGCGGCCTGGCCTTCTGGGAGGACCTCGGCTACCGGCTCCAGCCGGAGATCCGCTACTTCGTCCACAACCTCGACGACAGCGACGATCCCTGCTGAAGGCGGATGCCCCTGCGGGTTCGGCCGGTTGGTCGGCCGGCTCCGTCGGTGGCAAGACTTCCCGCCATGGACGACACCGACGGAAACCGGCAGGTGGTTGCCGACTACTGGGCGGCGCACTTCGCACGGGACTGGGAGCGAATGGCGGGGTTCTTCACCGAAGACTGCCACTACACCGATGTCGGAATGGATGCGACCGGTGCCACCGGGCCGGCGGAGATCATCCTCCGGCTCCGCCTCGGGATCGAACCGCTGTCCGAGTACCTGCACGTTCCGCAGAACGTGGTCGCCGAAGGGGACCTGGTGGTGACCGAGCACGTCGAGGTCTGGGGCTTCCACACCGGCGAGCGGATCGAGCACCCCTTCACGTCGGTCATGGAGGTAAGGGAGGGCCGCATAAGCCGCTGGCACGACTATTCGCACCTGGGCAACCTGCTGGACAACGCTCCGCAGTGGTGGTTGGAACACATAATCGGCGGCTGGCGGGACAGTTGATGGACAGGTTCGGCCCGTGACCGAGGTGACGCTGCTGACCGGCGGGCCGATCCACACGGTCGCCGGTAGCGGAACCGGGGCCGCCTGCGAGGCGGTGCTGGTGGTCGACGACCGCATCGCCGCCGTCGGGACCCGCGAGGAGTGCGAGGCGGCCGCTCCCTGGGCGCCGGCGGTACTCGACCTGGCAGGAGCGACGCTGCTGCCCGGCTTCGTGGACGCCCACACGCACCCCCTCATGCTCGGCCAGTGCGCCTCGTGGGCAGACCTCACCGGCGCGGCGAGCATCGACGAGGTCGTGAAGTTGCTGCGGGAGCACGGGCGGACGCTCGACGGGGGACCGATCCGCGGCTTCGGCTACGACCACCACCGACTGGGGAACGACGACCGGCATCCGACCGCCGACGACCTCGACCGGGTGTCGCCGGACCGGCCGGTCGAGATCATGCACTCGAGCGGGCACGGCTACGTCGTCAACCACGCATCGCTGAAGGAAGCGGGGATCGACGCAGCCACCGGGACGCCGGCCGGGGGCCGCATCGACCGGGACGGGACGGGGAACCCGACCGGGGTGGTCTTCGACGCCGCCTGCGACCTTCTGACCGGACCCGGTGGCGTCAAGATCGGCAACCACGGCCCCAACCTGCACATGTCGGAGACGCCGGACACCCTCGACCGGATGCTCGACCTGGGGCAGAGGCTCATCGTGGGCGCCGGGATCACGTCGGTGGGGGACTGCCAGGTGACCGAACGGGAGATGGACAGCTGGCTGCGGGCCAGGGACAACCGTCGGCTCCGACTCCGGGTGACGATGATGGTTCTCTCGAGCCACCTGGGGCACCTCTCGGCGTTGGGACTGTCGTCGCGGCTGGGCGACGACCGGCTGCACCTCGGCGGGGTGAAGCTCTATGCCGACGGCGCCCTGACGGGGGGCACCGCCTATGTGCCGTGCGGGTGCGACGTGAACCACCGGGGCGGTTACCTGTTCCACGACACCGAGGAGTTGGAGGGACTCCTGGTGGCCGCCCATGAACTGGGGTTGCAGACCGCCACGCACGCACAGGGTCCGGTCCCGATCCAGATGGTGATCGACGCCGTGGCCGAGGCGCAACGGCGCCAACCCCGGCGGGACGCCCGGCACCGGATCGAGCACTGTGGGTTCCCGAGCGACGATCAGATCGATGCCATCGCCTCAGCCGGGATCATCCCCGTGCCGCAGCCGACCCAGGTGCACCTCTACGTGGAAGGGGCGTTGCGCGACTACGGGGAGATCGCAGAGCGCATGTATCCATCGGGCCTCTTCGCCGATGCGGGCATCCCGGTCGTGCTTTCGTCGGATACGCCGGTGACGATGCCCGACGTGTTCACCGCCATGTGGGCGGCGGTCACGAGGCGGACCTCGTCGGGTCGGGTGGTCGGGCCGGAGTGCGCCATCGACCGGGTGGCGGCGCTGAGGGGCTACACGATCGAGGGCGCCAGGGCGTTGCGCCGCGAACACCTGGTCGGCTCGCTGGAGCCGGGCAGGCTGGCCGACCTCGTGATCGTGGACCGGGATCCGATGGCCGTCGACATCGACGAGCTGCCGGATCTCCGCGTGGAGCAGGCCTGGGTCGGCGGCCGGCCGGCCTGAAGTCGGCTTGAGGGCGACTCAGGCGGCGAACTCTGCGACCAGGCGGGCGATGTGCCCGGGGCCGATCTCGCAGCAGCCCCCGACGATGTCGGCGCCCATGTCGACCCAACGGCGGGCGGCCTCTGCGTAGCGTTCGGCGCCCATGGCGGTTCGTCCGGCGGGGAGGTCGTGGCCGTCCCGGCCCCGCCAGCCGACCGGCATGTCGTGGAACGCATTTGCATATGCGCCGACCGGCAGGTCGGTAGCCGAGCGGAGTTGGGGCAGCGCCTCGGTGACTTGCTCGGGCGGGCAGCAGTTGAGCAGGTAGGCGTCGGCGTCGATGGTTTCGACCGCTTCGGCGAAGGAGGTGCCGTCGAGGAGGTGGTGGCCGCCTGCCCCCTGCAGGGTGAATGCCACCCAGACGGGCAGTCCCGATGTCCGAGCGGCATCGGTGGCGGCTCTGGCCTCGAAGCAGGCACCCATGGTCTCGCAGAGGAACAGGTCGGCGCTGTCGGACAGCTGGTCGACGGTGATCTGGTATTCGTCGAACAGTTCCTCGTACGTGGCGTCCGGGCCCGGGTTGTAGCTGCCGCGCATCGGGGGGAGCGAGGCCGCTACCAGAACGGGACGGTCGGCGGCTGCGGCGGCCTCGCGGGCCAGGCTCCCGGCGAGGCGTGTGAGTTCGTCGGAACGGCCGCCGAGGTCGAACTGCTCGAGCCGGTCGGCGAACGTCGAGTAGGTGTTGGTGGTGAGGACATCGCAGCCGGCGGCCAAGTAGTCGGCGTGGATGCCCGCGACCAGGGCGGGGTCTTCGAGCATCGCCCAGGCAGACCAGAGTTCGGCCGACCGGGGGGCGCCGCGCCGGATCAACTCCTGTCCCATGCCGCCGTCGAGGATCGTGGGTCGGGTCATCGCTTGTCCATGGAGGGCACAGGCCTCGTCGTATTCAGAAGAACGTGCGGTTGCGTTTGACGCTGGGCGGGTCGATGCCGCGGCGCCAGAGGCGGGCGCCGACGAGGCGCCAGACCAGCCACAGGAACCCGGCGAACAGGACACCGCCCAACGTGGTGCGCCAGACCACCTCGAGTGGTCCGGCGTCGGAGAGGTCGTTGTAGGAGGCCAGGTAGGAGGGGCCGTTCCAGAAGGGTTGGAACGGGGTACGGGCGCCGAAGCGGGCGTAGAGGAACCAGGACACCATGCGTCCTGCGCCATAGAAGCACAGGCCCCGGTAGAGGGTGAGCAGACCGCGTTCGCCGAGCCCGGTCCGGCGGTGCAGCCACGCCCATGCCCGCGGGTCGGCCGGGACGATCGTCGACCGGAAGTAGTCGGCTGACAGCGTGCGGCGGGCGACCAGCACCAGGACGACCAGCCAGAACAGGTCCCACATCCCGCCGAGGCTGCTGTAGTAGGCGGCGGCGTCGCCGTAGCGACCTTCTGAGGCGGCGTGGCGCCACATGCTGATGGTGACGGGTTCGATCGAGAAAGGGAAAAACGGCATGACCCCGGCGGTGTCGGCGATGTCGGTGAACACGTGCGCCCACTGTCCGATGAGGATCCCGAGCGACCAACTGCGGCTGCGTGTGGCCCACAGGACGAGGAGGGCGAGTGCCACACCGAATATGAGCGAGTGGCTGAAGCCGACGCCGGGCCAGCCCCGGTGGAACATGGCAGGATCCTCCGACCGGTACACGAACGACTTGGTGAACAGGTCGGGCGAGAGGGTGCCGATGGCCAGGCCGAGGAACGAGATCTTGATCCCGGCGTGCTTCTGGATGAAGTAGTTCTCGAACTCGTGGGCGGCCCAGCTCATCGGCTGTCACCCCGGCCCAGCGCCCTGGGGATCAGGACCATGACGAAGAGGGGGAACAGGGGTCCGACGATCCAGTTCAGGACGAGGCCCTTGGTCCAGTAGCCGAGGGCTACGTAGGCGACGAAGGCAGCGGACCAGGCCAGGGCCTCCCGCCGCGGTGAATCAGGCATCGATGTTGTCCGTGGCCGTGGCGGGTCCGAGCACGCTGTCGGGGTCGAGTTCCATGGAACGGAGGAACGTCTCGGTGTCGTGCCGGATGGAGGCCCGTCGTTCGCCGGACAGGGGACCGAACCGGATGCGGCGCAGCCCGACGCTGCCCACGGCGAGGATTCCGGCGCCGTTCATGAACAGGGCCTCGGCGCTGGTCATGCAGCTCATGCACATGGGGGCCTCGTTCCTGTGGGGGGCGTGTCAGCCGGGCAGCAGGTCGGCGACGACAGCCCAGTGGTCGGTGGGGGGCCGCCCCTCCCGGACGGCGACGGTAGCAGCGGACACGCTCCAGGGCGGACCCACGAGCACGTGGTCGATTCGCAGTCCGTCCGTGCGGCCGGTGAAGTCGTGGTTGGTTCCGGGAGCATCCGCCGGGCAGGCATCCCGGTAGCCGGCGGCCAGCAGGGGGCCGAGTTCCGGTGCGTCGATGGTTGCGTTCAGGTCGCCGACCAGGACCGGGGTGATCCAGTCGGCCGACCATTCGGCGAGGAGTTCCGCGGAGCGGCGGCGTCGATCGGCGTCGCCTGCGTCGAGGTGCGTGTTGGCGACCGTGAACGTGTGGTCGGTGCGGCGGTCTCTCAGGTCGACGACCGTGGCGATGCGGGGGAACCGTGCGCCGGGCAGGTGTGACCCGGGCACGTTCGGAGTGTCGGACAGCCATCGGGTCGTCGAGCCGAGGACCTCGACCCGGTCCCGACGAACGAGGATCGGCACGTGTTCGCCGCGGCGCCGGCGACTCCGGCCGCTGCCGAGAACGGTGTATCCCTCGAGGCCACTGGTGATCGCCCTCACCTGAAACGCGAACGCCTCCTGGATGGCAAGCACATCGGCGTCGAGAGAGCGGAGGTAGTCGACCAGTCGGCGGCTCCTGAAGGGCCAGCTGTCGATGCCGTCGAAGGCCCGCCCGTTGCGGATGTTGCAGGTGGCGATGCGCAGCGTGTCGGCCATCGGCCCCGACGGTAGCCCGGAGTCGGGTACGGGTCTCAGCGGACCGAGACGAGGGCGATGTCGGTGGTGTCGCCGGTGGTCGTGGTGAGGTCCGGCCGGTAGATGTAGCCCTCGGGGTGGGTGAAGTCGACCAGGCCGTCGGGGTCGTCGAGGCGATGTTCGAGCAGGTACCGGACAAGCGCCCCCTTGAGCAGCTTGTTCCAGTGCGAGACGGTCACGAGTATGCGTTCGCCGTTCTTCTCCACGTCGTCGAGGAACCGCACCCGGATCCGGTTGGCGGCGACTGTCGGATCCCAGGCGGCAGCATGTTCGTTGGGAAGCAGGTCCCAGACCGCGGTGGCGCCCGCATCGGCGATGGCAGCGGTGAGGTGCGGCTTCCAGAAGCGGGCCGGCCTGCCGAGGTCGGGCAGGGCGGCTCCCATCTTGAGCTTGTAGTCGGGGATCGGATCAGGTGGCCGGACGGCGCCCCACAGGCCCGAGAAGACCACGACCTGTGCGTCGAGCCGCTTCCGGAGGAGGGTGGGGAGCGAGGCGGCGTCGAGGGCGTCGTAGAGCACGCCCGTGTAGCGCTCGATGGCGGGCAGCGTCGGGGAGGTGTCGACAGCGAGGTTGGTGGCGGTTGCCTCCTCTGTTCTTGCAGCCCCGACGCCGAGGAGCTTCGTGCGGGCCTCGAGCGGGCCGCACATGGCGTCGAGCAGGGCGGCGATCACCTGGCGGCGTGCTGCGGCGAGTTCGGGAAACGACTGTCCGGACTCGTGCCACTTGGGGCAGTCGCCTCCGGGGGCCTTCTTCTCGGAGGGCGGCAGCAGGATCAGTGGTGGCAAGTCGGTCGTATCAGGTGTCGGTCGGCGGAGGCATCTGCCCGAGCATGGCGGCCATCTGCTCCTGGACCTTTTCGACGGCCTTCCGGGGTCGGATCATGACCTTGAACTCGGTGATCAGTCCGTCGTCGTCGCAGGTGATGATGTCGACGCCGTTGACCGATACGCCGTCCATCGTCGTCTCGAACTCGAGGACGGCGTGGTTCCCGTCGAGCACGCGCTTCGTGTAGCGAAATCCTGAAACTTCGTCGGCCGGGCCGCCGGCGCTGCCACCATCGCCGGGGAAGACCTGGTAGGCGGCCCGAAGGTAGAGGGCCGTCAGGTCGCGGCCCTCCATGGGGCGGAACAGCACAGGTGACCAGAACACGCAGTCCTCGTGGAGAAGGTCCTCGATCTCCGATTCGCCGCGTAGGGCCTCGTGCCAGCGTTCGATCGTGGAGCGGATCACCGTGACAGGCCGGCTCGCGACTACAGGGCACACGCCATGTCGGCGCCGCAGCACATGGGGGACTTGATCTTGCCGTGATCGTTCGGGCAGCGCGAGACCTGCACGGTCGAGCCGTCGTCCCTCGTCAACGTGTCGTTCACAAGTGGGGCATCGCAGGCGCCACAGGTGGCGTTGACGGACATGCCGCAGGAAGCGCATTCGTAGGTGGCCATCGGGTTGTTCCTCGGAGGTCAGGGGTTGGAGCGACGATCCTGTCATACGCAGGCTCGTCGATCGATGACCGGGGTACCCTCGCCCGGATGGGACGCATCTCGAACACGATCGGTCTGGCAAAGGTCTCCTGGGGGGTGCTCCGCAAGGACCGTGAACTGCTCGTGCTCCCGGTGCTGTCGTTCCTGGTCTCCATCGTCGTGCTGGCGGTGCTGTGGGTGCCGACGCTGATTTCGATCGACACCTCCGTTCTTGCAGACGAGACTTCCCAGGTTCCCTCGATCGTGCCGGTGGTCGGGGTGCTCAGCGCACTGGCCCTCGGTGTGGTGAGCGTGTTCTTCACGGGCGCACTGGTGGCCGGCGCCCACGAGCGGCTCACCGGTGGCGACCCCACAGTCGGGTCCGCTCTGGGTCGGGCGATGTCCCGCCTGCCGGGTCTCGTGCCGTGGGCGTTGCTGACCGCAACGGTCGGGCTGGTGCTGCAGGCCCTTCGTGAACGGGCCGGGGGGCTGGGCCGCTTCGTGGTGGGGATGATCGGCATGGCCTGGGATGTCGCCACGTTCCTGGTCATCCCGGCGATCGTGATCGACGACCACGGGCCGGTGTCGGGACTGAAGGCCTCGGCCGCACACCTCAAGCGGACCTGGGGCGAGAACATCGCCGCCCGGGTCGGCTTCGGGTTCCTGGGCCTGTTCGCCATGCTCCCTGTCGTGGCCCTGTTGTTCATCATGGGCGCACTCGGGAGTGCCGCCTTTGCCGTCGGAATCGCCATCTCGGTGGTCTGGGTGGCCGCCGTCATGGTCGTGCTGAGCGCACTGGGGGCGGTCTTCCAGACGGCGCTGTACCTCTATGCCACCACCGGCACGGTGCCGTCTGGCTTCGAGCAGTCGAGCCTTACGGAGAGCTTCGGCGCCCGGTAGGTGCAGGGACAGGCAATGCCGTCACCACGGCACCGGGTGGGAAGCGGCTGATGGTGCAGCAGGCCGGATTCTCGAAGGCGGGCCTCCTCGAGGTGCTTCGCCGGGCGATCGGCACGCGCAGGGACTGGCCCCTGCGGATGCCTCCGATGCGACCACCCCGCCCCGGACGGACCTGGATCGGACCCGTCGTCATCGTCGTCTCAGTGCTGGTCACGTGGCCCGCCTTCGCGGGCGCCCGGGGGGAGGACGGCAGCGCCTCCTTCGGCCTGTTCGTCGGCGGCGTTTCCATCCTGCTCATGGCATGGAGCTTCATCCTCTCGCTGCGGCTGCGCATGCTCGAGCCTGCGTTCGGCGGGCTCGATTCGATGTACCGGTCTCACCGGTGGACGGGCACGCTTGCGGTCGTCGCCATGTACCTCCACACGAGCGTCGAAGCGGAGATCGAGGGTGGAATCCCCGGGGCGTCCGAGCGGATGGCGGACGCCGCCGAGGACCTCGTCGAGACAGGTCAGGTGATGCTCTACGTCCTGGTCATCATCAGCCTCATCCGCTGGATCCCGTACCGGTACTGGCGTCTGACCCACAAGTTCCTCGGGGTGCCGTTCGCCTTCGCCTGCTGGCACATGTTCGTGGCCGAGAAGCCCTTCGCCAACGGCTCGGGATGGGGGCGGTACTTCGTGGCGTTCATGGTCGCGGGCCTGGCCGCCTACCTGGGCCGGGTCGTCGGGTACGACATGGTGTCCCGGGGTCGCCGGTACCGGGTGGTGGGCGTCGACCGCCACGGGAGCACGACCGAGGTTCGCCTGGCGCCCCTCGGTCGCAGGCTCGAGCACAAGGTCGCCCAGTTCGCCGTCGTGAAGCTTCAGGTGCGCGGCATGAGCGAGCCGCACATATTCACGATCGCATCGGCTCCGCATGAGCCGGACCTGCGCTTCTACATCAGGAACCTCGGCGACTGGACCAAACGTGTCCAGCAGGCGGACCTGGTCGGATCAGAGGTTCGGGTGGAGGGCCCCTACGGCGAGTTCGCACCGCTGCCCGACGAGCCGGCGCCGACCTACTGGATCGCCGGGGGTGTTGGCATCACCCCGTTCCTGAGTGCGACCGAGACGCTCGAACCTGCGCCCACCGGGAAACGGCCCACGCTGCTCTACTGCGTCCGGTCGCGTGATGATGCGATGGCCTCCGAGTTGCTGGAGCGTGCCGCAGCCGACGGTCGCATCCACCTGGAGTGGTTCGAAAGCAGTGCCGGCCGGCGTTTCGACCGGGACGGCCTGGACGAGGTCAGCGGTGGGAACGGCCTCGCAGGTGCCCACGTGGCGGTGTGTGGCCCTGTCGGTCTCGTGAGCGGTGCGGTGGCTGCGGCCCGTGCCCTGGGAGCGGACCATGTGGAGACCGAGGACTTCGACATCCGCAGCGGTGTGGGACCGGACCTGTCGACGACCGTCGAGGAACTGCTGGGCAGGTAGGCGAGGGAACGTCGGGTTCCGCCTCAGATGTCAGGGTGGTCGTCGAGGTAGGTGACCTGAAGGTCGCTGGCCAGGATCGGGCCGAGCATCTCGAGCATGCCGGTCTCGATGCGCCAGGCCAGGTAGGCCTCATGGTTGGCCCGGGTGGCGAACTTCTCCCAGAGGACGACCTGGTCCGGGTTGTCGCTGTCGGTGTACGCCTCGATTGATTCGCAGCCCTCGAAGGCCCGGGTGTCGACGAGTGCCTCGTTCAGGATGGCGAGCAGGTCGGCGCCCTTGCCCTCCTGGCAGGGGAACACGACGTGGATGGTGTGGGACACGGCGTCCGCCTTTCGTTTTGGAATACCCCGTCCGGGGCTGCCTCGTGCATCATCATGTCACAGCCCCCCGGTTGACAGGTGTGCCGGCCGGGTGGCTGGTCAGTCGGCGGGGTTGAGCAGGACCAGCGGGATCTGGCGGTCGGTCCTGTCCTGGTAGCCGGCGTAGTTGGCGTAGCTGCCGGTCACGATCGGCCAGAGGCGGTCCCGCTCCTCCGGGGATGCGACCCGGGCGGTCATCCTACGTTCGGGCTGGTCTCTCATCGAGACGACGACCTCGGGGTTGGCCTGCAGATTGAGGAACCAGGCCGGGTGCGTGTCCTCGCCGCCCTTGGAGGCGACGATCACGATGCGGTCACCTTCCTGATGCGGTGAGGTCAACATGACCGAGCGGGGGAGGCCCGACCTGCGGCCGGTGGTGGTGAGTTGGAGCACGGGCATCTTGGCGGCTGTCCAGCCGAGCCTTCCCCGGCTGATCGCCAGCACGCCCCGGTGCAGGCGGTTCATGGTCTTGAGGTATCCGTCGCTGGGCATGGCCTGAAGTTAGCGCCAGATTCGTCGCGGCGCCGGCCGTTCAGTCGTCGTGGAACCAGGGCGTGCAGCAGACGCCGATGAGGAGCCCCTCGGGGCCGAGCAGCCGGGCGATGACCTGCCCCATGGCTCGGTGCGGGTTTCGTGGAGCAGTTGGTGGCCGTTGGCGACATCTTCTTCGGCGTCCCGGTAGAAGGCCCGCCCCTCGGCCGGGTCGGCGACGATCGGCGAGAAGCCGGCCACGAACAGGATCTCCATTCCCCGAGCCTTGCACAGGTTCCGTCGGGGTGGAGCCAGACGTCAGTCGGCCCGAACGGGTCGACGAATGGTCACCGTTCGGGAGGGTGGGCGCTATAGATCGGGGCTGTCGATGACCTGGGTCTGCCATCGGGTCAGCCGTTCTCGGGCCTCGGATCCGGTGGTCGTGGGCTCGAACAGGTCGCCTGTCGATTCCGTCCCGGCGACCTCCACGCCGACTCCCCGTGCACCGGCCAGGGCGGCGCCGAGGGCGGTGGCCTCGACCTGCGGGTGGCGGATCACCGGTCGGCCCAGGAGGTCGGCCTGTATCTGGCAGAACACGTCGCTGCTGGTGAGGCCTCCATCGACCGGCAACGGTGCCCGGGGGTCGACCGGGTGGATGGCGACCGTCAGGTCCACGATCTCGCACATGCGAAACGCCACTCCCTCCAGGATCGCCCTGGCCATCTGGGCCGGGGTCGTGTCGTCGGTGCGCCCCCGAACGGCGAGCCCGACCGTCGAGTCGTTGTACGGGGTTCCCATGCCGTGGAGGGACGGCCGCACGCCGACGCCTCCGGAATCAACGGCCTGTCCGGCCAGCGCCGTGAGCGCCTCCATCGAGTCGGCCATGCCCTCGGCGACGGCCCAGCGGAGCATCTCTCCGGCGCTGCGAACCATGCCCTCTGCGGCGAACGACGTCCGGTCGCCCCAACCTGCCAGCACCATGGGCACCAGGCCGGAGCGCAGGTCCGGGGTGTCGCCGGTGGCGACCATGAGAACGCCCGACGTGCCGTAGGTGGCCTTCCAGCCGGCGTCGACGGCGTCGTGGGCGAACATGCCGGCCTGCTGGTCGGCGACCACCGCCCCGATGGGGACCTCTGCGCCGATGGCTCCGATCGTGGTGGTTCCGATGTGCCCGGTGGTGTCGCAGAGCGACGGGAAGAAGCCGAGCGGCAGCCCCTGGTGCTCGATGAGCGGCTCGTTCCAGCGGGTCGGCTCGGCGAAGTCGAGGTAGGCGGCGGACCAGGCACAGGACCGGTCGGTGATGTGGAGGCCACCGCTGAGCCGGTGCACCAGGTAGCTGTCGAGCGTGCCCCAGGCCAGGTCGCCTTCATCGGCACGGCTGCGCCCGTCGGGCACGGTGTCGAGCACGGTTTCGAGTTTGGCGGCGGCGGCGATGCCCATGACCGGATGGCCGGCGGCCTGCAGTTCGGCGGCCCGGACCATGCCCCGCAGGTCGTTCCACAGAACCATCGACGCCACCGGCTCGCCCGTCGCCCGGTCCCAGATGACGACGCTGGACCTCTGGGTGGTGACACCGACCGACGCCAGGTCGTCCGGGGCGCAACCGGCGCCGGTCAGCGCCGCGGCTACGAGGGAACGGACCGTCTCCCAGATGGCGTCGGCGTCCTGTTCGGCATGGCCGGGGAGTGGATGGCTGGTGGCAAGGGGCGCCCGGGCGGAACCCAGTTCCCGGCGGTCACCGGTGAAGACCATGGCCCTGGCGCCTGAGGTGCCGACGTCGATTCCGAGGAGCAGGTCGGGCATGGGATCAGGGGGCGGGGTCAGGGGGCGGGGTCAGGGAGCGAGGGAAGGGGGCGGGGCCAGGGGGCGGGGCCAGGGGGCGGGTCCAGGGAGCGGGGGAAGGGCGATCAGGTATCAGGTATCAGGTATCAGGTATCAGGTATCAGGTATCAGGTATCAG
>JACKQG010004225.1_pt1 | contig 16801 bp, 12 predicted proteins | sample 8237621 | NCBI WGS metagenome assembly JACKQG01 (sample SAMN15677084, study PRJNA649215) | marine metagenome | biome: marine; feature: Black Sea; material: saline water; isolation source: suspended particulate matter (SPM) from the Black Sea western gyre | collected 2013-06-09/2013-06-10 | depth...
CTGGTTTTGAGTATAAAATTGATGATGAAGTGCTGCCACTAGAATGCTCTATGGGTATAGTGCACGAGAAAAGGCCACCAAAACGGTTTCATTGGGCTGTCGTGTCCAAAAAGTTCAAATCTCAATTGTTCTTCAACAGTTTTGATGAAATTTATGATATGCCAACTGATCCATTCCTAGTGTTCAGATTATATTCAAGTTCGAGTGTAGAGTATTCAGAAATGAGAGTAGAATTAGAGAACTTATCGAATTTGCCAGATGGAATATTTGTTGAAGATCTATTCGATAATGATCCCAAGCTCGATAATCAAAACTTTTGTTATGTATCAATGTTTTCAAATTATGGAGGCCTTTTTATGTACTCGTCAATGTTGAAAGAAAAATCAATGACCATTGAGCATTCATTTTAGAAAGATATGGTCGCACACCGTGTAAGTAGGGATTGCGTAAACTCTTGAAATTCAATAGTGGCACAAGCGCAAATAAAACGTGCAAATTAGTGTTAGAGTTGCACATTACTTACACACTAATCATTGATAGGTATTAAATGTTTGAAATTAAACAAGAAAATATTAACGTTACTACTGAGTGGGAATAGCCCGCTAGGCGTGGGGCCAATATGTCTGCTCTCGTAAAGCTGGCAAAAATCATGAAGCCTTTATCTGTAGATCACCCGCTTTTCCCGCCTCGTTAGTGGCCGAACCGCCGCAGGTAAAAAAACGTCCCAACTGTAGTTTTGGATGCCTATAATATTGTCATGATATATTTTGGCACTATTATTTTATCCTTCCTTACTTTTTATCCGGTTTCTTCTTTTGCATCTAATATGGTTGAAATACCATCCGGGAAATTTGTGATGGGAGATAACAACGACCACTACGCTACACCCCAACATAGTATGAATCTCGATAGTTTCTGGATCGACCTCTACGAAGTGACCAACGAAGAATTCGCTCAAACATTTCCACAACATTCTTTTTGGGAAAATGCAGGACCTCACCCGGCGACAAACATCACCTGGCAGGAAGCGCAAACTTATTGCATAGCCGTTGGCAAACGGTTGCCGACGGAAGCGGAATGGGAAAAAGCGGCGCGGGGAGATGATGCGCGCATCTACCCTTGGGGAAATAAACTGCCCAGAAAAAAGCCACATCCTTTTTATTCAGGGTTGATCAAACGCCGTGTCGGACTCAACAAAAAAGACAGCTCTCCCTACGGGGTTCGCGATATGGCAGGTTCCGTCTGGGAATGGACAGCCAGTGATACCGAAGGTAAAAAAATTACGCGGGGTGGACTCTGGAACTTCCACCTGGAATATGAATACAGCAAAACTTTTGACCGCAATTTGGTTGCTGCATCAAGCAGATTGCCTTTTCTGGGGTTTCGATGCGCTCGCTAGGAAAATTAACACGCCGGACTTTCATGGAACAGGGTTTTTGGGCGACCACCCTCCTCTTATGGAGTTGGTTACGTGGTTCGGGAAGTGCCGAAGAATTAAACTCCTACAAAGGAACCGACTTCATAGGTAAAACCCGTGAAGGTGAATATAAAAATTTTTATATCAACTTTTGGAAACCCATGCGCCGCATCAACGGCAAAACCTGGCGACTGAAAGTAACCGGACTTTGTGAGGCTCCGCAAACTTTCACATTGGAACAATTTAAATCGCTTCCCTCAATCACTCAATCCTCACGTATGAAATGTGTGGAGTGCTGGTCGGCTCGCGCACAATGGTCAGGTTTTTCTATTCGAGAAATCGAGCAGATCGTTCAACCTCTGCCTGATGCTAAAGGAGTCCTCTTTCATTGTGGTGATGAATATAAAGAGTATCTTTCGCGAGAAGCGTTAAACCAAGATCGGGTTCTTTTGGCACACTCGATGAATGGCAAACCGCTTTCGGATGCGCATGGTTTCCCATTGCGATTGATCGCGCCTTCCAAATACGGCTATAAAAATCCGAAAGCGATATTGAAAATGGAATACGTATCCGAACACCAAGCCGGAACATGGAGCAAGATAGGCCCTTACTCTCCCGATGGCACCATCCTTCCCGGCACCGATCACCCGCTGGAATTCAACAAAGAACCTCGACGCATTTCAGGCGGCGAGATTTCTGATTACTAACCGAAAGTATTTATTAGACCTGGATCGCCACACTCCCTCCGGCCCTTCGCGATGACGTGCCGAAGGAACTGGGATTAAAATAAACTTACGTATAGGTACCGATCTATTGTACCCCTACGGGGCATGAAGGTAAATGAAGGGATATCACACCCGCGGCGGTTCGCAGCTAGCGGGGGCTTGCAGCGATGTTACCGCCATCGATGGTGAGAATGCTGCCGGTGGTTTTCTCAGCGAGGGCTAGGTTGAGGAACCCCTGCGCCACATCGGTGTCATACACTTCCAGCTGTAACAAATTAGATTTGAAATAACCATCCGCCGAAAGGCCCCGTGCTGCCGCACGCTCGGCAACAACTTCTTCTGAAAAAAGAGACGTGCGAATGCGATCTGCATTGATGGCATTGGCGCGTATACCATACTGCCCGTAATCCAAAGCGTATTGTTTGGTCAGGGCTACCATCGCCGCTTTCGGCAGTGCATAGGGACCAAAATCTTTTCCCGGATTGAAAGCCGCCTTGGATGCGTTGAACAATAACACGCCTCCGGTTTTCTGAATTTGAAAAATTCGCACTGCTTCGGAAGCCAGAACCTGATGCGCAAAAAAGTTCAACTCGAAACTCTGGCGCAATACTTTCATATCCACTTCTCCTATCGCGCCCTGCACCGCGTTCCCTGCATTGGATATCAAAAAGTCAACTCCACCAAAATTGGCAACTACTTCGGAAAACGATTCTCTCACTGCTTCTTCATCGACGACGTTCAAACCCCGTGCCGTGACACCCACTTTGAATTTTTTGCGAATTGCGTCTGCCGCTTCATTGAGTTTGTCTTCAGATAAATCTGCCAGATAAAGATTCGCCCCTTGCTCGGCAAACAGTTTAGCGGTTGCTAAACCAATGCCCGATGCCGCACCGGTAATATAAGCCACTTTTCCTTGTAACACGGGGGCTTTGCTTTTCCCTAACTTGGCCTGTTCGAGAGACCAGTACTCCATATCGAACAAGTCATTGGATTTCAGAGGAACGTAATCCCCCACCGAAAACGATTTATGAATGATGTCTATCGTATGCTGATAAATGTCTGCAGAGATGTTTGTTTCTTTAACGGTTTTACCTATGGTTACAAGACCTAGCCCTGCAACCAGCAACACTCGCGGCAGGCGATCCAACTCGGTTTTATCAACACCCTTGGCTTCTTTATTGGCTTTAAAATACTGGTGATAATTTTCACAATAGGTATCTAAAGCAGAAGCAACTTCATTGCGCAAGGCTTCGGGGTCTTGCCACTGTTTTAAATTTAATAAAAGTGGTTTTTGTTTGGTACGGATCACGTGATCAGGTGTTGCCGTACCCACCTGCGACCAAATAGAACATTCTTCACTGGAAGCAAACGCTTTGGCTTTTTCATCTTTTCTATGATGTACCACCCAGGATTTTCCCGTTTCCTGCCCATATAATCCGCGCAGCACCGGTGCCAAAGCATTCAACAGGTTTTTTTCGCCCGCGTTGATTGCGGGTCCGTTTATCGGAGTCAATGCTTTGGGTTGTTTATTAGCAATATATTCTTCCGCTTTCGTGACTGCTTGAATATGTCGGTCATAACTTTCTTTTGCCGTTGAGCCAAACGTGAACAAGCCATGATTGATCAGCATCAGCCCTTCCACCGTCTTATCTTTTTCATAAACTTCAGCAGAAACTTTTGCCAAGGCAAACCCCGGCATGATGTAGGGAACAATGCCAATGGTTTTGCCATAAATCTCCTGGCATATTTTTTCCGCATCCGGTTGATTGGCGATGATCAAGCTGGAATCGGCATGAGAATGGTCGATGAATTTATGCGGTAAAAAAGCGTGCAACAGAGTCTCCACAGAAGGATTGGGTGAAGAAGCATCCAGAAGATGCGTCCGCTGTTCGTTGACCATATCTTCATCGCTCAAAGAATCCAATTCTCTCAGCTTGATAAGGTGATCCAGCAGAGTGCCGGGAAGTCCGGGAGGTGCCAGAGTATCCAGATCCCATCCGCTTCCCTTTACATAGAGAACGTCGACCTCTTCATTGACTTTGTTTCGGGTTCGCGATTTCACGGAGGTATTCCCCCCTCCATGAAGCACGAGTGCGGAATCTGCTCCGATCAGACGCGAAGTATAAACGCGCAAAGCAATATCTTCATGGACATCACTGTATTGTTCAATCGCCGCCTGAGCAGACGAGTCGTTCCATTTGTTTTCCATAATTATTCCTTAATTCTGTTGCCTCAATTCGCATTCAGACACTGACGTCTTAAAATATCCACTATTTATAAAGAATTATAGTTGGAAATCAGGGTTCGGGGAAAAGAATTTCGGCAAGAAAAAATATTCATTACTTCCTAACTCATTGTTTATCATAATTTTTCAGGGCGGTCAAAAATTGGTCATTGTGTTTTTTCTAATTCCTGCTACAAAGCCTGTGAATTGAAACTATTTCTGTGATAAAGTTCGCAAAATGCTTGCCCAAATACATGTAACATTCAAGGAAGGTGTACTCGATCCACAGGGGAAAACCGTCCACCATGCGCTGAACGATTTGGGCTACGATGAAGTCCTTGATGTACACGTTGGAAAATATCTGGAAGTCAAACTCGACTCTGTTTCTGAAGTAGAAGCCGAAATTCGAGTGCGGGAAATGTGCGAGCGACTTCTGGCAAACACGGTTATTGAATCCTTCCGCTTCAAACTGGTCTCCACTGAATAATACTCACTAATCGAATCGGTCAAACATGAAGTGTGGCATAGTTGTTTTTCCCGGATCAAATTGCGATCACGATTGCTACCACATCCTTAATAATGTATTGGGGCAGGAAACCCACTTTTTGTGGCATAAAGACGATGCCGACCTGAGTTCCTTTGATTTAGTGGTCTTGCCCGGTGGTTTTTCTTATGGAGACTATCTTCGTGCAGGAGCCATATCCCGCTTTTCTCGCATCATGAACTCGGTGATCCCTTTCGCAGAAAAGGGTGGAAAAGTCCTCGGTATTTGCAATGGTTTTCAGATTCTGCTCGAATCGGGACTCTTGCCGGGTGCTTTGATGCAAAACCATACACGGAAATTTATCTGCAAAAATGTCTTTGTCCGGGTTGAATCCACAGATACCCCCTTTACCCAGGAATGCAAAGACAAGTCGGTACTGGATATTCCTATCGCCCATCATCAGGGCAGTTATTATATTGATCCCCATTCTTTGAGTGATATGGAAGAAAGAGGACAAATTCTTTTTCGATATTGTGATGCAAAAGGCAGCATCACGGAATCGAGCAATCCCAATGGCTCGGTGGGCTCCGTTGCCGGGCTTTGCAATGAAAAGAAAAATGTGATGGGCATGATGCCACATCCCGAGCGTTGTGCCGACCCTTTGTGGGCCAACATAGACGGACAAAGTATTTTTCAATCCCTAATCTCACAAAGCTGAGCTTAAAATGTACAACGACCCTGAAATCACCGCACAGCTTGTTAAAGAACACGGGTTAACGGGTGAAGAATATAGACGGATTCTGGACTTAATTGAACGACCGCCCAATTTTACCGAGTTGGGTATTTTTTCTGTGATGTGGAGTGAGCATTGCAGTTATAAAAGTTCACGACCATTTCTAAGAAAATTACCGACCGAAGGCCCCAGAGTGTTGCAAGGCCCCGGAGAAAATGCGGGTGTCATTGATATCGGCGATGGTTTTGCGGTGGTATTTAAAATTGAAAGCCATAACCACCCTTCTTTCATCGAACCGCATCAAGGTGCAGCAACCGGCGTGGGCGGAATCATGCGCGATGTTTTCACTATGGGAGCACGACCCATTGCCCTAATGGACTCCTTACGCTTTGGCGATCTGGATGATGCGCGTACACGCTTTTTACTAAACGGTGTCGTCGATGGCATTTCCAGTTATGGAAACTGCACCGGTGTTCCCACGGTGGGAGGCGAAGTTTATTTTGACTCCTGCTACAACGGCAATATTCTCGTCAATGCCTTTTGTTTGGGGCTGGCAAAATCAGACGGAATCTTTCTTGCCAAAGCGGGTAGCGTCGGCAACCTTATTTTATATGTCGGCTCCAAAACCGGTCGCGATGGCATACATGGTGCCAGCCTGCTTGCTTCTTCCGAGTTTGATGAAACGACAGAAGACAAAAGACCCACGGTGCAGGTGGGCGATCCCTTCACGGAAAAACTATTGATCGAAGCCTGCCTGGAAATAATGGAATTTGACTGGGTCATCGGCGTGCAAGATATGGGAGCCGCAGGGCTCACCTCATCCTCATTTGAAATGGCCCACCGCTCACAGGCTGGAGTGAGAATGGATTTGTCAAAAGTCCCATTAAGAGAAGAAGGGATGACACCCTACGAAATCCTGTTATCCGAATCACAAGAAAGAATGTTGTTTGTCATTGAACCGGGTCATGAGAAAGAAGCGATCTCCATTCTTGAAAAATGGGGACTCGATGCCGCCGTCATTGGTGAGGTGATTGAAGAACCTGGGGTTCACATTTACTTTGAAGGAGAAGAAGTGGTGAACCTGCCCACATTCCCCGTGGTGGATGGGGCCTTAGACCTGAAGCGAGAAACACAGCGCCCCGAATACCTCGATCAGGTAGGGCATTTAAATTTAACCGCGCTGCCAGAGCCTGAACGCGGGGACAAAGCATTTGAAAAACTACTAGCCTCCCCAAATATTGCCAGCAAGGAATGGATCTACCAACAATATGATCACATGGTGCGTTTAAATACGTTGGTTTTACCCGGATCAGACGCAGCCGTTTTACGTATTAAAGACACTAAAAAAGCAGTGGCTATTTCGGTCGATTGCAATAGCAGATACTGTTATCTCGACCCTTATGAAGGTGCCGCAATAGCAGTAGCCGAGAGTAGCCGTAATGTGGTTTGTTCAGGTGCAAAACCCATAGGCCTTACCAACTGTCTTAATTTTGGCAACCCTGAAAAACCTGAAATTATGTGGCAATTTGAGCAAGCAGTACAGGGAATTGGCGATGCCTGTCTTTATTTTGATATTCCTGTAGTCAGTGGAAACGTCAGCCTCTATAATGAAACCAAAGGACAAGCTATTTTCCCCACACCCACTGTTGCCGTTGTGGGTCTGATTGAAGATCAGACAAAAACCATGACGCAAGGGTTTAAAAAAGCTGGACATTGCATCGGGCTCATTGGCTTTACCATGGAAGAATTGGGCGGTAGCGAATACTTAAAAGTTTTATTCGATAAAAATGAGGGGAAACTTCCGGTCCTGGATCGAAAGCACGAAAAACAAGTACAAGAGTTTTGTCTGGAACTGATAGAAAAAGGACTCATTCAATCTGCGCACGATTGTTCTGAAGGAGGTTTGGCCATCGCGGTGGCGGAGTCCTGTTTTTCAGCTTCGGAAGAAACCCTGGGGGCAACGCTCGAATTGGAATCGACTCTTCGAAGGGATGCGCTTATGTTTGGCGAATCACAATCTCGAATCGTTATCTCATTTCCGGAAGAAATGACTAATCAAATTGAAGACCTGGCTTTATCCTATCCCGTAGATTTTTCATTGATAGGAAAAACAGGAGGGTCACAATTCACGGTCAGCATCAACAGCAAAGAATATATAAAGCAGGACATTCAATCAATAAAAAATATCTGGAAAACTACTTTAGGAAACTATGCTGGACAAACTACATGAAGAATGCGGAGTAGTTGGAGTTTACGGTCACCCGGAAGCCGCTAATCTGGTTTATCTGGGGCTCTATGCTCTACAACACCGCGGTCAAGAAAGTGCCGGCATTGTGGCCAGTACCCATTCAAAAATGCACCTGGAATTGGGAATGGGCCTGGTCGCTGATATCTTCGATCCGGGCCGACTCCTCAAACTCCCCGGCCCTCTTGCCATTGGTCATAATCGCTATTCCACAGCCGGAAAAAGCGAATTGGTGAACGCACAACCCTGCATGATCAACTACGCGGCAGGGTCTCTGGCTCTCGCGCATAACGGCAATCTAGTCAACGCTCAAACTATCCGGAAAGAATTAGGTAGCAAGGGAGCTATTTTTCAATCCACCAACGATAGCGAAGTCATCGTTCATTTGATGGCGCAGGCAAAAAGTGACAATTTTGTTGATCGGGCCGCCGAAGCATTGCGTCAGGTGAGTGGAGCCTATTCACTGGTGCTGATGACAGAAAATGCATTGCTGGCAGCGCGTGACCCCCATGGGTTCAGGCCCCTTTGTCTTGGCAAGTTGGACGGTGCTTATATCATCTCATCAGAGACCTGTGTGATGGACCTTATAGAAGCGGAATTCATTCGCGAAGTAGAACCGGGTGAATTGATCCTCATCAATGAGCATGGGCTACAATCCTTTTTTCCTTTTAAGGAAGTAGAAGCCAAATATTGCGTGTTTGAACATATTTATTTCGCACGGCCCGATAGTTTTATTTTCGGCGAGCATGTTTATACTGCGCGAAAGGAAATGGGAAAAGCCATGGCGCAGGAAAGCCCGGCAGATGTGGATATTGTTGTTCCCGTCCCCGATTCAGGAGTGGTTTCCGCAATGGGGTTTGCTGAAGAAAGCAACATCCCCTTTGAAATGGGATTGATCAGAAATCATTACGTCGGTCGAACTTTTATTGAGCCCCAATCACAAATTCGTAATTTTGGCGTGAGGCTAAAACTAAATGCTGTAAAAAGTCTTATTTCAGGAAAGCGCCTCGCTATCATCGATGATTCTATCGTCCGTGGTACTACCAGCCGCAAAATAGTTAAAATGCTTCTGGAAGCGGGCGCCAAAGAGGTTCATCTTAGAATTTCATCACCGCCTATTTTGCATTCGTGTTTTTATGGAATCGACACTCCCAACAAAGAGGAATTAATCGCCAACAACAATTCCCTTGAAGAAACGCGGAAATATTTAGGCGCGCATTCCCTCCACTATCTAAGCATTAAAAAAATGTTGGAAGTATTACAAAATGGTAAGAATAAATTCTGCTCTGCCTGCTTTGATGGAAACTACCCTGTACCTGTCACCGACCACCTTGCCACCACCCAGCAGTTGGATCTGTTTTCAAAGAAATAATTAGTCCGCCAATGGCTTCACAGGCTGAAGAGAAACAGGGGTTTCCTGTAAAACCTCTCCTAAAGCTTTTAATTCCTTTTTATAACTATTCATAGATTGATCGAGTTTGCTTTGTGATTCCAAAACTTTTTTATAAAAGTTTTGGATCTTGTCATAATCGCTTTGACTCAAGATCAGGTTTCTATTTTCATTGGTTATGGATGTCTCCGAGTCGGCACTTTGGAATTCCTCTGGAATGCTGGGTGAAATACCTGAAAGCCCTGGGAAAATTTTCTTTAAGGCCTGATCCAACGTTCGTTCCATCGCAATATTGTCTTCGTAACCCACAATGACCCGCTTTAACTCGGGAATTTTTCCTGAATCCGCTTTTAAATACAAAGGCCTTATATAAACCAGAGACTCTTCAATGGGTATAACCAGCAGGGTGCCCTGAATAACACTAGATCCCCGTTGATCCCATAATGATATCTGACGTGAGACTTCTGCATCCTGATTAATACGGGCAACAATTTGGCTGGGGCCGTAAACCAGTTTTTGTTTTGGGAAGGTGTAAACATCGAGCTTGCCATAGTTGTCACCGTCACTACGGGCCACCATCCATGCCGACAAATTGCTTTTCCCGCTGGGAGTAAACGGAACCATTAGAATGTATTCCTCCTTCTCCTCCCCGGGAAGCTTCATGATCGTATAATAAGGCTGCATGACAAGACCGTCTATTTCAGGAATTTCCCATTGGTCTTCTTTATTATAAAAAACCTGCGGTCGCTTCATATGATAAGTCGCATAAATAAACGTTTGAACCGCAAACAAGTCTGAAGGATAACGAATATGGGCTCGCAAATCTTTGGGCATTTCTGACAAATCCTGGAATAGCTCCGGGAAAATATTTTGATATGTTTTAATGATGGGATCGGATAGATCAGAGATATAAAAATTCATCGACCCATTATATGCATCAATGGAGATTTTTACTGAATTTCGAACGTAGTTTCCAAACCGAGGGATCTGCTGTGAATAAGGGTATCGGTTACTCACTGTATAAGCATCATAAAGCCAGATCAAACGTCCTTCGGATATAACCAGATAAGGATCGTTGTCCAATCTGAGGAATGGAGCAACTTTTTGAACACGCTCCGTTATATTGCGATACATCAAAACCCGACTGTCGTTTTCAATATCATCTGAAAATAAAATCTTCAAGGTTTTAAACCGTGCCGCAAGAACCACTTTTTTCAAGAAAGAACCTACGGGGAAACCGCCTTTACCTTCATAATTTTTATAAACATTTTTCTCTCCTTCGGGATAATCAAATTCCTTAGTACCCGTGTTCACAAAAACATGGTCATTGGCCAATTCACCAAAATAAATTTCCGGTTGGGTGACTTTCAGATCGACATTTGATTGTGGAGGGATATCTTTGATGAATAATACTGGCAACCCTTCGGGGGTCATTTGATTCACGGGACTTAAGGATACACCGTAACCATGCGTGAAGGTCAGATGCTCATTGATCCAGGTGCGGTTTGGAAGATTCGAGGATAATAGTTCCCGGGGAGATAACAAAGTCTGGCGATACTTTCCGTTGATTTGGTAACGATCATTGTCAACCGAGTGGAATTGGTAATAAGTACGTATTTCCTGTATCTGACCCAACGTGTCGAGAAGCGGCTCCTGATCCCACAACCTGATATTTTCTATGGTGGCGTCGTTCTTTCGAATATTCTCAGCCGTTAAGGATTCGGAACCGGAAAGGCCATGAGTCTCCGTTTTGCCAAGCCCGTAACCCTCTAAGGTTCCGGCAATGGTACGTTCAATATAAGGTGCTTCTTTTATTAATTCGTTGGGAACAACCACAAACTTTTGCAATATTTTTGGGTAAATATTTCCCACAAAGAACACCAATGCCAGGGCCACCCCAGACACAACAACTTTCTTCATTCCCGGTCGCACAAGACCAAAAAATGAAAATACCGCTCCCACTAAGGATACAAATATCAAAACATACAAGATGGGAATCGACCCATAGTCATCAGAAAACCCAATGCCCGCAATCAAGGTATTGCCTTTTGTCAGCAATTCATAACGCTGGAGATAAAACTCACTGGCAAACAGAAGGAAAAAACAACCCGCCAATACCGAAAGGGTTCTTCGAGCTTCGGGAAGAAGAACAACTCCTGTCGGGCTGATATAAATAAAGCGTTTAAAAAAGTAAATCAATCCCACGCCGATGGAAATCACTATCAAGGTTTCCCAGATGAGTGATTTAATCATCAACCAAAATGGCAACGTGAAAATATAGAATGCAACATCTTTCCCAAAAATAGGATCCACCTGATTAAAGGAAGAGGCATTGAGATATTGAAGGACAACCTCCCACTGCTGTGCCATGACCAATCCCGTCATAACAGCCAAAACCAATGGAGCCGCGACGATAAGCAACTTCAGGTTCTCCGCCAAAATATTCAATAAAGGAATTTCGCGACGGACCTGATCGGACAATAAGACGGGAAGATGTGAGGTATTCTTGAATACACGAATCAAGAATCCATAAGTGACAGCAAAAAACAAAATACCAATAAGAAATCCCAATCCAAATTGAGAAATCAAAACAGTCCAAAGCACAGAGGCAATGCCGTGATTCTCAAACCACAACCAATCGATATAAAAAGAAAGGATTTTATCGGCGAACATTGAGCCGACAAAAATAACCGCCGCCAGTATGAACAACCATTTTTTTAAAGATTCCATAAGTTGTCCTTTAAGTTGTTTTCCATTTTATTGAGCAACCCATAGATGGAATTTGTTTAATAGTAATATCTTGATCCGAAAGAATGTTATCGATGGCCTGTTTCAGATCTTGCTGGGTGACTTTATCCGGGCTTTCCCAGTTATCATCGATTCTCCCACGGTATAACAATTTTCTTTCCGCCCCATAAACGTAAATATCCGGTGTGCAAACGGCATCATATTTTTTCGCGATTTCTTGCGATCCATCAAATAAATAAGGAAAATTCATTCCCCATTCTTTTGAAACGCTCTGCATACTCTCGAAAGAATCATCGGGATATTTAATAACATCGTTGCAATTGATACCGACCAATCCAACGCCTTTACCCGACACTTCTTGTTGCAGGTCTATCAGGCGTTGAATCACTGCTTTTACATACGGGCAATGATTACACATGAAAATAATAACCAACACCTTATGCTCTACAAAACTTTTAAGGGAATATTCTTTTCCATCAACACCCGGCAATTTAAAATCAATCGCATCGGTTCCCAAAGGAACCATAGTGGAATGTAATAGAGCCATAGTAAACTTTCAGTTTAAGAGGAGGATTTACAGGTCATTCCCGTCACCCGGCAAGTGTAACAGGCTGAATGAGCAAGAGGAAATGGCCTCATTGTTTGACCAATCGAATCTCCCATTCTGGCAGCAGGGTTGTCTACTAAAATCGGACAAACATAAACCCCATCTCCGGTTGCCATTCGAGAGGTTGCACATTGCAGTTGAGTGATATCAAAATCTTCAAAACACTTTTCTGTGACAAATTCTTCGTTGGAATAATTCCGTTCATTTTCTGCGAGCTGGCCCAATAAAAAACCAGGGAGTATTTTAATTTGTGGTTGTCGCACACCGTTTACCCGGAGAAATTCAATAAACTGTGATTCCATTTTAGAATCCGATTCCTCCTCCCAGGTTCGAGTAATGGTGAGTATGGGAGAAAAGCCCGCTTCAGCCAGACAGGCTATTCCTGCAATGGCTTTCCGATAAGCATTCTTACCCCTTATCTCGTCATTTTTTTCTTCATCAAAATGTTCCATGCTGACTCGAAACCGCAGGGAATTATTGCTTGCACTTTGAATTGCTTTGAGGCGTTGTACTTTTTCGGGTGTGATTTGCGTTCCATTCGTGAGCACATCAAGGGGTCCATAACTCAAAATGGCTTCAAGAATTTCAAAAATTTCCGGATTAATAAAAACTTCACCCCCGGTTATATAGTAATCTTTCACACCGAGCTCTTGGGACTCACGCAACCTTTCTTTCACTTGAGCCAGTGTCATCATCGCAATCGTATCGTTCTTTGGACCGCAACTGATGAAACAATGGGTACATTCCAGATTACAAAGCGTGCCACCCACTTGCAGCCATAATGTTTCCAACTCTTTGAGTGGAACTTCTGGAATTTTTGTCTGAGTTCTTACTTTATCATCCATATTGACAGCCTAACAAAGGGCCTTGGGTTGTACCAGTGAAAGTTAAGATATCTGCTCTGACGTTGGTCGGCTGACAACCACTTTTATTTCAAACTTTTTACGGTTTGCTATAATCCGGCAGATTCAAAGGAGTCACTCACATTACGAATTCGCAGTTTACGGCGTATTGCAGCAAACCCAGCAGAAGTCCGTTTACCAAGGCCAGAACGGTATACCGGGGTAACTGCAAGCCTGGCCTTCAAAGGATCCTCCGTAAAAAACCGGGTATCCAGCGGACTCAGAAACCGACAGGCCGGATACAGCCATTTGAGAGGGAGGCCATTTCGCTGAATGGCCTGGTCCATATGCTCCGCAAGTTCCACAAGGTTTGAGTAACTCGAAAGTTCTGCCACACTATCTCGTTGCATATGAATTAAAGGAATGATTCCCGAATCGGTCAAACGGTCAATACCCTCTTTAAATCTATCCTGGGAATCTGAACTGAGAATCAGATCGGTCCAAACCGTCCCTGGAGAAAAAACACTCGACGCATATTCCAAAGCCTCATAAATTTTTTCAGCGCCCACGATTTTTTTGGACTTTACGGTTCCATAAAATCCACCGAGAGGAAAATTTACGATATCAAACCCAGATGCGTAAATATGGTCAATGGTATTTTTATCTAATGGAGGAAACCCCTTCAACGCGACAAAAGTGTTGAAGCGTTTTTTGATAGCTTGCACCAAGGGTGCCAGTCTTTGGAATCCTCGATCATCCTCATTACTATAATCCATATTCAATTGCACCAGATCAGCAGCGCCTTCTTCAAACGCCGCCTGAATCACGGATAAAACAGCTTCGATGGGCATACTCAATTTTTTTCCCTTCCCAATAGCGCGAAGAAAAACATTGAAGCAATAACCATCGAGGCAAATATTTTCTGAAACGGGGGTGCGTCTTTTTAATTGCTGCTTGAGAAATTCTGGCACAGGAATAATACTAACATCCGTTTCGCCTTCCTCCATGTAAAGCCGAAGTCGGTCTTCCTGCGCTATCAATTTTGGCCCATCCTTGTCATCAGGAGGATTCAACGAAGTTTTAACGATGAAGTCTTCAGCCAATGCCAGGGTTATTTCCTCCCCCGGCTCTCCAGAACAAAGTCCGCGCGACACCTCCTCAAGTCCCTGAATAAGGGTAGGAATGGTCAAGCCTCTCTGAATCAGGCCCAGCTTTATTTGTCCGAAATATTTCTTATCCATTTAACCTTTATACCGATCTAAAAATACTTATAACCCTTCCAGAATTTTCTGGTGAATTCCACCAAATCCCCCGGACGACATAACAAGGATCACATCACCTTGTTTAGAATTTTTAACGATGTACTCTACTATATCATCGACTTGAGGAATAAAGTCGGCCACCCCACCCAAATTACGAATGGAAGTCGTAACCGCTTCGATATCGAGCCGCTCTTCCTCTTTTAACTTTTCTGGTGCAAACAACCCAGCCAGGATAACTCGATCTGCTTTTAAAAAACTTTTTGGGAAAGACTCTTCAAATACTTTTCTTCGAGATGTTGCCGACCTGGGTTCAAAAACTGCCCAGACCCGTTGATCGGGATAAGCTTTTTTGACCGCATCAATCGTCAAATCAATCGCTGTAGGGTGATGGGCAAAATCATCAATCACCGTAACGCCACTTTTTTCTCCTACTATTTCCTGCCTGCGCTTGATTCCTTTAAAAGTCTGGAACCCCGTCTTTATTTCTTCTTTCGTCAAACCAAGGTTAAAGCAAAGGCCTGCGACCGCCGCAGCATTTTCTACATTATGCCGACCCATCATCGCTAATTTAAAATCACCTCGATGTTCATTTTTAAAAGACAAGGAGAAATGACCCAACCCTTTTTCAAAACGATAGTCCTCGATATGCCAATCGGCCCCCTCCTCAAAACCGTAGGATTCAATGCTACACGAGGCAGACTTCACCACATCCTGAATATTTTTATCACCCGATTTAACCAGCATGACCCCATCAGACTTTAACAGCCCTACATAATCACTAAATACCTGCTTGATTTGGTCCAGATCGCTAAAAATATCCGCGTGATCAAATTCGATGCTCGTTAATATGGAAGCATCAGGTCGGTAATGAAGGAATTTAGGACCTTTATCAAAAAAGGCACTATCATATTCATCCCCTTCCGTCACAAAGTATTCACCCTGTGGAACCTGATGATTGGTGTCAAAATTTTTCAACCAACCACCGACCATGAACCCCGGTTTTCTTTTGGCCGATTCTAGAACCCAGCTCAATAAAGAGGTCGTTGTCGTCTTGCCGTGGGTGCCCGTCACCACAAGAGATTTTCTCCCTTCCAGAAAAAATTGCGAAAGCGCCGCCGGAAAGGAAGTATAAGAAATACCCGCTTCCAAAACAGCCTGCACTTCTTCATTGGTTTTTGACACAGCATTGCCGACGATGACTAAATCGATTTCTTTTGAAATATTTTCCTTTTTATAGCCAGGAAAGATTTCGATACCCGCATCATTTAGAAGCGTGCTCATGGGGGGATAAATATTTGCGTCTGACCCGGAAACACGATGTCCGGCTTTTTTGAGCAGTCCGGCAAGTGCGGCCATTCCGGTGCCACAAATCGCGATAAGATAAATGTTTTTAATGTCTTTGGGTTCCATAGGAAGGAGGCATTGTAGAAACTACCCGGGATAAAGTCAACTGCTGCCTGCCCGGCAGAGAGAATTAACGGACACTCCCAAAAGAGAGTCTAAATTGCCTTATTGGCACCCTACTAACATAGCAATCCTTTTAGCTCAGACAGGCAATCGATAGCGCAATCAGGATTAGCAGCAGCTATTTCATCAGGGAATCCGAAACCAAAATTCACGACACAGGTGTAAACACCCGCCCGTTTACCTGTCTCGATATCTACCGGACTGTCTCCGATCAACACGGTCTCAGAGGGCTCTACATTTAGTTGTTTCATTATAGAGTTCAGTCCTTTAGGATCGGGTTTTTTGGTTTTCACGCTATCACCACCAAAAATAACGTCAAAAGGCTGCAACCCATCCAACGACTCTAAAATTTGGCGTACAAAATCTTCCGGTTTATTGGAACAGATGGCCTGTTTTTTATCTCTAAAATGTTCGAGAATTTCCCTGCCGTGTGGATAAAAATCCGTGTGCTTGACCAGATTTTCCGAATAATGTTTTTTAAACAGGGCCACCGCTTGAGGAATATCCGTGAAAGAAGAACCCGCTAAGGTTTGCATCATCAAACGCTCCACTCCCTTCCCGACATATTTTCGAATCGTTTGCCGGGGTAGTTGAGGAAGGCCAAGATCTACAAGGGAGAGATTAACCGAATCGGCAATATCAAAAAGAGTGTCTACC
>JACKQG010004226.1_pt1 | contig 16795 bp, 11 predicted proteins | sample 8237621 | NCBI WGS metagenome assembly JACKQG01 (sample SAMN15677084, study PRJNA649215) | marine metagenome | biome: marine; feature: Black Sea; material: saline water; isolation source: suspended particulate matter (SPM) from the Black Sea western gyre | collected 2013-06-09/2013-06-10 | depth...
GGAGACATCACTTGTTTGAACCATATATCTATTTGACTGAACAACTTAGATAACAGTAGCGCATTAAAACGCGCCATACACCAACCGTTACCCCATGCCCATCACAGTTTGCAACTGTGATGAATAACTGACAAATACAGTCTGCGACTGTAAACTTGGTTGTTAGCCTGATTATTCCTCAAAAGCCTTTTCAAAATTTTCTTCAAATCGTTTTACGAGCACATCACAGCCGTAATTAAACATACGGTTACAATTATGTTCGCCGGTGAAATGGAATTGAAGCTTTGCTTTTTTATTTTCCGTTGGCAGCAGTGAGATGGCTTCCATCATCACATCTTTAACCGATTTGTGTCCTTTCAGTCCAAATCTTTTCAAAATATCAGACAGTTGTTCCGGAGATGTTTTCTTCACCTTTGGCTGGAGAACCTGGTCAAACTCCTGGATGACTTTCTGAGTATTTGTAAAGCTACCGCCTGATTCAACAGGGAATGAAGCAGGCAGGATCAGGTCAGCCACCCGGGCTGTTTCGGTCATAAAGTAATCCTGAACAACTACAAAGTCAGCCACCGACAGCCACCCTGCCACCTTTACCTTGTTTTGAGCACATCCCAAAGGGTCCTCACCGAAAATGAAGATATTTTTCAGCAAGCCTTTTTCAAGCGATTCATACTGGTTCTCATGAATAGTTCCCGGCAGATTTTTCACTCCCCACTTTTCTTTCATTTTTGCCTGTAATTCTTTGTCCTTTATCGGCAAAGCGCCCACACTTAGCTTCGGGCAAACACCCATGTCGAATAAACCCTGTGAATTATTTTTTTCTTTTAGCGATATAAGTCCTGATGAAGTTTTGCCGAGTTTACCGGTTATCAGTGTTAGGTTTTTTAATTCATACGCAGCCTGTGAGCAAATCTCCTTCTCGGAAAAGACAATTATTGCATTCATTTCCCTGTTGAATTCCTTGGCAAATTCTATGATCGTATCCATGAACTTCACTCCTGATTTCTCAACTAATTCAACGAAGTTTTCTTTTAAGACCGCTTTCCTGTACTTTTCAAACCCTTCACAGTTATCATTAATAAATAACCTGTTTTCAAATCCGTTAGCCACAAGATAGTAGTTTACAGCTTTAATAAAATGATAATACGATTTGATATCAATAACTTTATCAACCTTGTGTTTCATCTTGCTATCGTGATGGATAGTAATAAGTTCAACAGGAATTTTTTGCTTATACCGGGCATTGTTGATTATAAAGCCGGCAACAGCATTATCCATGTTAGTCTCTGATCCGATAAGATATATTTTGCCGGCGCCACTGATCTGTTCAAATGGCACATTGGCAAAAGAATCGAAAATGTATCCGTCACCGCGGTTCAGGTAATGAAAGCTGGTTATATTATTTGTTTTTACTCCGCCACGCGCCAGTTTCTGTACAAGGTACATTTCTTCATTTGAAAGGCGCGCTCCGGCAAAAAATGCGTTATCGTCAGGTTTTACGCCTTTGATTTTTTCAGTGATTATCTTATATGCCTTTTTATAAGTAATTTCTTTGAATCTTCCTCTTATCTTAAGCAAAGGCATCGTTATTCTTGTTTTGTCATTCAGGTAATTATAACCGAATTTCGGGAAGCGGCACAGATTTCCGTCTTTATTCACCAGCCCTTCCCTGCCTGTGGTTTTCATAACAAAGCCATTCTTATGATGAAGAGTGATTGTACAGCCTATTGAGCAGTAATTACAGATGGTATCAATATCTTCAAGCCTTACAGGTCCGGGTTTGAAAAAGAAATTTTCTGTAATAGCGCCTGTCGGACAGGTTGAAATACACAACCCGCATGATTCACAATTTGCATCCTGCAAACTATCACCCAAACTCGGAGCCACAAAAGTTTCAAAACCACGATTTACCAAACCCAATGCGTTGGCTCCTGCTACTTCGTTACAGATTCGGACACAACGCGCACAAAGAATACATTTGTTATTGTCGATCTCGATGAACGGATGCCTGAAATCAATTTCATGTTCTTTAAATTCACCGATATATACGCCTTGGTCTGCTTCGTATTCCGAGCAATATTTTTTCAGGTCGCAGGTAAAATATTCGGTACAACCACATTCGAGGCAACGTTGTGTTTCGTGTTTGGCAACTTCTTCGCTCTTGTATCCCAATTCAACTTCCTTAAAGTTTAATCTTTTCTTAGGGTTAAGGGTGGGCATTTCTTCACGAAGCTGTTTTTCATATTTGCCAATATAATCCTCTTTAACTTGTGTTTTGAAATTATCGCGTTTGCTGAGGAATTCCTTTTTAGGAGGTTCAGGCGGTAAGCCTGTCAGGTATTGATGACAGCTTCTTGAAGCAACCTTTGCCTGCCCTACTGCTTCTATCAGTGTTGCGGGACCCGTAACACCGTCGCCGGCAGCAAAAACATTTTCAATTCCGGTTTGTAAGGTTTTTGAATCGGCATTAATATCTCCCCAGCGGTTGAGTTTTAATTCGCCTTTATCAGTATGTTCATTGATGTCATTAAGGAAATTCACACTGGTTTTTTGCCCGATAGCTGCCAGTATATAATCTACTTTTATTTCAAATTCCGAGCCTTCAATCGGTATTGGTCTTCTTCTTCCCGAGGCGTCGGGTTCGCCTAATTTCATTTTAAGACATGTAACAGATTTTACTCTGCCCTTTTCATCTTTGTTGACACGGGAAGGATTGGTCAGCAGCATGTATTCAACGCCTTCCAACTTTGACTCATGAATTTCGATGGGGTTGGCAGGCATTTCTTTTTCAGTTCTACGGTAAATTATGTAAACTTTATCGGCTCCGCAACGAACAGAAGTACGGCAGCAGTCCATAGCAGTGTTTCCACCGCCGATTACAGCAACTTTTTTTCCTTTGAAATCATATTGCTTTCCTGTAACTTCCATTTCTTTAAGAAAATCGGTTCCCGGGAAAACATTTTCAGCATCATCACCTTCCGTTCCGGTGAGAGTACCTTTTTGTGAACCGATGGCAAGAATAAAAGCATCGTAGCGGTCTTTATATTCTTTAAAACTATTATCCTCTCCTAATTTTTTATTATAAAAAATATTAACTCCCATTTCCGTAATGTTATCCACTTCTTTCTGAAGGATGTCATTGGGAAGTCTGTATTCAGGTATTCCGTATCTAAGCCAGCCACCGGCATTAGGACTTGCCTCATAAATATCAGCCTGGTGCCCTTCTTTCTGAAGGAAAAAAGCTGCGGACAAACCACCGGGTCCGGCGCCGATCACAGCTACTTTTTTACCTGTTGATTCTTTAATAACGGGTTTCCATTTGTTCGGCGATTCAAGGTCAATATCAGCAGCAAATCTTTTCAGGTAATCAATGCCTACCGGAGAGCCTTCGTCTAAAAGATTCCGGCGACAGGCAACTTCACAGGGTCTTACACATACACGTCCGCAAATTGCCGGTAATGGATTTGTTTCCTTTATCAGAGCCACAGCTTCGTGGTACATCCCTTTTTCGATATACGAAATATACCCCTGTACATCAACGCCCGCAGGGCAGGTTTGTTTACAGGGTCCCATGCAATCAGCGTAGTGGTTGCTAATTAGGAGGTCAAGGGCTGTTTTGCGTGCTTTCCTGATATGTTCGTTATCGGTTTCTATCTTCATACCCTCAACTATTATTGTAGAGCATGATGGTTGCAATCCCCTGAAACCCTCTATTTCGACAACACAAACGTAGCAGGATGTATAAGGCACGATTCGCGGATCGTGGCATAATGTCGGAATTTCTATTCCATGCCTCTGAGCCAGTTCAAGAATAGATTCTCCTTGTATCCCTTTAACGGTTTTTCCGTTAAGAATTATATTTAAATTATCACCCATTTCTAATAATAGATTATGAAACTTTGATAGCATCAAATTTACACCTGGAGTAGCACATACCGCACTTAATACAGTCGTCCTGACGGATGAAGTGAACTTCTTTTTTATTACCGTCAATGGCATTGGACGGACAGTTTTTTGCACAAACGGTACATCCCGTACATTTTTCAGGATCCACTTCATAAGTCAGCAGAGGTTTACAAACTTTGGCAGGACATTTTTTATCCCTGATATGAGCCTCATATTCATTCCTGAAATATTTAATAGTAGTAAGCACGGGGTTCGGTGCTGTTTGACCCAAACCACACAGTGAACTTTCCTTTATCTGGTATGCGAGGTCTTCCAGTTTTTCAATGTCGCCTTCTTCTCCTTTGCCTTCGGTTATCCTGATAAGTATTTCTAACATCCGTTTGGTTCCTATACGGCAGAAAGTACATTTGCCACAGGATTCCTTTTGTGTGAAATCGAGGAAGAATTTTGCCACATCTATCATACAAGTAGTTTCGTCCATAACCACCATGCCGCCTGATCCCATGATTGCGCCCGTAGCATTTACCGAATCATAATCGATAATTGTATCTGCCAGATGTTCTGGAATACAGCCGCCTGAAGGACCTCCCATCTGTACAGCCTTGAATTTTTTATCTCCTTGTATGCCGCCGCCTAACTTAAATATCACATCCCGTATGCTCATTCCCATAGGAACTTCAACCAGTCCTGAACGTTTTATTTTACCGGCAAGTGCAAATACCTTTGTTCCTTTACTTTTTTCAGTGCCGTATTTGGAATACTCCTTAGCACCGTGAAGAATGATCCAGGGTATGTTAGCAAGGGTTTCAACATTATTGATATTAGTAGGCATTTTCCATAGTCCTGATGCAGCAGGGAACGGAGGACGTTTGCGAGGCATTCCTCTTTGACCTTCTACCGATGCGATTAAGGCGGTTTCTTCACCACAAACGAATGCTCCGGCTCCTTCTTTTATAAATATATCAAAATTAAATCCCCGGATCCCTAAAATATTCTGACCCAGATATCCTTTTGCTCTTGCCTGTTCAATAGCGATATTCAGTCGTTTAATAGCCAGGGGGTATTCGGCACGGCAATATATGATGCCTCCTGATGCTTCAATGGCATAAGCTCCGATTATCATTCCCTCAACCACAGCATGAGGATCGCCTTCCAGTACGGAACGGTCCATGAAAGCACCGGGATCGCCCTCATCAGCATTGCAGATAATGAACTTTTCGTCGGCTATATTATTATTGGCAAACTTCCATTTTAATCCGGTTGGAAAGCCGCCACCTCCCCTGCCTCTCAACCCTGAACCCAGAACAGCCTGTATTACATCAAGGCGCGACATGCCGGAACCTGCAATTATTTTGATAGCCCTGTATCCGCTTCTGCTTTCATATTCTTCGATGGATTCGGGATCAATGTATCCGCAGTTACGAAGAGCTATTTTGACTTGTGAATCTGTGAATTCGTTGTCAACGGTTTTAAAGAAATCGGATTGAACAACATACTCTTTAATCGGTTCTTGTTGATTAATGTGCTTTTCGATCAGTTCAACGGCTTTATCCTCATCAATATCACCGTAAAGGTAAGAGCCTGATTTGTCGATAATCTCCACCAACGGCTCCCTGTAACACATTCCGACACAACTGGTCTTTTTTAGTTCGAACCCGAGGTTCTCAGCTTCTTTTACAGCTTCTATCTTATCATATACTTTTTTAGCTCCCGCTGCTATACCACAACTTCCAAGTCCGACGATTACTTTAGTTGCTTCCATATTTTTTAGTTCGATTTTCTAATTGTTTTCGCGAATCCTGATGTTTTTAATAATCTTCACAGCCTGGTTTCCGGTAAGTTTTCCATAAGTTTCATCACCAATCATCATAACCGGAGCAAGGGAACAACAACCCAGACATGCAACAGATTCAAGGGTAAATATTCCATCCTCTGTTGTTTCTCCATCTTTTATTTTAAGCGCTTCCTCTAATGAATCGGTAATTGTATTAGCATTCTGAACATGACATGCCGTACCATGGCAGACTTTGATAATATACTTTCCTGCGGGGTTCAGCCTGAACTGAGCATAAAAGGTGGCAACTCCGTACATATCGCTTAACTTCAGCCCTGTTTCTTTTGATATTTTCCCGAAAGCTTCCATGGGGATATATCCGAAAATATTTTGTGTCGCTTGTAGCAAAGGTATCAGGTTGCCTTTTTTATTTTTATATTTTTCTATTACTAATTCGAGTGCCGACAGATCGACAGGATCCTTAACTTCTGCCGTGGTTTTACTACTAATTCTTGCTATTCGCATTGCCTTGTTATTTATTTATGTTGGACAGTAAAATTATAAACTGTTTTTTTTCTTGCTTAGAGTTGATAGTTTTTTGTGCATTGCATTAGCAGCTATCCGTCCGGCGCCCATAGCTTCGATAACTGTTGCCGAGCCTGTTACAATATCTCCGCCTGCGTAAACAAATTCTTTAGGAGTTTCGTTAGTTTTGGGATTTACCTCAATATATCCCCGTTTGTTAAGCTTTAAATCAGGTGTTGACTGGAAAATTATCGGATTAGGACCGTTACCGATAGCGACAATAACCATGTCGCAGTCTAAAGTAAAATTGGAATTTTCTATCGGGACAGGTCTTCTTCTGCCCGAAGAGTCAGGTTCGCCTAACTCCATTTTTATACACTCCATTCCTTTTACCAGGCTTGTATCCGTACCGATATATCTTACCGGACTCGTTAACAGCCTGAACTTTATTCCTTCTTCATCGGCATGATGCACTTCTTCGCTACGGGCAGGCAATTCATTTCTTGATCTTCTGTAAACTATTGTAACTTCTACGGCCCCGGTCCTCAGTGCAGTTCTTGCACAATCCATTGCCACATTACCACCGCCGATTACAGCAACTTTGTTTCCTTTTGGCATTGGTGTATCATATTCAGGGAATCTGTATGCTTTCATAAGGTTCATCCTGGTCAGGAATTCGTTAGCCGAAAAGACGTTGCCAAGACTTTCTCCTTCAATTCCCATAAACCAGGGTAGTCCGGCACCAACACCAATATAAACAGAGTCGAAATGATCGAGCAGTTCGTCGATTGTTAAAATATTTCCTATTACATGATTTAATTCAATCCGGCATCCCATTTTCTTTAAGTAATCTATTTCGAACTGGACTATGGATTTAGGTAATCGAAATTCGGGAATACCATAAGTTAAAACACCGCCCGTTTCATGCAAAGCTTCAAAAATTGTTACCTCGTAACCTAATTTTCGCATATCTGCAGCTATTGTTAAACCGCCCGGGCCGGAACCTATTACAGCAATTTTTTGGTTTGTATTATTCCTGATCTCAGGAATTTTCACAAGGTCCATTTTTCTTTCATAATCAGCTACAAATCTTTCCAGCCTTCCGATAGCCACAGGTTCATCTTTTATTCCGAGAACACATTTAGCTTCACACTGACTTTCCTGGGGGCAGACACGTCCGCAAACAGATGGCAGAACATTAGTTTCTTTTATTTTTTTTACAGCAGCATCGAATTTTTCTTCTGCAATCAGGGCAATAAATGAAGGGATATCGACATTTACAGGGCATCCTTCAACACATCTCGGTTTCTTGCATTGCAAACACCTTCCTGCTTCAAGAAGGGCTAACTCTGAAGTATATCCATACGGAACTTCCTGGAAATTGTCGATTCGTAATCTCTGGTCTTGTTCGGGCATATCCTGGCGCGGAATCTTCAGCTTTATTTTTTTCTCATCTTCTTTTGTAATCCCGTGCCATTCACATCCGTGTTTCAGGCAAAAATAAAAAGGTATTAACTTTGCATAAGCCGAAACAATTGCTTTCCCAACATTTGAGCCACATTCCCCGCATTTTACATCAGGATCTATCAGGCTTTTTTTGCATTGAGGGCAAAGAAGATCATCTAATACATCACCCATTTTTATAGGTATTGACGCTTTTATATCGAATACATCAAGAAAAGGACTAAGCTTTAATACGAGGTCTTTGTTCTTATATCTTGCATTAAAGATCAATGATTTTTCATGCTTTCTTTCAACATTAAAAGTGTTACTGCAATGCGGGCAATAAAAACTTAAATATGTTTTGTATTTTAAATATCTGACATCTTGTTCTAACATATTGTTTCGGTATTTTTAAATTGTTGACTGATATCAAATTTAAAGATAAAAGTAAAAAGGTAAAAGTTTTCAGGGAGATACTTTTTACTTTTGTCTTATCTAATCGAATATAACAAAGAATCCTTTTCTTGTTTCAAATAAAGAGAATTTCTATTTATCAACTCCTCAAAATCAACTTCATGTCCGATAAAATCGGGACCGTCAACGCAACAAAATTTTGTTTCATTATTAACTTTTACTCTGCATCCGCCGCACATACCTGTCCCGTCAATCATAATAGGGTTTAAACTGACCATTGTTTTGACATTATATTTTTCTGTCAGTTTGCAAACATTTTTCATCATAATAATCGGGCCGATAGTATATATCAGCTTAATATCAAATCTTTCTTCAAGGTATTTTTTCAAAGGCTGGGTAACAAATCCTCGTTCGCCATAGCTGCCATCATCAGTTGTAACAACGATTTCATTACAAACAGCTCTCATTTCATTTTCCAGGATAAGCATATCTTTTTCTTGTGCACCCATAATACCGATTACATAATTGCCGGCTTCTTTAAAGGCTTTTGCAACATGATAAAGAATAGCCACACCCGTACCGCCACCTACCATTACAACCGTTCCCATTTTCTCAACTTCAGCGGGTCTTCCAAGCGGACCAACAACATCCATTAAAATATCGCCTTCGTTCAATGAGCGCATTAATGCCGTTGTTTTCCCAACAACCTGAAAAATTATTGTTATTATTCCTGCAAAGTCATCTTTATCAGCAACAGTCAGGGGAATCCTTTCTCCTGTTTCGTTTACTCTGATAATTACAAATTGTCCGGCTTTAATTTTTTTTGCAATCTTCGGAGCGCTAATATCAAAACGTATTATCGTTCCTTTTGCCATTTCCTGCTTTTTTACAATCTGAAACATCTTTTGATATTGAATATTTTCTATTTACTTTTTACTATTAAACTTCAAACCCTAAACCTTAAACCATATCTACCATTCCATACTATCTTCCAAATCAATATCGTGCAAGTCGGCTTTGCTTAATCCATGCCATGTGCATCCTTTTTTTGAACATAAATAAAAATCTATAAGCTTTGTTCTTGCACTTATTGCGATTTTTGCAGCATGTGAACCACATTCTCCGCATTTTTCCCCTTTTTCTATAAGGCTGGTATTACAACGAAAACATTTCAAGTCTTTAACAACCTGGTCTTCGGGTATTACCATTGTTGATTTAGTTGTGAATACATTCAGATAGGGACTTAAAAAGACAAAACCTGTTTCGTCATCATCTCTTATAACTTTCAGCTTCACCAATCCTTTTTCTAATATTGTTTTTTTACAATGAGGACAATAGGTATGCAGAAATGAGCCGGATTCAATAATTTCTTTAGATTCATCTGTTTCAACAAGCCCTTCAGGCAATGGTCCGTTAAAATCGCCAAGATGATAAAGTTTTTTCAATGCTAATGAAATATCATCAAATTCAAGAAAATGACCACTGCATCCGGCTCGTGAACAAATACTGACCTTCCCGCCGATATCTAATAATAGAGGTGTCATCGGAGCATCACATGTTTCACATTCATTGCTGCTCGTAATTTCTTTGTTACAATGAGGACAGGTAAAATGTACAATTTCTTTCAGAGGAATTTCAACATCACATCTGTAATTATAGCTTTCGTATATAGAGCTTAACCTGATAAGCCCGGTACCTTTTTTTGTTTTAATAATTAATTTTATCCCGGGTCTTCCGTCAACCGGAAAATCTTCATCCATAAGTGATTTTTCACATAACGGACATTTTACATTCAAATATATAAAATCAAATAGTATATCGTCCATAATAATAATAGTTTAACAGTTATTTAATGAGTTAAAATTCATTCCAATTAAAATGTGTACAATAATATGAATTTTTTAATTAATTTGCGAAGCTATGTTTTTTTTATTCTGTATTTTTATACGGTTAATTTTTTTAGTTTTTAATTAAATATTGAATTAACTAACTCATACAGTAACATTTATTAATAGTTAATGCCAGGATCAACAAATACAATTCTTGAACAAAATCCTTCTAACGACAAAGGAAGTCTGATTACAATACTTCAAGAGGTTCAGAAAGAGGAAGGATACATTTCGCAGGAAGCTATTGTTAAAATTTCCAGGCATTTAAGGATTTCGAGAAGCACGATTTATGGTGTAGCTACTTTTTATTCGCAATTTAGATTCAATCCCCCCGGCCGAAATTCAATAAAGATATGTCTGGGTACTGCCTGTCATGTACAGGGAGGTGATTTTTTATTAAATGCACTACAATTGGAAATAGGGATTAAACCGGGTGAAACAACTGAAGACAGAAGATTTGACCTGGGGAGGGTAGCTTGCCTGGGCTGTTGTGCATTAGCCCCGGTGATGATGGTTAATAATAATATTCATAGCCGTATGTCTGTAATCAAACTCAGAGAAGTATTGAGCAAATATGAATGATTTTAATAAAACTTTGAAATCCCGATATAAACATATAAAACAAGAAGCCATTGAGCAGTGGGAGGCTTTACAAAGCAACCCTGATCCTGTCATTTACCTCGGTATGGGGAGTTGCGGAATTGCCTCGGGCGCCGGTGAAGTTTGGAATGCAGTTGAGAAGAATATTTCGGGCTTAAAACAAAAAATTCATTTACTCAAGGTTGGCTGTATCGGACCATGTTATCTGGAACCATTTCTTGATATAAAATTGCCTGGGAAGCCCCGGTTATGTTTTAATAATGTTGATGCAAACAGGGCAGAAAAAATTATCAATGAATATATTATTAAGAGTGAAGCAAAATTAAAGCCCCTGGGTCATCTTGGTGAGCAGGTTGAAGAATTTGACGGAATAAAATCGTTCTGGAGCATTCCTATGTTAAAAAATCAAAAACGGATAGTCCTGCGTAACTGTGGCATTGTTGATCCTGAGAATATTAAACATTATATTGCGCGGGACGGGTTCCAGGGTTTGATAAATGCTTTTAATAAAGGTCCCGAGGGCGTCATTGAGGAAGTAAAGATAGCCGGATTAAGGGGACGGGGAGGCGCCGGATTCCCGACTTTTAAAAAGTGGCAATTTTGCAGAGAGGCTAAAGGAAGTCCGAAATATTTGATATGTAATGCAGATGAAGGAGACCCGGGCGCCTTTATGAATCGCTCTCTTATTGAGGGAGACCCGTTTGCATTGCTTGAAGGTATGCTGATAGCAGCTTATGCGATTGGATCCAATTATGGATATATTTATATCAGGGCAGAATATCCTTTAGCAATCCACAGGTTGAAAATTGCGATAAATCAGATGCAAAAAACTGGCTTGTTAGGGAAAAATATTCTGGATAGTGGTTTTGACTTTGAGGTAAAATTGAAAGAAGGAGCCGGTGCATTTGTTTGTGGTGAAGAAACAGCCCTTATTGCCTCAATCGAAGGTGAAAGGGGGATGCCCCGCAACAGACCGCCATTTCCGGCTGTTTCGGGACTTAACGGAAAACCAACCAATATCAATAATGTTGAAACCCTGGGTACAGTACCAAATATTTTGCGTAAGGGAGGAAAATGGTATTCGGGATTTGGAACTGAAAAAAGTAAGGGAACAAAGACTTTTGCATTAGTTGGGAAAGTAAGAAGAACAGGGTTAATTGAAGTGCCTCTCGGGACAACCCTTCGTGAAATAATTTTTGATATAGGGGGTGGAACACTAAAACCGTTTAAAGCTGTACAGACAGGAGGTCCGTCAGGTGGATGTTTGTCGAAAGAGTTCTTAGACCTGCCGATAGACTATGAGTCGCTTACAGAAGCCGGATCAATAATGGGGTCGGGTGGATTAATAGTTATGGATGAACATTCGTGTATGGTTGATATTGCCAAGTATTTCCTCAGATTTACAAGCCAGGAGAGCTGTGGTAAATGCACACCTTGTCGTATAGGAACGCGAAAAATGGTTGAGATACTTGAGAGAATTACTGAGGGCAAAGGCAATATGGAAGATATCAGCATCCTGGAAAGTCTGGCTGATACCGTAAAAAAGGGTTCATTGTGCGGACTGGGTCAGACAGCTCCGAATCCTGTACTTACTACGTTGAAATATTTTAAGGATGAGTATGAAGCACATATTGATAAAAAAAGATGCCCGGCTGCTGTATGCAGAGACCTTGTAGTTTACAGGGTTATAAAAGAAAAATGTACCGGTTGCCAGCGCTGTGTCGAAGTTTGCCCGGCACAAGCCATTTCAGGGCCAAGAAGCGAGCCGCATAATCTCGATCCTGAAAAATGTATCAAATGCAGGGCTTGCTACGAAATATGCCGCTTTGATGCAATTGCCGGTGATGCTATTATAATTGAGTAGTTGTTTGCGAGAAATTATTAAAATTAAATACAGTACCATCCATCTGGTTCTTATGAGTATTCAAAAAACACAAAATATTACAATAAAAATTGACGGAAAGCAAGTTAGAGTTCCGGAAGGTTCTACAGTGCTTCAGGCTGCCCGGAAAGCCGACATTTATATACCAACCCTTTGCTACTTAGATAAACTTAAAAATTATGGAGGCTGTCGCCTCTGCATAGTCGAGATAAAAAACACGCGGGGATTTCCTACTGCCTGCACTACTCCTGTAAGCCAGGGAATGGAGGTTACAACCAAATCATCCGAACTGCAGGAGCTTAGACAAGAAATTCTTGAGCTTGTCCTTTCAGAACACCCCTTTACCTGTCTTATATGTAAAGACAAAGAGAATTGTGCGGATTTTATGCACACAATTAGAAAGGTCAGTATTACAACAGGTTGTAACTTTTGCACCAACAATGGAAATTGTGAATTGCAGGATTTAGTTGATTATCTTGAATTGAAAGACGTCAGGTTTCCGATAACTTACAGGAATATTAAACCCATAAAAGATAATCCGTTCTATGAACTGGATTATAACCTGTGTGTTCTATGCGGACGCTGTGTAAGGATATGTAATGAGGAACGGTACAGTGAGGTATTAGCGTTTGTTCAGCGCGGAAATTCTTCGATAGTTGGTACTGCATTTGGTGAATCTCAGAAAGATGCCGGTTGTGAATATTGTGGCGCTTGTGTTGACGTATGTCCAACCGGGTCTATTTCAGAAAAGATGGGTCAGTGGGTTGGTGTTGCTGATAAATCAATTAGAACAACCTGCCCTTTCTGTTCGATTGCATGCACTATGAATATTAACACAAAAGGCAACAGGATAATAAATGTTGGACCTGAACCGGGTAAAAGAACAGAACCGTTACAACTATGCGTTCGGGGTAAATTTGTTCCGGGCGACATTACCCATCATCCCGATAGAATACGGAAACCTCTTATTAAAAAAGATAATAAATGGATTGAAGTAACCTGGGAAAAAGCTTTAAAGTATTCGGCAGACAACCTTGAAGGTTATCGCGGAAACCGGTTCGGACTCATAGGATCAGCTCAGGATTCGATTGAAAATAACTATATCCTTCAAAAATTTACCTGTAAAGTTATGAGGTCGAATAATGTGGATTTGCTTTCAGGATATCCGAATAAAACATTGCTGAAAAAAATTCATGAATTTCATTCTGTTTTTCCTCCTGTTCAAATAGATGATATTTTAAAAGCTGAAACGATTTTTATTATCGGAGCAAATTGTGATATATCTCATCCTATTATCGAAAATCGTATCAGAAAATCATATAAGGCAGGAAAACTGGTTATTGTTGCAAACAACCACTATAACAAAACATACAATTTCTCAAATAAATATGTTATTTATCAGCCGGGAAAAGAACTTTCTTTCCTGTTATTGCTTTTGTCAGAATTAATTACCCGGAATAAAAATAAAATTTCAAAAGAGATTTCCGGCTTCCTGAAGAATTTTAACATTAAAAAGGCTGTGGAAGATTGCGGTGTTTCCGTGAAGGAGATAAAAGACATCTCTGCTTCTTTACTGAAATCGCATAACCTGATAATAATGGTTGGCGACAATGTATTAAGAACTGCGGATAACTTATCCAATTTTAAAACACTGCTCAATCTGAAACTTATGATGAAAAAATCTGCCCGATGTCAAATTCTATTCTTACTTGATGAAGGCAATCGCTACGGAGCCACTTTAGCTGGAATGCATCCTGATTATCTTGGAGGATTTGATGAAGTGGACGACAAGGCGTTGATAAACAAATGGTCGGATAATTGGAATACAAAGCTCGGCAATACCGGTGGTGTTTCAGCCGATGAAATGGTCAATAATATTTCAGAAGATGGAATTACCTCCATGTATGTAATCGGAGATATACCGGCACACACGAATTTATCAGGGTTAGAATTTTTTGTTCAGCAAAATATGTTCCTGACCGAAACATCGAAATATGCTGACGTATTCCTGCCATTAACCGGTTTCACAGAAGTTGAAGGACACGCAATAAATATTGAAGGCGAATTAAAAAAGATAAATCCGGTAATTCATCCGTTAGAAGGAATCCATTACACATGGGAAGTAATTTCTGAGATTGCAGGGAAGATGTCAGAGAAAGGATTTAACTATAAAAAAACATCTGACATATTTACTGAGGTTAAATCATTTATTGACCTGAAAAACTCATCTGCTGCCAAAAATCAGAATAAAGTATTGCCCGTTAGTCTTGCGGTATCCGGGAAAACTGATAAATTTCCCGTTTCACTTATTATTGAACCAAACTGCTTTCATTATATGGGGAATATATTATCAGCCTTAATTCCTGATATGAAAGTAATAAGGGAAGAAGGGATTCTTTGTGTTTCACCCGAACTTGCAGGTCATCTGAATATTAAGGATGGAGATAACGTGATGCTTACTACTGAATTTGGAAAATCGAAGCAACGCATTAAAATAATGTCGGATTTAATTGGGAAAACGGCATTTTTTAAACCTGTATGGGAACATCTCTATCTTTTTGGTAAGGGGTTGAGCTTAGATAGAGGTTATATTAATGTTAAAATAGAAAAAGGATAATGTATAAATATTTTTGTTAATTTTAAATCCTTAATAGTAAAACCAATTTATTATGAAAAATCTTGTACTTATTTTGTTACTTCTCTCAAGCATAGTTTCTTTCTCACAAAAAATTTCAAGAGGTCCCGACATTGGTGAAATATACTTTTTAGGACCAACCCACACTACTGATGGTCTCTATTACTCAATTGATTTTGGAGTAACAGCAGTTTGTATGGATAGTATTAAAAATATAATTACTATTGCTGCCGACATAACTCCCGGCGGAATATATTGCTATACCTATCCTATCAGCCTTTATTATTCTACTAATTATGGCAATGCCTATAGTTGGGAATTTTAAAATACAGATGTAAGTGCAAATATCAATAGCGGGATAATTCCGGGGCATATCTTTTCTTCAGCTGGAAGGCACAGTGAAGATTTTGGTGTCAATTTTATATACCATTCATCAATTGGTTATTTTGGTAGTTCTAAAAACACAACAATTGATAGAATGAATGAGGATATAATTTATAATCTCTCAAAAAAAGTTACAGTTGCAGATACTATTTATTTTTTTAGAAGTTTTAACAAATTTGATAGTGTAGAATTAATTCATAAATTGAATTATCCCTGGTATGAAAATATTGAATTATCAGGTGGATATAATTCCGGTGTCATTTATATGTTTGATTTCACTGAAAGTAAGTTATGGATAAGCAACGATTTTTTCAACAGTTATCAATCTGTTGACACTTTCAATCTTGCTGAAAATTATATAACTGGCATTGAAGGCGGAAAAACTGAAGGTGAATTCTATATTCTATATACCTATTTTGATCAATTTTATGAATCTCAGCATATATATATATATCAATCAAGCGATTATGGAAAAACATTCGAGGTGTTTCATCCATTTGCTAAAGGGGATGAGCCGGTGTTAGCTAATTTTTCAACAATTGACAAAGAATTGCATCTAACCACTCCTGTTGAGTTTACAAATTTTTCCGTTGGGGATATTTTAGAGTATGAATGGGATTTTGACAATGATGGGACAATAGATTCTTACGAACAAAACCCAATACATAGTTACCAAGACACAGGATATTACACGGTTAAGCTTTCAATAACCGGGGCAGGAGGAGTAATTCAGGACTATGGTGTCAGGTATGATTATATTCATGTGGATGATTTGACAAATACTAATTTAGTTGAAAATATAAATAAAGAAATTCATATCTATCCAAATCCTGTTTCTGATCAAATAAATATTTCTATTAAAACCAATCTAAACAGGACTATAGATATTTGCATATATAATTCACAAGGAGAGTTGGTTAGATTACTTAATTTAAAAGAGAATGCGAAAAGTCCGATTTCTTTGCCAGTAAATGATTTGCCAAATGGAATCTATTTCTTAAAAATGAGTACCCCTGAACAATCACAAACGAAAAAAATTATCATAAACCATTAAATTTAAAAACAATGAAAGCAAGAACCATTATTTCAATTATGCTGCTTATAAGCTTATCAATTAATTCACAGGATTGGGTGGAGTTTTGCCCGTCAGAAACAAATACACCGACTTATAACCTATTATCCTCAACAGATACACTTGTTGAGTTTAATGTAATTATCCCGGGTATGTTTGAAACACCCATTGATACTTTCAATCGTGTGAATATAAAAGAACATACACGTTTGGATTCCGTTGGGTTTCCCGAAATACCAATCGTTAGTTTTCTTGTTGCCATTCCTGATTGCAA
>JACKQG010004227.1_pt1 | contig 16792 bp, 12 predicted proteins | sample 8237621 | NCBI WGS metagenome assembly JACKQG01 (sample SAMN15677084, study PRJNA649215) | marine metagenome | biome: marine; feature: Black Sea; material: saline water; isolation source: suspended particulate matter (SPM) from the Black Sea western gyre | collected 2013-06-09/2013-06-10 | depth...
TACAAGGTTGGTAGAAAATTGAGAAAAGTCAATTTCATTTCAGCGAATAATGAGTGATGAACAAATACAAATTTATATTCGTGACATTCGTTTCATTCGTTATTATTCGTGTTACAGTTTATTGGACGTAGAAAAAATATCCCAGACAATAACATTAGGCGCATAGATTATAATCATGAATGTATCTATTCCCAACGCAAAACCCGAAAGAGGCTGGAATGGAGGAAAGAATAAACAGGGTTATAGGGGTGCTTAATTATAAAGGTGGCACCGCGAAAACTACCACCGTAGTTAACTTGGCAGCTGGATTGGCCATGCGCGGGGCACGTGTACTTTGTGTTGATCTTGATCCCCAAGGCAGTTTGGCTTCTCATCTAGGGGTGCAATATAATGATTCGCTAACCGATTTGCTCTTGGGAGATGCAGAACCCTCTGCGTGTATTTACAATGCAAGAGAGAACATCGATGTTCTGCCCAGCGACCGCAGTATGCTCAAGGCGGAAAAAGAACTCTGGAATATGGAAGATATGCGCGTTGCCCGGCGCGTTTTGTCTGATAAATTGCGCGTTGCCGATGATGTTTACAGTTTCGTGATCGTCGACTTTCCCCCTTCGGTCACATTGATCAGCCAGAATGGTCTAATGTATATCCGTGAACTGGTAATCCCCATGATTATGAGCCATCTCTCGGTGATGGGCACTCGCCAGGTGCTTGGTACGCTGAAGGCCATTGGCCGAATTCCCGATCACCAAGTTCGACTGCTTTTTGTCCTGCCTACCCTCTATGTTGGACGCCTACGCAAAGATCGCGAAATCCTAGAACAGATGCAGCGTATGTTCGGCGACAAGCTCGCCGAACCCATCCGCAATAACGTCAAGCTGGCTGAAGCGCCTGCGCACCAACAAACGATCTTCGAATACGATCCCCGCAGCAATGGTGCTGATGATTACATAAAATTTGTTCGCCAGGTTATCCGCGCCGACAGTTTCTTTTCCAACCAGATCGAGGGCGTTATCGGGCGCCCTGATTGACGGTTTCCCTTAATTATTCTTCCAAAAATCCCTGAACTTCACGAAACGAGCGCAGGAAAATCACTCGTTTCGATGCGGCGTGCTTAGAAACCCAATCAATCAGTTGGGGGCGGATATTTTTGTGGATATGCCACATCAGTTTTAACAGTCGCCAGGTAACGGGAAAAGCTTCACATCCGGGCGGGGGCCAGTGAGGGTCTAAGTGAAATGAGGCTTTGACTTGCCTTTTGAGCGCCCACCAATAATGCGCGGCAATGGGCATGTCGACCATAATGATGGTATCCGCAATCTCAAAACGTTGCGCCAATATCTCCCAACTCCCCCAGCCATCAATAATCCATTGGGGTTCTGCTAACCATTGCGTATGCACGCTAGCGACTTCATCCAGATCCGTGCGCGTCCAGCCGGGGCTCCACTGCAGTTGGTCAATCTCGTAGAGAGGAAATTCAAGTTTGGCACTCAGTTTGCGAGCCAGAGCCGACTTCCCCCCGCCAGCATTGCCAATGATAGCGATCTTTTTCATTAGAAAATCTGAGTTGCGTCTAGTGCTTTTGCTTATTGAGCGGAGGTCTGCCCCGCGTGTTTGTTTGAAACTCCGAAAAGCTCCCTTCGACTGCCACTTCGTTTCGCTCAGTGTCCGCTCAGGGAGATGATACATTTTCTTACCCGGAATTCAGATAAGAAAACAAAAACTACACAGGTGCCGCAAAATGATCCTCGCGCCTCTGCGTTAATCTTATTTTTTCAGTTGTGCAACATATTTCTGCCGGAATTTAGCGACTTTAGGTGCGATGACTGCCCGACAATATCCTTGATTAGGGTTATTCTCATAATATTTTTGGTGGTAGGCCTCGGCCTTGAAGAAACTCTTGAATGAAGATACTTCAGTTACAATGGGGTTATCCCAAATTTTCTCGCTCTCAAATTCATTAATGACTTTCTCAGTCGCAGCCTTCTGCTCATCATTGTGATAGAACACCACCGAGCGGTACTGCGGCCCAACATCGGCGCCCTGACGGTTGAGTGTGGTGGGATCGTGCATGGTAAAGAACACTTTGAGTAGGGCTTCAAAGGAGATTACAGCAGGATCAAAAGTGACCTGTAAAACTTCGGCATGCTGAGTCAATCCAGTGCAAACTTCTTGGTACGTCGCTTCCTTATCGTCACCAGAATAGCCTACGATCACATCTTCAACACCGGTCAATTCATCAAAGATAGGGTCCAAACACCAAAAGCATCCGCCGCCCAAGGTTGTTACTTCAAAATTACTTTTATCATTCATCGTATTCCTCACAATGTCTAAACAAACCTTACCAATAAATTCTTGTCACTCTTAGAGAACGTGCCGCGCAATGCAGCCCGTCAGGCAGGCCACGCTTTGCGCGCCTTTGACAGGCAAGCCTTCGGTGAGTTTCCAAATCCAAACGAGGAGAGAGCCTTCGCTGCGCTCAGGATGACAATCTTATGGATATCTACAACATATAAAAAGACTCCACATATGTGGAGTCTACACGATAGTTATTAACAAAACATAAACTAAGCTACTACACCAAAACTTGCTCCATCATTGCAGCGACAGCTTGATAAACAGGGGATTCATCGCCCAATTCAATCAACGGGCGGCCGCTAAACTCGAACTCGGCCAGTTCTGTGCTGGCAGGGATTGAACCTAAAAAGGTGATATCCATCTTGTCGATGCGCTCTTGCAACGGGGCAGGCATATCACCAGCAAGGCGGTTCAAAATCAGGTATGCATTCTCGACACCAATCTCCAATTCGTCGCGCATCGCCGCGATTCGTTCGGCTGTGATGATACCGCGCTGCGTGGGGTCACTGACCACCAGCAAATGATCAACATCGCGTGTTGTGCGGCGGCTGAGATGCTCCATCCCGGCCTCGTTGTCAATGACCACATACTGATAACCCCCACCAATCGCATCAATCACTTCACGCAAATTATGGTTGACAGCGCAGTAGCAACCCGGTCCTTCACCGCGACCCATGGCAATCAAGTCAAAATAGTCACCTTCGGCCAGTGATGAGCGAATTTCGTAATCTAGATGTTCGGCTTTGGTAATGCCACCCGGCAGCGCTCCCATTGCGGCACCGGTTTGAGTCAACGATTGGCGTACCTGGGCGAGCATATCCTCGCGGATATCGCCCACGGTCCATTCCAAATCCAGACCCAAGACCATGTTCAGGTTGCTGCTGGGATCAGCATCGATGCCTAAAATGGCGCCCGATTGCCTGTCTGCCAAATACTTGATGAGCATACCTGCGACGGTGGTCTTTCCCACGCCGCCTTTACCAGCTAATGCGAAAGTTGTTGTCATGCTTTGTCTCCAATTTCTGATACCAATATTTCTGCCATCTTCTCAGCTGAATCTTTGAGTGATGGAACGTGATCATAAACAGGGATGCCCAAGCGATCTGCTTCTTGGACTCCCAAATCCGCGGGCAGGAATCCCAAAACCGGAATTCCGGGCGATTCTGCATTCAAGAAATCTGATTCGTCCTCGTTGCGGACCTTGTTCCCTACGAGCCATAAACGATCGAGCCCGATATCTTGCGCGAGCTTCTTGATCTGTTTGGCCGTCCCTAAGCTGCGGCGGGTTGGCTCAACGACAATGATCATTGCATCGACAAAATCGACTGTAGCGCGGCCTAGGTGCTCGACTCCGGCGTACATGTCGAGAATAAGTACATCATCCTTGCGGAAGAGCAAATGCGTGAAGAGCGTCTTAAGCATGGCACCCTCGGGACAGATGCACCCTGAGCCGCCAAAATCAACCGAGCCACTTTCCAGCAGCCTTACACCACGATGGGTGACACTGAAACGTTCAGGGATATCGTCGACGCGCGGGTTAAGCGTGAAAAACCCACCGCTTGTTCCCGGTTTGGCCCCGGTGCGCTCTTCAATCAGTTGATCCATTTCGGCAATGGGTTCCAATTTTTCTAGTTTATCTTCCGGGAAGCCCAATGCTCCCGCTAAACATGGGGAGGGGTCGGCATCTACCGCTAAAACATCGCGCCCCAAATCAGCATAGGCCTGGGCCAAGAGAGCTGAAAGTGTTGTTTTGCCAACGCCGCCTTTACCACTAATTGCTAATTTCATTTATGCTCCTGTTAAGAAGCTAAACTTCTTGAAGAAGTTTAGCTTCTAGGTCTTATGCATCTTTTGCCTTTATCAACATCTTTGTCAGCGTGCTGCCTAATATTGCGCAGGCATCGGTGGTCAGATGGTGCCCTGCGGCGGCATCAAAGAGCACATTATAGGATGCAGGGAAATCTTCATCACCCAGCCAGCATACTACCATGATGGCCAATTTAGGCAACACTTGATACGAGTAAGCGATATTACCGAAGAATTCACGCCGACCGCCCAAGCTCTCTGCGGCTTGTATAAAAGCTTCATCGTCGTTTCCAAATGCCCTGGTTAATTCTCCACCCGTATAACCTTGATAAGCCTGGGTATAGAATTTACCATCGGGAAGTTCGCTGAAAGCAATCCATTTACCAGCCAGAGGCGCGCCATCGGAGAGATGGAAATAATACATCAGCATAGTCAAGTCGAAGGTGTTCAGCTCTTCATTAGAACCAGCATCCAAAGCTGTAAATCCTGGAAATGTGATGATCACCTCGCGGCTCCAGAATGTCAACTTGAATTCGCCACCAGAATCGCCTATTGGGGTATAGATTGTTCCCGTTCGCCGGGAAAGGTCAAAGGGCTCTCGTCCTCGCAGTTCTTCACGGATCTGATTTGCGCGGTCGCCCAACGGGTTGGGAGTATCCCCTAAAAGCCATTTGGATTCTTCTGTCATTTTCTCACTCTTGTGCCCATTGCCGGGACGGCTAATTATATCAGTCTCATTTACTGAAATGGGTTCCCGCTACATGGGTAAATCAATAGAAAATTTCCAATAATTTGTATTAGTCAATAGAAGGCTGAACACCGCAGAGTCGCAGAGAACGCGGAGATTCTCGCATTTTACAGGAGAAAAACTCTGCGAACTCCGCGTCTCAGCGGTGAAAGTTGCATCAGAATTGTGTTCAATCTACCCTTGACCATTACAAAAATTCCAATAATTCCTAAAAATACACGTATAAAGTAGTCAGAAGCATCTTGAACAAGTATCATGCAAAGCCGCTAAAACGCCAAGAAACTTATCAGAAACACTTTGCGACTCTGCGTCTTGGCGTGAGATTAAACAGTGTTCAACATGCTACTGACCCACACAAATATTCACGTAAATTTGATGAAAAAATCGCCAGTCTCGTCGAAAAACTGGCGATTTTGGTTAACCAACTTTCAGGCCTACAACTTCAGAAGATACTCATAGGCACTGAGCGCAGCTTTAGCGCCTTCGCCAACCGCAATGAGAACCTGTTCAGCATCCAGTTGGGTCACATCACCGGCAGCAAAGATACCAGGCATGCTTGTTTTGGCAGCGCAGTCGATCTGGATGCGGCCTCGCTCGTCGAGATCAACCAGATCGGCAACCATCTTCGAGTTGGGTACTAATCCCATTTCGACAAAGGTACCATCCGCGGCAATTTCATCTTCTTTGCCATCGGGGGATTCAACCTCGATTTTCTCAGCAAAGTCGCTGCCCAAAACCTTGGTGACTTTATAGCCTTCATAAACGGAAACGTTCTCCGCCGCTTGAAGTTTCTTGCCCAAGGGAGAATCTAAGACTTCACTGGTCGGGCCAACGATGTTGACGTGCGTGGCAACGGTAGCTAATTCCGCTGCTGAACGCAAGGCCAGATCACTATCCCCAATTACAGTGGATGTCTTATCAATGAACAATGGAGCATAGCTTAGCGCAGAATAACACAAGCCGCGCATAATGAATTTCTTCTCGCCAGGTACGTTCATAAATTCTTGCTTTGTACCGGTGGCGATGATAACCGCTTTGGCTTCCATTTCGCCGCCAGATTTGGTCTGAACGACAAAGTGATCGCCTTTTTTCGAGACTTTCTCAACTGGCTCCATTTGGCGAGCAAAATTCAGATATTCGAGCTCGCTCTTGAATTTATTGACGACTTCAAGCCCTTTGATGATTTGATGATATTCATCAACGCCAGGAAGTGTCAGCCGCCAGTTCGTTTTACCGCCCAGGTCTTTTGAGATCATCAAGACGTTCAATCGTTTGCGTAAGGCGTAGATCGTCGCCGTGAGACCGGCTGGCCCGCCTCCAACAACTATTAGATCATACATATTTCACCTCTTTCACAATTCTGGCGCTTCAGCGATGAAGCCTTCGTTCATCAACAGTTGGGTTTGGTCGCGAGATGCCTTGATGATGCGCTTGGCGTTCTCAAATTCTTCGTCATAGGTCATCTTAATGCGAGCCAATCCTTGTTCTTGCGCTTTCATGGCTACTGCAGCAGCTTCACGAGGAAAAACTTCCCAGTCATCCATGTCGGGCAAGATATGCTCTTCGTCCAGGCGGTCACCGACATGATCTGCCAGAGCCTCAGCAGCTGCAAAACACATCTCATCAGTGATCGTACTGGCACGCACATCGAGTGTACCGCGGAAGATGCCGGGGAAGCCCAGCGAATTATTGACCTGATTGGGGAAGTCGGAACGACCAGTGGCGACAATTCGAGCGCCAGCATCAATAGCTTCCCAAGGCCAGATTTCTGGCACTGGATTAGCGCAGGCAAAGACAATGGGGTCGTCAGCCATGGCTGTGATCCATTCCTTTTTGAGTACGTCTGGGCCAGGTCGCGAGAGAGCAATAACCACATCGGCACCTTTCATGGCTTCGGGGATGCCGCCTTCACGCTTCTCTTTATTGGTCGTCTGGCATAGTTTCCACTTATCCACGTATTCGGCTTTGCGCATCTCCAGGTCTGTGCGGTGCATCCCCAGGATGCCTTTGCTGTCGACCATAAAGCATTTGGCGGGATCGCCTCCCCAACCAAAGATCAATCTCGAGCAGGCCACATTCGATGCACCACTGCCAATGAAGGCAATTTTGACTTCATTCATGGGCTTGTCTACGATCTTGAGAGCGTTAATCAACCCAGCCAGAGTAACAGTCGCGGTGCCTTGTTGGTCATCGTGCCAGATGGGGATTTCGGCCTTTTCGCGCAGAGTATCCAGGATACGGAAACATTTGGGTTGGGATAAATCTTCCAGATTCACCCCACCAAACCCAGGCTGCAGCATCATCACGGTTTTGATAATGTCATCGGGATCTTTAGTATCCAGCATGATCGCGACGCCGTCAACACCACCTAGGTATTTATATAGCAGGGCTTTGCCTTCCATCACTGGCAGACCGGCTTTAGGGCCAATATCACCCAGGCCCAAGACACGAGTTCCATCGCTAACCACGGCTACAGTATTCCACTTGTTGGTATATTCATACACCAATTCAGGATCTTTTTCGATAGCCCGACAGGGTGCTGCTACCCCAGGGGTGTACCAGATAGCGAAGTCATTGAAATCTCTTACTGAACATTTCAAATTTGTTTCGACTTTGCCCCGGTAATAAGGATGTAATGCCATCGCATCGGCTGAAGGCTTTTTTGCCTTAGCCAGAAGCTCATCGACATTAACTTCAGGTTTTTCTGACATATTGATGATCCTCCTAAAAGACAATCGGTTACCAGATCGAATTTTCTGATATCCGATTGTTTGCTACTGCTCCAGGTATGAATCTGCGTAAATTACCTGGTTGAGTAAGATCTGAACTGTCTTCCATACGGCGGCCTGTTCAGGGTCGCTCATATCCACATCGTCGATTGTGGAAATTTCCATGTTGGCAATACGATCATTAATGGTCAGGTACAACTTGTTAAGAGGGGTGCTCTCATCGCGTGCTTCAATGACTCGGATAACTTCCATCAACTCTTCTTCAAGTGGATTAGCGATCATCATCTCCAAGCCAGCGCCCATCACCATGGCGCAGTAAACACTGTTGATCAACGGGCGGTTTTTGTGGGGTACCGCGTTAGAGACGTTGGAAAGCCCAACCGAAATCATCGGTGGCGGATCCCAGGCATATTGAATCGTACGAATGGCTTCAATCAGTTCCGGGCAATATTCCTGACATCCAGAAACAGTCAGCACCAAGGGGTCGATGATCAAATCTGTGATGGGATAATCCAATTCTAGACAACGGGGAATGAGATGTTCTAAGGCAATATTGACGCGCTCATCAGCCCCCACCGGGATGCCGCTTTTCAACATTGTCAACGCGATCATCTTGGCGTTGTATTTCTTAGCCAATTCGGGTATGGATTCCAAGCGCTCAGGTTCAGCTGATGTGGAGTTAAGGATCGGCTGAGCTTTAGTAATGGTCTTAAGCGCAGCTTCCATGCCGTTGACGTTGGTCGTGTCGATACACAGGGGCACATCAACCACCATCTCAACAGTTTCTACCATCCAGGGGAATACTTCTTCCCAATCCTTCTTGCGCGGACCCAGGTTCAGGTCAACACACTGCGCGCCAGCCTCAACTTGTTTTAGTGCCGCCGCCTTGAAATATTCGCGGTCGCGATTTTTGAGCGCTTCCTTGACTGCTGGCGAGATAATATGGATATTCTCTCCAATTATATACATATGTGTCACTCCTTTTCAAATAAGCAAATCAGCTAATAAGCAAGGATTTACTTGCATATTTGATATGTTCTGATTTGTTGCTACTTCTCCATTGCCGCGGCGACAGATGGGAATAAGTTCATATCTGTGTGAGGCAAAAATAAAGCCGACATAAATGCATCGTAAAATGTATTATCGGCTGAAAGTTCGATATATGTCATCCGGGCTGCAATTTCGGAGATGCGACGGCGCAAGTTGTGATCAATCAATGCCAGGTAGGCTCCACGGACTGATGTGTTGCCTAAGAACTGGAACCGATCCCAATCCACATCCGGCAACAAACCAATCTCGACAGCTTTCTCAACGTTGATATATTTCCCAAAAGAGCCGCCGATCAAAACTTGATCTACAGTTTCCAGGGGGACGCCTACACTCTCTGCTAAAACTTTGAAACCGGCATAGATGGCAGCCTTGGCGCGTAACAGGTTATCTACATCTACATTCGTAATGACGATGTCTTCACCATGTTTGGTCTCATTTGCCCAGGCAATGACATACTCGCTGCCGTGATCACCCTCCCTCACGCGTGGGGAGGCGAGTTTGGTGTTGATACTGCCCCTTTTGTCGACCACGCCGGTCAGGAACATTTCGGCCAAGAGAGAGATCAATCCACTGCCGCACAATCCGCGTGGTTTGACTCCGCCAATAACGCGGCTAGATGGGTCATATGTCTCATCATTAATCCAGACTTCTTCAATGGCGCCCTTAGTGGCGCGCATACCGTGAAGAACACCGGCCCCCTCAAAGGCAGGACCAGCCGAACAGGCGCAAGTCACCAGCCAATCACTGGAGCCAAGTACGATCTCACCGTTGGTACCCACATCCATGAAGAGGATCACTTCTTGAGAATAATCCATGCCCGAAGCTAATACGCCTGCACTGATATCCGCGCCAACGTAACTAGCCACGCCGGGCAAGCAATCCACGATCCCTCGAGGATGAATATCCAACCCCATATCCTGGGCAAACATCGACGGAATATGATTCACCACAGTGACAAAGGGGGTCAACCGAATGCTAGACGCCGGGATGCCCAAGAGCAAGTGCATCATGGTGCTGTTCCCAGAGATGGTAGCTTTGATGATCTCTCCCGGTTTTGCTTTAGCACGTTTGCACGCCCTTTCAAGGAGTTCGTTGATTGTCCCCATGACCATGCCGCGCATTTTCTCATCGCCGCCATCTTTGCTGGCGAAAATGATCCTTGAGATGACATCTTCTCCCCGTGAGATCTGCTGATTATATTCTGCCACTTGGGCGCGTACTTGTCCGCTGAGCAGATCGGTCAGCCAGAGCGAGACTGTGGTAGTACCAATATCGATGGCCACTCCCCACAGGGGGGTGGCCGCTGGGATGTGTCCTGGATAGATATCTAATAACTCTGCTGGACAATCCGGGCAATCCCAGGTTTTGGCGTTGAGTACAGCAGTGACTTTCCATTCACCCTCGCGAACCACACCGCCAATTTTGCGCAGCATCTCTAAACTAGTTTTTAGATCGGTCACGCCAGCTTGTTTGCGAGCTGCGGTTTGCAGGCGACTCCAGTCATCTGTCTGGTCGTCCATGCTGGGGGGCATCAGGTTCAGGTGCAATCGGCGAATAGTTTGTGATTGCTGAGGGTCGTAGCCTTCTGGGACAACGACCTCCGCGGCGGTGCGGTCGGTAGTAAGTCGTCTTTCAATTTTTTCTTGAGGGGGTACGATTATTTCAGAATCGCTCTCAATGACTGATTGACACGCCAGAGCGTAGCCTTTAGCTACATCCTCCGTTGACAAACGTAGTGTGCTGCGACGACGGACATCTCCGTCTGTGACTTTGACAGCACAGCGTCCGCAACGGCCCTGTCCTCCGCAGGGTTGATTAATTTCAACACTGCTTTGTGCAGCAGCTTCAGTGACCAGAGTTCCCGTCGGGACCTGGATAGGTTCTTCAGCGATATCGAATTTTACAGTATGTTGGGCCATTTTAAGTGGGGAGTGGGGAGTGGGAAATGGTCAGAGAAAATTTCTGCCCACTCTCCACTACCCACTGTTCACTGATTAGACGGCTTGCTTCATGTATGCAGGAAGATCAACGGCTTCGCGCGGCCCGACAAGCACGTTCCAATCAGGGAGTTCTTCTTCGAGTTCACCTGACAAAACGGCTGTATGACCGGGGAGAACAATATTCTTTGCGCTAACTTTGTCCCCAACTTCGAAACGTTTGACATCTTTGGCAATACGCTCAGCATCGAACTTGCCAGCAGCCCAGGCTGTCAGCACGCTCATGCCTTCAGATTCCGTGACCAGCAACCAGGCTGGAAGACCTGCGCTCTCAACTTCATTGGCTACACTAAAGTAGGTAATGCTGAAGTTGGTGGTGATCAGGACAGGCGATTCGGGGGTCGGGTTATTGATCTCGTAGACCCCAGGCTGCACCTGGATAGGTTTCTGCGGATCGGTGTAGATATTCTCGCGCAGAACCAAGAGTGGATACACAGTTTCAGGGCTGAAATGATCCAGCACAATAAAGCCACTGTATTTACCAATGGCTTGAGCAGCCAGAATAACTTCCGTAGCAGGATCACCGACATCACCAGGGAAGCTGATGATGGGATAACCTAAGGGGCGGAAATTAGATTTTATTGCCAGACGTCGGGCAACTGTGTTGGCGGTCAGTGTCCCACGGAACCCGCGCTGGGAAGGCGAAAGCACAAGGTCATTGACGCCAGCTTCGGTGAGCTTACCGGTTAGATCAGTCATCTCATCGATGGTATCAGCCTTTACAGTCAGGGCCGCGTTGTACTCTATTGCTAAATTGGCCATCACTTGCCAGTTGTCAACTGTGGCCTGGCCAATCATGGGTTTTTCACCCTCATTGAGGGCGGCCAAACCAGCTTTGAGCGTGTCTGGCTCCCCAATGAGAATCACAGGGCGGTGGCTGGCTTCACGAACAGCTTTGACTGCACCAGCAAAACGCTGTGCTGAGCCTGTCGAAGCATCTCCACCATTGGCCTGAATAACAAAACCGCTCATCTCCAGGTCGATGCCCACATAATCAACTTTGTAGGCATCAACAGGGGAAACTTTGGCTTTGATCTCTTCGGGACTCTCGTTGTCGTACACCCTCAAGAACAGGCCGGGATGACTGTAATAGGTTTTCTCGTGGCGAAACATCACCACCTCGTTGCCAGCTTTGACTTCATTTCCATTGGAGCTGATCACGAAGGGTCGCACCGGAGGTGCCGCGGCTTCGGAAAGCTGCTCCATAGCTTCGTCGCTGACATGGGGGCAGAGAGATAACTCAACTTGTTTAGCTGCCAGTTTCATCGCAAAGGCAAGACATGTAGGAAAATCACAGTCTTTGCAGTTGGTTTGAGGCAGCAGTTTGTAGATTTGAATTCCTGATAGTGCCATGTTTTATCTCCAGAAGACCTGGAAGGTTTCCCCGAAGGGGCCTTCCAGGTCTATATGATCATTATTCTCCCATCAAATCCTCAATGGCCTTTTGAGTACGGCACAAGCTCTCGGGGTGGCGTACCACCACGATGTCAGCGCCGGACTCGATTAGCATGACCGATGTCAAGGTTTCCCAGGTGATGGCTCGTTCAAGCCAATCGCCCCATTCTTCGGGGACATCTGTGCCAACCTTGGCTTCCTTGGTCTTCCAGCACTCTTCGCCGGGAGTGACCAGCATAGGCATTTGGGTCATGCTATCTCCCTGAAGGGCGGCCAATCGCAGGCGTTCCATCACGGAGTAACCGTATTCGAAACCGTAACCCAGAGCACCGGTAGTCGGGTCCATGATCACGCGTTCCAGGGACAAACCCATGTCGCTGATGAGGATGTTGAGCTGTTTAGCTAAGTTGACATCCATGGCAGTGCGGGCATTAACCAGATGATCATTGGCCAGCGCAGCAGCCACAATGGTGCGATAATTTTTGTCTTCGCACAACCCGAGCAGTAAACGCTCGCCCTTGCAAGCATCGGCAACAGGCACCATAAGTGTATTATCAATTTCAGCCTGGCCGGGGCCAAAGACAGCTACGGGTAAGCCTGTAGCAGCCAGTACCTTCTTGACCGCGGCGACAGCTAATTCAGGCGTATTGGGATTGCCTTCGGCGTCTGTGAGGGATAGGGTGAGCAAGATCAGGTCGGCGCCAGCCGCTTCAGCGGCCTTAGCCCAGTCGCCGGGATCATTGACTGCATCGCCCCATTTCTCGATAAGCAGGTCAGACCAGTCATCGGGACGGCGGTCTTTGATCTCGATAGCTACAACAGGGGCATGGGGCATCTGTCCCTCGAAATCCATGAAGGGCATGGCAGATTCGCCACCGATGGTGACTGTCTTGGTGCGGGTGCCGCCTTCAGCAGCGGTTGCGCCAATGGTCACTTGGCGTACTGTGCCGGACCATTTTTCTTTAGCAATCTGTGTCTTGGTGCCCTCGGGCAGCCACTCTTTATCTTTGGGAAGCTCGACTTTGACCGGAGCTTCAGGTGCGACCTCAGGAGGGGGTGCTGCTACCGCTGGCACAGCTGGAACTGCTACCTGAGAGACATCCACATCACCGAGCTCGGCCAGTGCCCCTACCAACGAGCCGATCAATGTGGTCACGGCGCGCTCAAGACGTTCGACGCGCTGTTCAACGGAGCCACTTGGTGCAGGGGTGCTTGGGAGCGTGGGAGCCACGGGAACTGGTGGTACAGGTACAGGAGCTGCTGGCACATCAGCCTTAGCAGGCTCTTCTGCCTTGGGTGCAGGGTCCTCTTCCTTGGTAACAGCCGCTTCAACAACGGCTTCCGCCTGAGCAATGACATCATCGGCACCATCCACAGCAGCAGATTGGGCAACCATGGGTCCCATATCCAACACGGGGTGATCTTTTTGTTTGACCCAGTCGACCAACTCTTCAACCGTGGTAACCGAGTTGCCATCAGCGATGCGGTCCATCAGATCTGGAACGCCTTCTCGCTCGGCGACAACTTTGAATTCTTCGGCCATACTCTCTTTGAGATTAGCGCTCATCCAAACAACGCGCTTGAAGCCGCCATCCGCAGAGATGAATTTAGGGCTGACCAAATAGAACTTACCAACACCCATCACACCGGGGGTTTGTACACCACCACCGGCCATACCAGCCAGGGTGCTGAATTTCATGCCCATAGGGGTCATGCCAGTATCTTCTCGACCAACGATGAAAACACCCTCGACCTCGGGGATGTACATAACAATACATTCAAAGCAGCCGCAGGCGGTCATGGGGTTCTCCATGATGGAGTACATGGAGACGTCTTGCACAGCACCATGCGAGCCAACCTTGGCGTAATCCAGGGTTCCGCTCCAATAGCCGATCTCGGGATCGAGCAGTTTTCCCAACCCGATGGGCTGGTTAGGTCCAGTGGGGTTGATGTTGAAGGAAGCTTTGCAGTCCAACCAGTTATAGGCACCGCACAAGCCCAATCGCTCTGGGCTGACGATACAAACATGGTCAGGGGCAAATGATTGGCACAGGGTACAGGAGTAGAACTCATCAACCGCTGTGTCGGTCAGGTCGGCCAGACGCTTGTTTCGGTAGTCGTAGGCTTCACGGGCTATACCCAACCATTCTTCAACTTTATCAGGCTCGGTATACAGGGTGACGCGCACTTTATCGAGTATAGCGCCAAATTCGGCGTGCAGGCGGGCGTGTAAGATCTTGCCAAAGCCTTCCAGATCGAAGCCTTTTTCGACGGCTTCGCGCGAGATGCGGATCCAGGTGATATCACGCTGACCGATGTGTTGTAGGCCAGAGCCGCCGTTGATGAAGTAGTGGATCTGACGTTCGAGCACTGGCTCGAAGTCGTCCTGCATTTTGCGTCCGGCCACATCCACAACGATGCCTAAATCCATAAATCCCTGATCTTCAACATCATCGAAGGTAGGACCAACGATCTGAATGACACCATCGGTAACATCGTCCATATCCATCATGCGCAGGTATTCGAAGCAGCGAGAGTGTTTGCCGCCAAATTCAACGCGCATATCTGCCTTGCGGACAACTTCGCCCTCAAAGGCTGAACCGTAAGGAATGGGTACGGGCACTTCAGTCATCTTGATCTTGACGCCGCGCACCTCGATGCATTTCTGCACCAGGCGTTCAGCGCGTTCGAGATCGTCTGCGCCGCTGATTTGATCGAAGGGCATGGAGATGACGTGTTCGTAATCTGTCACGCCAGTCGGCAGGATTTCGGGGATGACTGTGTCAGCAATGACGGGGAAGCCAAAGTTGATCGCTCCAGCGGCTGCGGCATATTTGAGGTCATCGACCTCGCCCAGAGCTAGCACGAAGGCAAACACGCGCTTCTTGTTGTAGAGCAAGATATCGCGGGCCTGACCAGCATCAATACCGCCAAAGGTCAATGCCGAACGAGTGGCAAAACCAAGGGCATAGATTGCGCTAAGAGTATCTGTGCCAAAGGGGATTGTGTAGGTGTCATAACCTAGCTCAACGCCTTCTTCTTGAAGTTGGTGGATGATACTGCGTCCGTTGACGTTACCAGCCAGGAAGATCAAGAGACTGCGCTGCTGTAGCTCGCGCACAATCTTGACGGCGACTTCGTTGGATTTTGCTGCTCCCACAATGGCAGCGAATCCGGGCATACGGCCATCGACCAGGGCAATACCCCATGAGCGGAGTTGGATGTCATCGATGGGACCGTTGAGGTGGTTCGCTGGCCCACCGCCATTATCAAGGTCAGGGTAGGCTGTACCACCGGCTAATTCAATGCCGGGGAAGGGTTCAGGTTGTAAGCCGTACACAAATCGTACAGCTTCGATAACTTCGGCAGCAAGCAAAGTGGCCATACCGCTATCCAGGGTTTCACCCAGATAAGGTGTCCATTTGCTTTCCGAAGGAATCGGGTGAAGCAGTGCCCTGGCATGATCCAGAGCTTCCTTGATCTGGCCCAAGGTGGTCACTTCCAGACCAGTCATACCGTAGATCGTTGGCAGGTAGTAGGCCGTATTAGGAAACTCAACTATGGTATCCGGGCCTTTTTCCTTCAATGCTCTATCGAGCATCAGTTCTGCTTCCATCACTAAGGCGTTGGAGCCACGAATGGCACGCGTTGCAATGTATTTTGACATGTGGTTCCTCCTAATCTGCCGCTACGCCGTAGATTGCTTCACGGCGCTCTGAGAGGGGCAGTTCTTCCAATTCGAGCATACGGGCGTCTCCGCTCTCCCCGAAGCGATCAGGATCGTATTCGGGTAAGCCGAGATCAGCTCGTTTCTTATCGATATGTTCCAGGGTGGCTTTGATCATCTCATCGGGGTCGGGGATGAATTCCAGCTTTCCACCGTAGATCTCTTCCCAACCTTCGCTGATGTGTTTCAGCACTATGTCGCTGTCGGACATTCGGTCGGGCATACCACTAACAGGAGATGCACCACCAAAGATGACGTAAGCACCTGATGCTACACAGTAGGTAGCAATGGCAAGTGCTTTTTCGGACATCCACTCTGGGGCCAGGCCAACCGCGGGCACCTGATCAATATCGTCACCCAGGCCGCCTTCCTCGACAACCTGCGTGAGCACGGTCAGGATGCGGGTGTTATCCACACAAGAGCCCATGTGCAATACTGGCGGGATGCCAATTGCTTCACAAACTTCTTTCAGTCCGGGGCCAACTTTGTCCAGCCCAGCTTCGCCAAGCAGATAACCTAACTTGGCAGAAGCGATAGCGCCACAGCCGGTCTCGACAACCAGCACATCCTGCTTGAGCAATTCCCTGGTTACGTAGGTGTGCAGCCAATCTTGCTGTGTGCGTGGGTTGTTACAACCCACAATGGCGGCCACGCCACGGATGCGCCCAGACATAACAGCGTCATTGAGCGGGCGGAAAGATGAACGGTAAGAGCCGCCCAACATGTAGTTGATATATTCGTGGGAAAAGCCTGGGATCAGATCTTCCTTGTCACTTGGAATTTGAGTCTTGCCGCGGTTTTTATAATTGTCAATAGATTCTTTGAGAATTTGCTTGGCAATTGTCAGCGCTTTGTGCTCATCAAATTCAATGTGAGTGGCACCCTTAATTTTCACTTTAGGAGAAGTCGTGATGATCTTGGTATGGAAGTTCTCTGCCAAACCGACCAGGGCCTGCATAATGCACTGCACGTCCACCACCAT
>JACKQG010004228.1_pt1 | contig 16789 bp, 16 predicted proteins | sample 8237621 | NCBI WGS metagenome assembly JACKQG01 (sample SAMN15677084, study PRJNA649215) | marine metagenome | biome: marine; feature: Black Sea; material: saline water; isolation source: suspended particulate matter (SPM) from the Black Sea western gyre | collected 2013-06-09/2013-06-10 | depth...
CCGTTTCCATCCATAATTATGGCTATATGTTTAGCACGATTCATTTTATTTCCTGAGTGTGTTTTAGGATTCCAAATGCCAAAGAAAGTTTATCTGCACTTGGAAGAGACACTTGTTTGTCTTTTGTTATAAACTCAATTTGATTGCTATCTGATCCAAAACTCGTAGAATCTTGAAGTATATTAAGACAAACTGCATCAATATTTTTACTTAAGAGCATTTTTGAAGCATTTTGAAGTGCATTTTCTTTATCCATCTCAGCTTTGAAGCCAATACTGACAATATCTTCTTTATTTATAGAATCAAGAATATCTATATTTTTTTTGAGTGAGAGTTCAAAAGTGTCTCCCAAGGTGTCTTTTTTAAGCTTTCCATCTTTAGGTGAAGCCGGAATATAATCACTGACAGCAGCTGCCATAAAAAGGTGAGGTTTCTTATTTGCTTTTTTTGCACTCTTTATAGAGTCGACTAGACATTGCATCATCTCTTGGGAGCTTGCAACTTTAGTTGTAAAAACGTTTTTTGGAAGGTTTGACTCAAACTTACTTGCAATAAGATGCACATCAGCACCCATGCAATAAAGAGCAGTTGCGATAGAAGACGCCATTTTCCCACTGGAAAAGTTAGAGATATGACGTATATCATCAATCTTCTCAATAGTTCCGCCACCAGTGACCATCACCCTTCTATCTTTATAAAAATCATTAGATAACAAGACTCTTGATGCGTGCCAAAAAATATCTATCGGATCGGCCATCGCTCCATCTCCAACAGTTTTACAAGCAAGTTCTTTCACTTGAGTTTGTGTTATTTGATAGTTAGCGTTTTTGAGTGTTTTTAGATTTGCTTGTGTGATCGGATTTTCTATCATATGTGTGTTTGCAGAGGGGGCAATGAGTTTTATACCTGGATAAGCAAGGGCGCATTGAAGAAGCATAGTGTCTGCAATCGCGTTAGCAAGTTTAGCAATGGTGTTCGCAGTGCACGGAGCTATTATAAATAAATCAGCCCATTGTGCTGCTTTTATATGATTATGATCATCAGTCCATGATTCATTTGTGTCATCGAGTACTTTGTAACCTGTTAATGTTTCAAAAGAAAGTGGAGTGACAAACTTCTTAGCACTCTCACTCATAACAACTTTAACATCAGCACCAGCCTGTGTGAAAAGACGAGTCAGCTCAAGTGATTTATATACAGCGATAGAACCAGTCACGCCTAAAAGTATTTTTTTGTTTTTAAGTAAGTCTGCTGGAATTATCATTCTGATACCTATTATATATTTATGTGATTATATCAAAAAAGAAGTGATTTTACATCCAGTCTCAAAAAACAAATTTTTTTGTAGCTTTAGAGGGTTGTAGGGACAATAGTCCCTGCCATTATGATGGGCTTTGCTCATTATAATGAGTGATATCAGTGGTCTAAAAGCTATTTTTTATTGAAAAATTTGTAGTAAAAATCTTTGATAGTTCGAAGTTTTACTCTGCTTATTGCTAAAGATCCTGATTTTACTTGACCGCTTGTCACAGTTGTTCCTGCAGCAATCATGACATCATCTTCTATTTGAACCGGAGCCACTATCTGCGAGTCGCTTCCAATAAAAACATTTTTACCGATAATGGTCTTATACTTATTGATTCCATCATAATTACAAGTGATGACACCAGCCCCTATATTCGTTCCCTCATCGACTTGAGAATCCCCAATATAACTTAAATGGCCCGCTTTGACACCCTTAAGTGAACTTTTTTTCACCTCCACAAAGTTTCCAATATGCGTATCTTCAATGTATGAAGCAGGGCGCAAGTGTGCCAAAGGGCCAACATCGGAACTCTTCACTATAGAATCTTCTATAACACTTGAAGCTTTGATGTGAGAATTTGATATAAGTGTGTCTCCTGTGATTCTACACCCGTTTTCTATAATGCATTCACCTTCAAAAGTCACACCTTCTTCAATATAAATGGTTGAAGGAAGTTGCATGATGACACCCGCATTCATCCATGCAGTTTTAATTTTATCTTGCATGATCATCTCACTGTCAGATAAATCTTTTTTAGAGTTCACACCTTTAAAATTTGCTTCATCCACAAGCAGAGGTGAAATATTCAGACCGTCTTTTCTTGCCATAGAAATCACATCAGTCAAATAGTATTCTTTTTGTGCATTTTCATTAGTCAAAAGAGGTATGTATTTTTCTATTACAGTCTTAGAAAATGCGTATATTCCAGCATTTACAGTGGAAACTTTCAACTCTTGCGCAGATGCATCCTTTTGTTCCACTATTCTTTGAACTTGATTCTCTTCAATGATGACACGGCCATATCCATCTGGATTTTGTAAATCAAAAATTGACATAATAATATCAGCATCAGTATTTAAAAAACCATCTAATGCCTCTGCTGTTATAAGCGGCATATCTCCATTGAGCACTAAAACTTTTTCATTTTTTGGAGCTATATTTTTCATAGCTCCGCCGGTTCCTGGAAAGTTCTCAGCATCTTGCACGCAAAAATTTATATTTTCAAAGTGGCTTTGCATAGCTTCTTGCACTTTTTCTTTTTGATGGGCAATAACCACTGTGATGTCATTGGAAATTTCTTGTGAAACTTTAATGATATGATATAACATAGGTTTACCACTGATGCTATGAAGCACTTTGGCAGTGGGAGACTTCATTCGACTCCCTTTTCCTGCGGCTAAAATGATTATACTGATATTATTTTTATTCATTATGTTTCTTCTTGGTTGATTTTGTGTGTAATTTTAGCATAAAGTTGCAAAGAGATCTTTTTTGTAAAAAGTCTATTCTTTTAATCTATGTACTAATAAAATTTGTGGTATTATAGCTTCATTATTTTATATCAAGGTTTTTAAATGGATTTAGGTACAGTCATTGGTATAGTTTTGATTTTTGCACTTCTTGGGAGTGCAATGGTTATGGGTGTCGGTATTGGGGCATATATTGATGTTCCATCTGCACTTATTGTTATCGGTGGTTCTATCGGTGCCTTGATGATATCTTTTAAACCAGCACAGATGAAGCAATTCACCAAAATATTTATGATTGCTATTAAACCGCCAGAGACTGACGTGCCTGAACTTATTAAAAAGCTTGTTGAATTTGCTACAAAAGCCAGAAAAGACGGCATACTCGCACTTGAAGGTGATGTTAACAACGAAGAGAATGAGTTCTTGAAAAAAGGTTTATCCATGGCAATTGACGGAAGTGAACCTGACACTATCCGTGACTTGTTGGAAATTGAAATGGAGCAAACAAACACGCGGCACAAAATACATGGTAATATTTTTAACCAATGGGGTGGATTAGCAGGGGCTATGGGTATGGTTGGTACACTTATCGGTCTTGTTGCGATGCTTTTAAACATGGCTGATCCATCAGCGATTGGTCCATCAATGGCTGTTGCCTTGCTTACAACGATGTATGGTGCTATTATCGGTAATGTTTTTGGCACACCGATTTATAATATATTAAATATTAGAAACGAGGAAGAAACATTGGTTCAAGATATGATTTTATCTGGAATCATGTCTATTCAATCCGGCGATGCTCCAAGAGTTTTAGAAGCTAAACTGCTCAGTTATCTCGCTCCGGCTGATCGTGTGAGTCAGTTTGACTAAGCGTGGCAGATAATGGGTAAAAAGAAATGTCCGGACTGTGAAGAGTGTTTGCCTGCTTGGTTAGCGGCGTTTGGAGACTTGATGTCTCTGCTTCTTTGTTTCTTCGTACTTCTTCTTTCAATGTCAAGTATGGATGCAAAAAAAATATCTGAAGCTATAGGTTCTCTCTCGGGTGCAATGAGTGTGCTTGAGGGTGGCACACAGACTGAAATTTCTAAAAAAAGGATTCAAGAGGCGACACCTATTGAATCTCAAGATGAAACATCAGAAACAGTGAATCTTGTAAAACAAGCAATAAGCGATTCAAATGAGATGATGGATAAATCTCAAGAGGTCACTATCACTTTAGAAGAGGCCCAAGACGGTTTTGTGATTGAACTTCCTGCATCTTTACTGTTTAAGCATGGAAGCGCTGTGATTGAAAGTCAGGACACACTTTTATTTTTACGAAGAATCGCTCTTATAATAGACGACTTGCCCAATGATGTGAAAGTAAGTGTTCAAGGTCATACGGATAATCAGCCACCGGGGGCTAAAAGCTCCTATAAAGACAATTGGGAACTTTCATCAGCAAGAGCTATATCTGTACTTCAAGAGTTGCTCCTAGACGGTGTTGAACCACAGAGAATCATTGCATCCGGATACGGTCAGTTCACTCCTGCTGCAACAAATGCCACAAAAAGCGGGCAAGAAAAAAACAATAGAGTGGAACTTCATTTTTACGGTAAAGAAGCAGATCAAAAGAAAAAGTTAAAAACTTCAGTGTTAGATAAAGCAGCCCTCAAATAATGATACGGCTCTTTTTTATACTTTTTTCTTTAGTTTCATTTTTGGGTGCTGAATCAGCAGCTATACCAACTATGAATTTTCAATTTGATTCACCGGACACTCCCCAGCAACTTGTCAGCTCTTTAAATGTTTTAGTGCTTTTAACATTGCTTTTTTTAGCTCCGAGCATGGTTTTGGTTATGACAACATTTACAAGGTTTGTAATTGTATTTGGGTTTTTACGTCAGGCTTTGGGTACGCAACAAGTTCCACCAACCCAGCTTTTGGTGATGTTGGCGATGATATTGACATTTTTTGTTATGGAGCCTGTTGGTCAAAAAGCATACGATAACGGCATCAAGCCTTACATAGAAGAAACTATCGGCTATGAAGAAGCCTTTGCTAAAACCACATTGCCATTTAAAAACTTTATGATCCGTAACACAAGGGAAAAAGATTTAGCATTGTTTTTTAGAATCAGAAAAATGGAGAACCCTGCCACAGTGGCGGATGTGCCTTTGTCTATAGTTATTCCGGCTTTTGTGATAAGTGAGCTTAAAACAGCATTTGAGATAGGCTTTTTACTCTTTTTGCCCTTTTTGGTTATAGATATGGTTGTGGCTTCTATCTTGATGTCTATGGGTATGATGATGTTGCCTCCTGTTATGATAGCTCTTCCTTTTAAGATACTTGTTTTTGTGCTTATTGATGGTTGGAATTTACTTATTGGAAACCTTATAGCGAGTATCAGATGATATGTGAACATTTTGGAGAGTGCGGCGCTTGTGTGGCTTATGAAGACGGCTACGAGGCACAACTCGAAAATAAAATAAAGTTGAATAAAGAAAGATTTGCACATATTTATGCGGATGACTTTTATGTAGCCGCTTCAGTGCAGCAAAACTACAGATCCCGAAGTGAATTTAAAATATGGCATCTTGGAGATGATATCCATTATGCTATGAACCATATTGACAAAAAAGGTGTGGTTCTTATAAAAGAATGCCCTCAAGTCAATGAGCATATTTTAAAACTGATGCCTAAGTTGCTTCAAGCTATAAAAGATCATGAAATAGGTTTTAAACTTTTTGGTGCAGATTTTTTAAGTTCTGGCAGCGGTGAAGTAGTAGTATCTCTTTTATATCATAGAAAGCTGGATGAAGCTTGGCAAGAAACAGCTACGAAAATTTCAAATGAACTCGGTGTTTATATAATAGGACGCAGCAGAAAGCAAAAACTCACAGTTGGACAAGATTATATCACTGAAAGTTTATCTATAAACGGTGAAGTATATAAGTCAAAACATATTGAAAACAGCTTTACGCAACCAAATGCCAGCGTGAATGAAAAAATGATCACATGGTCTTTAAAGCAATTAGAAGGTGTTGAAGGCGATTTACTTGAACTTTATTGCGGCGCAGGAAATTTCACCATCCCTTTTGCGAAACAGTTTGATAAAGTTTTGGCCACTGAGATTTCGAAATCTTCCATAAATGCAGCAAAAGCCAACATGCTTTTAAATGATGTCAATAATATAGAGTTTGTTAGAATGAGTGTTGAGGAGTTTGTGCAAGCTCTGGATGGGTTTAGAGAGTTTAGACGAATGAAAGAGATTGATATCGGCAGTTATGATATATCCACTATCTTTGTTGATCCTCCAAGGTCTGGCATGGATGAAGAGTCTTGTAAGTTTTCTGCGAGGTACGAACATATTTTATATATTTCCTGCAACCCTGAAACCTTAGTGAGAGACTTGGAAATATTAAGTCTTACACATGAAGTGATTGAAATGGCAGTTTTTGATCAGTTCCCATATACCCACCATCTTGAGATGGGTGTGAAGTTAATGAAGAAGGCTTAGGGTGAAATATATATATGTAACTTTTTTTGTAAGTGTTTTTGCTATGGCAAATGAGATCACTAGAATGGAATCTATTGTAGAAGATATTGAAAAATTAAGATCCGCTCACATAGAGTGTATGAAGGAACGTGAAGCTGTGAATATGAATGGGTCACTTCTTAAAAGAAATCTTGAGAACACTCTAAAGATTGAACTGCAAAAAACAGAGCAACTGATGCAAGAATACAAAACTCTCTTAGAAAAAGAAAAACTTAAAAACACTCTTTTAGTTTCTCAAATAGATGATTTACGTAAATTGAACGATGCCAAGAGTGTAAAATTTATAAAAAATGAAAAATCAAAGAAAGTGAATGAAGATATTTTAGAAAACAAATTAAATAATGAAAAATCAAAGAATAAATCTTTATCTGATGATTTAAAGATAAAATATGAAAAAATCATTAAAAATAAAGATAATCTTATTATATCTTTGAAAAATCAAATAAATAATAATAAAAAATCTGAAATAGTGAAAAAAGAAATTTGTGAAGATGACAATCCTTTTCCGAGTTTAATGATGAAAGAAAATAAAAAAAAACAAAAGCCTGCGTATACTCTGGAGTTTAAAGCAGGAACATACCGTCTTAATAAAGAGAGTGAAATTTATGATGACATGGATGGAAATATTTTATTTATATGGGAAGATAAAAGTTCTTTCACCGCAAGAAAAGTGACTCAGGATTGGATTAAAATAAGCGGTTATTTTATAGATAGAAAGTGGAAAAAAGCTGAAAAAAGTTTATGGGTGAAAAAAGTCAATGCAGTTGCGAGATAAATAGATGAAAAAAATTTTAATTATTAGTAATGGGGATATAGGAGCACATTTTATTCAAAGGGTGAGTCAAACATACAGCAGTGAAAATATTTACTATGTTGTAGAGATAAAAGCAAGAAAATATAAAGATGTCAACCCTGCGCGTTTTAAGTTTTATGAGTTTGATCCAACCAGTCTTTATAAAATATCCAACCTTTTAAAAATGGACTTTTTACAAGTAATCATAGCGATGGACAAATTGGTTGATGTGGAAAACACACTTAAAAATATTAGGACAATGAACAAACAGCTCCGTGTTATTGTTTTAGATAAATGGTCTATAGACAATGAAGATCCGAACGTTGTGTTAGTGAATTCAAATGAGATTCTTTCTTCGAGGCTTTTGGATTATTTACCGAATGTGCCTGTGATTGCACAAAATGTTGGAATCGGTGAAGGTGAGATAATGGAGGTTATGGTTCCATTTGGGAGCTCGTTTGTATATAGGCATATAGGTGTGATAGAGCAAAAAAATTGGCGTATAGTCGCCATATACAGAAATAGAAAGCTTGTTATGCCTTCAAGAAGAAGAATGATTCAGCCAAATGATTTACTTGTTCTTGTTGGTGAACCTGCAGTGCTGAAATCAGTATACCGTGCTATAAAAAGAGAACTTGGTCAATTTCCTGAACCTTTTGGATCGAATTTGTATCTTTATATTGACATGAATCTTGTGAATCATCATACGATAGAAGAGTATGTGAAACGGGCAATTTTTGTGCATAAAAAATTCTCTCATGATTTGATTATTAAGATTGTCAATCCTGGGAATATTGCAATCTTACAAAAACTTAAAGAGCTGAAAGAAAAAGATATTATTGTGGAAATTGAATATGACAATAGTAATTTAAACGAAAAGTTTTTTGATGACATAAAGGTGCACCATATAGGTTTAGTTATAGTGTCTCGTGAAATGTTTTCTTCACATATTATACGCACCAGACTTTATGAATCCCATGTGCCAGTGCTTAAAATCTCTGATAAAAGTTTTTCAAAAGTTAAAGATGTTGCAATTATTTTAAGTGATAATCGTGATTTAGAAAAAATCTCTTCAACTATTTTTGATATCTCTGAACAAATGGGATTTAATATTGAACTTTATAATTATCTTAATGAACATCAAGAAGATAAAGAACAGGTGGTTGAACATTACTATAATCTCTCAACAATATTCTCTAAGTCTATTAAAGTGTTTAAAGAAAATGAAAACCCTATAAGAACTCTTAAAAATAAAGAGAATTTTATTCAAGTTCTTCCATTTACACAAAAATTGACAGCAAGACGAATCCTGTCTTTGTTCTCTACAGACAATGAGCTTTTGTATCATAAGTTGGATGATAATCATCAGATATTCATCCCTGTTCAATTATAAAATACAGTAATGTTATTCAAGATTTTTTGACTGGAAAACCTAAGATTTTATTTTAACAATCTATTGATAAATCCGGCTTCATTGCAAGAAAATCATAATTTCATTTCTCTGTAAAAGTAAAACTAAGTATCAAAACTATATAATAAAAGCAATGTAAACACATAGATGAAAATTTCCTGATTTTAAGCTATGTGTTTAGCTTTAAAGTCTTATATATTTAATTTAATTTTGGATAAAAAATGAAAGTCAATATTCCTCTCAAAAAAGTGGTAGATAACTCATACGATATAACAATAGACACTTTGCCGGCAATACATTTTGATACAAAAGTGGCAATCGTCACCAACCCCACTGTTGCAGCACTTCACCTTGAATCTCTTTTGGCAAAGATAAGCGCTAAGGAGTTGCATATCATCACTGTGCCAGATGGTGAAGAATATAAAAATCAGACAAGTATAGACCTTATTTTAAACTCTATGTTTGAAAATCGATTTAACCGTAAGTCAATGCTCATTGCTTTTGGCGGCGGCGTTATCGGTGATATGACCGGTTTTGCTTCTAGTATTTATCAAAGAGGGATTGATTTTGTTCAGATCCCCACGACACTTCTTTCTCAGGTGGATGCAAGTGTCGGCGGTAAAACCGGGATGAACAACAAGTACGGTAAAAACCTTATAGGTGCTTTTCACCAACCAAAGGCTGTGTATATAGATCCATCATTTTTAGAAACCCTTCCTTCTCGTGAGTTTGGGGCGGGTGTTGCTGAGATTGTTAAAATGGCTGTCACATTCAACAGAGACTTTTTTGAGTTTTTAGAAAGTGCAGATTTAACAAATAAAGATGTCCTGGCGGAAGTGATTAAGCGGGCCGTGCAAACAAAAGCAAATGTGGTGGCTCAGGATGAAAAAGAACACGGTATCCGTGCGGCACTTAACTACGGGCATACTTTTGGTCATGTTATTGAAAATGAAACAAAGTATAAAAGATATCTTCATGGTGAAGCCGTCGCTATCGGTATGGTTTTAGCGAATATGACTTCTATGAAAATGGGTTTAATGAGTGAAGATGAAGCTTCTAGAGTGAAAACTCTTTTGCAAAAGTATAATCTGCCGACATCTTATGCGATTAAAGACATAGAGAAATTTTATGAAACATTTTATCTGGATAAAAAAAGTGCCGACTCTGCGATCACTTTTATCCTGCCTGTCGGGATTGGAAATGTGAAAATCACAGATGAGTGTGAAAAAGATCTATTGCTATCTGTGCTTGATGAGATGGGAGCTGCGCGATGAAACAAGCATTTTTTCTTTTACTTTTTGTATCTTTGTCTCTTTTTGCCCAAAATCAAGATGTAAACACCAGTCTCACAATAGAAGAAGCTCAAGAAAAGCTTGAAGAGGAACAAAAAAAACATAGAATAACAGACTATCTTTCAGATTTAGAAAAGATAGAAGAAAAAATTGCTAAAGAAAAAGTATGGATGAAGAGTTATGCCTCATATATGACGTCTTTAGATATTCGTTCGAAATTGGATAATATTAAAAACAGAATTAAATTTTTAAAGAAAAACGGCAGCACTATCAGTGAACTTGATGAGCTCAATGCCTTGATTTCAAAAGAAAAAATTTTAGCTTCTCAAATAGAAAAATTAAAAGAAAAGGGAACAGCGCCTTTTTCAAAGTTGCTCACCCCGCCTGAAATAGAAGAAACATCAGAAATCACAAACCCGCTTGATATTTTCACAGGTATCTCCCTTATTAAAACACAAAATGCTTACCTTAGTGATTATATATCTAGAAAAGAGGAGTTGGCTTCACTTGTTATTTTATTACGAAAAGAAAAGTCAATCTATGAAGATATTAAAAAAATAGATAAAGAAAAAAAATATTTAGATAGTTTAGAAAATAAGGAAAAACAATTAAAAAGATTTGAAACGGCACTAGACACGATGAGTGTCACAGCTGAAGTGTATCAAAAAAGACTGGAGATTATAGAAGTAAATATAAATAAAGATATTGAAAAGCAAGCTATGAGGCTGGTTAATATTGGAATTATAATTTTAGTATTATTTATTTTCTTCTTTTTACTTAAACTGATTGTTAAAAAATATATTACAGATAATGAACGGTTTTACATGGCAAATAAAATTATCACATTTGCAAATGTGACTCTTGTCATTCTTATTATATTTTTTAACTATATAGAAAATGTAAGTTATTTGGTGACTATATTAGGGTTTGCATCTGCGGGTATCGCGATTGCTATGAAAGATTGGTTTATGAGTATTTTGGGATGGCTTGTTCTTGTCTTTGGCGGCAGTATTCATGTGGGTGATAGAATCCGTGTTATCATGGATGGAACAGAATACGTAGGTGATGTGATGGATATCTCACTTCTTCGCATGACTGTTTTTGAAGATATCACATTAACATCTGTAAGTGTCAATCGAAGAGCCGGACGTATTGTTTTTGTTCCAAATAATTATGTTTTCACCCGAATGATTGCAAACTATGCACATCACAGTTTGAAAACTGTTTGGGATGGGGTTCATATCACTGTCACTTTTGATTCAAACCATAAAAAAGCTATGCACATTGCAAAAGAAGTGTGTAAAAAATATTCAAAAGGTTATACAGATATCACAAGAAAACAACTCAATAAATTACGCAGTCATTATAGTTTAAAAAATACAAATGTTGAACCAAGAATTTTTTCTTTTATTGAACCTAACGGTGTTATGATAGACGCCTGGTACTTAACAAATGCATATGCAACGCTTACATTGAGAAGCGTTATCTCTGTTGATATTGTCGAAGCATATAACAAAGAAGATGATATAACTATCGCATACCCAACACAAAGATTGCATTTACAGCAAGAGGCTCCAAGAACTCCGCCTTTTGACACAAATAGTGAGACTTTGTAGATGAAAAAAGTTTATTTTAAAACCTTTGGCTGCCGTACAAATCTTTATGATTCTCAAGTGATGATGAGTTCCATGAAAGATTTTGAAATAACAGAGAACGAAGAAGAAGCAGACACTATCGTTATAAATTCTTGCACTGTAACAAATGGTGCGGATACGCATGTGCGTTCTTATATTTCTCAAATAGAAAAAAATTCCTCTGCAAAAGTTTTTTTGACAGGTTGCGGGGCACATACAAAGGGTGAAAAACTTTTAAAAGAAAAGCGTGTGCACGGAGTGTTTGGACAAAGTGAAAAAGAAAATATTGACGCTCTTTTAGCGCAAGATGCACCGTTTTATAATCCTGGTGATTTAAATCATGTTGATAAAAGCGTAGTGGATGATTTTATAGGAAAGAGCAGGGCTTTTATTAAGATTCAAGAGGGTTGCAACTTTCGATGTTCTTATTGTATCATCCCCTATGTGCGTGGAGATGCAAGAAGTATGGATGAGTCCCGTATACTGGAACAAATCTCAAGGCTCGCACTCAACGGTTTTGGTGAATTCATTTTAACCGGTACAAATGTCGGGAGTTATGGGCAGGATACAAAAACCTCACTTGCAAAACTTATGAAACGTATCTCCCAAATCAGAGGTGTGAGACGTATAAGACTCGGAAGTGTGGAACCTATTCAAATCACTGATGAATTTTTAGAGTTGCTTGATGAGCCATGGCTTGAGAAACATCTGCATATCGCCTTACAACATACTTCACCAAAAATGCTAAAGCTTATGAACAGACGCAATGTGTATAAGCAGGATAAAGAACTTTTCCAACTGCTTCATTCTAAAGGTTTTGCAATCGGAACAGACTTTATCACCGGACATCCAGGTGAAAGTGAAGAGTTGTGGCTTGAAGCAATGCAAAATGCAAAAGAGTTGCCACTTACACATTTACACTCCTTTACGTACTCCAAAAGAGATGGAACTCCATCTGCAACAATGAAACCCGAAGTCAATGGCAAGATAGCAAAAGAAAGACTCCATGAGATAGATACACTTATAAAGCAAAAGAATTATGAATTTAGAAAAGCATTTAAGGGTGAGCTAGAAGTATTGGTGGAGAGTGAAAAAGATGGTTTATATCATGGTTATGACCAACATTTTAATAAAATTGTCATTGAATCGGATGAAGACCTGAATGGAAACTGGTTACATATTCAAAATTATGAAGTAAGAGAGGATTACAATTATGCTCAGCTCTAAAACAAATAAAATAGCTCTTTATATATCTGCATTTGTGGTGATCGCTTTAGTTCTTTTTGCAATCCTTAGAGATAACTCGACGCCCACAAGTCTTAGAGAAGCAGATAGAATTTTATCCGGAAACGATATAGAGAGCATTGTCGCGACAAAAAAGTACATTTATATAAAAACAAGTGAAGATGTGTATAGGATTGCATCCTCTCAAGTCACTCCAAAAATGTTTCGAGACCATCATGTGGAAATAGGTGGAAGTGCAAGTTTTGTTGTGTATCTTCTATTTTTCATGTTACTTTTAGGTGTAGGTTCACTTGGTTTTAGATGGTGGCAAAATAAAGGAAGTGCAGGTTCAAACTCTAAAGAAGCAGGTTTGAATATTCCATCAGATATGACGACCGTCATAAAACCGACAAAAAGTGATGTTTCTTTTTCTGATATTGGCGGGATTTCTGATGTTAAAATAGAACTTGAAGAAATTATAGATTTTATGAAAAATACAAAACGTTATAAAAATTTTGGTGCAAGAATGCCAAGGGGTGTTCTTTTAGTGGGTCCTCCCGGTGTGGGAAAAACAATGATTGCAAAAGCTGTGGCACATGAGGCCGGAGTTCCGTTTTATTATCAAAGCGGGGCATCTTTTGTGCAGATTTATGTTGGAATGGGTGCAAAACGCGTACATGAACTTTTTGCTGCAGCAAAAAACAACTCACCGTCTATTATTTTTATTGATGAGATTGATGCTGTGGGGAAAAAACGTGACGGGCAAAGAAATGATGAAAGAGAGGCCACTCTTAATCAGTTGCTTACAGAAATGGACGGTTTTGAAGGTTCCAGCGGTGTTATTGTTGTGGCAGCGACAAATAAGATAGATGTGCTTGACTCAGCACTGCTTCGTGCAGGACGTTTTGACAGACGGGTTTTTGTTGAGCTTCCCACCAAAAGAGAAAGACAGTCTATTCTCTCAAAGTACTTAGTGAAAGTGCCAAATGAAGTGGACATTAAAGTTCTTGCCAATATGACAGTGGGATTTAACGGTGCTTCTTTAGCTACACTCGTGAATGAAGCGGCACTTTTAGCTTTACGACAACGTGATTTTCATGTCACCATAGAACATTTTCACCAAGTCAAAGACAAGGTGATGTTTGGAAAGAAAAAGCTGCAGATACTAAGCGATGAACAAAAACAGTACCGTGTCACGTATCAAGCAGGAAAAGTTGTGGGTGCAAGTTATTTTGACCTTGCATTTGAGAAGTTGATGCTCTCAAATGAAAAACTCACACCATCAACAGATGCACCGATGATTAAGCATGAGTTGGAGTCTTGTATAAAAATGCTTTTAGCCGGAGTGGTGGCTTGTGAGCTTAAGTTTGGAGAACATGCAAGCAGTGCCAAAGGTGATTTAGATGAGGCAAAAGAACTCATTCAAAGAATGTTAAATGATTATGGGATGGGAAATTCAATTATAAAATCTGAGAATGAAGAAGAAATACTGATGGCTAGACTTTATTCTGAGTGTAAAGATTTAATTGGCTCAATGGATAAGGTGATGGAGAAAGTCGAACTTGTTTTATATGAAAGGGAAAGTATCTCTAAAGATGAAGTCTTAAAGTATATCGATGAAGTTTTATAGCGGTTTCTCATTTTCAAATGAAGAGGAGTTGTTCGCGTCTTTGATTAAAGACTCAGAATATACTGTTTGCGGCTTTAGTTATGGGGCGATAAAAGCTTTCAAGCATGTGCAGGAAAGTTTAAAAAAAAGTAAAAGAATAGATACCTTGCAACTTTTTTCACCAGCATTTTTTCAAACAAAATCTGATAAATTTAAAAGACTTCAAACTCTATCTTATTCAAAAAATAATGAAAAATATTTAAGTCAGTTTAGAGAGAGCTGCTTTTTGCCTTATGAGATACAAGAACTGAACTGCACTCAAACGAGTTTAGAAGACTTGGAAGAGTTACTTCAATATGAATGGAGTTTAGATGCCTTAAAAGACTTAGAATCTAAAGGCGTGATCATAGAGGTGTATCTCGGCGGTGAAGATGCAATTATAGATGTGGCGGCTGCACAAGAACTTTTTTTAGAAGTGGCTACAGTGACGTATATCAAAAATGCAAACCATTGTTTGCAAATCAATTAAAAAGAGAGTGTAATGGCAGAGATTAAAATAGGTGTGATAACAGCAAGTGACAGAGCAAGTAAAGGTATTTATGAAGATATCTCAGGTGTGGCGATTCAAGAAACTATGAAAGATTATTTAGTAAGTGAATTTGAGATAGTTTATAGATGTATTCCTGATGAGCAAGATGTACTTGAAAACACAATGAAAGAACTTTGTGATGAAGCAGGGTGCTGTTTGGTGGTCACCACAGGTGGAACAGGTCCGGCACTTCGTGATGTAACTCCAGAAGCTACAGAGAATGTATGTCAAAAGATGATGCCGGGCTTTGGCGAGTTGATGCGTCAAGTGAGTTTACAGTATGTTCCTACAGCAATTTTATCACGACAGACTGCGGGAATCCGTGGTAAGAGTCTTATTATCAATCTTCCTGGAAAACCAAAATCAATTCGTGAATGTTTAGATGCGGTTTTTCCGGCTGTTCCGTACTGTATAGATCTTATAGAAGGTCCGTATATTGAAACAAATGAAGAAGTGATAAAGGCATTTAGACCTAAGGCAAAATAAACCAAAAAATTCAAGGGGAAATGAACATGATGGTAAAGGCAAAATCTACAGAGGCAACAGAGGCATATAAGTTAGTGACAGGTTTACAAACTTATTTCGCAAATCAATTAAACGGTGTTAGTGAAAAGTTTGGAGAAAATAAAAAATTTGAAGAGGTCTCTTGGGTTAGAGATGAGGGAAGACATGGGGGAGGATCTCGTTTTGAGGCTAGAGATGAGACTCTTTTTAATCGTGGTTCGGTGAATGTATCTCAAATTCAATATGATGATATGCCGGAGAAAAAGCTAGGTTCTGCGACTGCAATATCGACTATTATTCATCCAGAAAACCCGTATGTGCCCTCTATGCATATGCATATATCTTGGACACAGATGAGAGATGGTAAAGGCTATTGGCGTATTATGGCTGACCTTAATCCCTCAATAAAAGAAGAGTCTGCAAAAGAGATATTTCACAAGGTGCTTGAAAAAGAAGCGGGTGAATATGCAAAGAAAGGAATGAGTAGCGGAGATAAATATTTCAATATTCCAGTGCTCGGCCGCACTCGCGGAGTAAGTCATTTTTACTTAGAAAATTTTAATACAGGAAATTTTGAAGTGGATTATGCCTATGCACACAACATAGGTGAAAAAGTGATTGATGCATATATTTCTATTATCACGGATGCAATGAAAAATCATCCAAGTCACACAGAAGAAGATAAAGCAAAACAGTTGGCATACCACACACTTTACCTTTTTCAGGTTTTAACTCTTGACCGTGGCACAACTTCGGGATTGTTAGTGCATAGTCAAAATGATGTCGGGATAATGGGTTCTATACCATCTCACGTTAACAGGGAGTTATTGACTTCATGGGTGGATAAGATGCCCAAACCTCAGGAAAAATTAGTTTTAGCCTTGCTTGATGCATTGCCAAAGGAAATGCCGACACCGGTGGAAGAAAATACAAAAAAAAGATTAGCTCAAGCAGTTAGGAATCATTATACTGCCTATCCGGAAGCTTTAAGTATGCAGGCATCAGGTGAAATAATTCCTCAAACAGTGGATAACCACTCTTAAATAATATAAATTTTACTTATTTACTTAACTCTAGATATAATAAGTGGAATTTATTCAGGAGAAGATAGTATGAGGAAAAAAAGTTTTCTATTATGTTTAGTTTTTGGAGTGGCGCTAAGTGCAAACACTTCATCAGAGGTTGTAGAAACAGAAGGTGCTAAAGTGATTTTTAAAGCAGGAAAAAATAAAGTGCTTGAACACACATACTATAAAAATGGGACTTTAAAGTCATTTGATATTGCTAGAACAGATGTTCAAAAAGGAACATATACAGAGTATTATGAAAATGGAAATTTAAAGTCTTTCACTATTATAAAGTAGTTTTTTTTCTTATAGCCACTCTAGCTATAAGAAAATTTAGATATTTCTAAATAGAG
>JACKQG010000878.1_pt1 | contig 16787 bp, 16 predicted proteins | sample 8237621 | NCBI WGS metagenome assembly JACKQG01 (sample SAMN15677084, study PRJNA649215) | marine metagenome | biome: marine; feature: Black Sea; material: saline water; isolation source: suspended particulate matter (SPM) from the Black Sea western gyre | collected 2013-06-09/2013-06-10 | depth...
GCTTGAGCCATCAAGCGCAACGAGGTTTTTTATTTTTTTTGATGGTGGATTGGGGCTGCCTTTTTGTACGTTACTTCAATGTCTTTTGATATCCTGTAGACGTTGTTTGAAAATTCAAAATTCAAAATTCAAAATTCAAAATTCTTCATGCTCAATATCACCCACCCCATAATCCCAGGTCATGTCTGAACAGATGATCTCGAACCATTCTTTAAACATCTTATAGTTTTTGATTTTTGGCCAGTCATCAGGATTGGCCATCCAGGATTCAAGTTCGCCCTCAAATAAAATTTTATAGATTTTTTCCAGGTAGGTTTCATAATTAAATTCATCATACTCTTCAGAAATCAAAATGGTTGTTGCATGTCGATTGCCAGGATCATAGGTCTCGCCGTCATCGAAAGAATTTGCCCAGTCGATATAGGGTTTTTGGGGTCGAATTGTAATCGCTGTTCGGTTTATGGTTTTCATTTTCTAATTTCAGCTCGTTTTTCTTCAGATAGGTACATGGTAATCCTTTTTACAATCAACTGATTTAAAACGTAAAGGGCCTGAGTATGAAGCAGGCCCTTTACATGGAGGAACTCAGTTGCAACAACATTCAGAGGTGCCACCCAAGAGGATCAGAATTGGCAAACTTTGTTGTTGCATTTGTATTGTTTATTATAAAAATTTGTCCGTGTAAATAGGTAAAAACCCCTATTTTTAAAGGAATCATCATAAAAATATGGGATACAAACAAATCTTACATATATCTTAGAATTAATAAAAGAATTGGGGCTAAATGTAGGCAAACCACATACAGCAATGTTAGGGAAGGGATTAAAAGCAGGGAAGTATCAAAAATGAAAAAGCCCGGAAAAACAGGTTTTCCGGGCTTTAAAATGGTGGAGGCGGCGACCACAGACTTAAAGAAAAATAGTTTATAAAAACAAGTAGTTATAGAGACGCTTTAATTAAAATACCGTCAAATTATTTTGTTAATTTAGTATCGTTTATGACAAAATATGAAACATTCTTTGTTTTTAAAACCGGTTTTTTTTATACGCATAAAAAATTAATCAATTATTTTATAGTGATGTTTGCCAGACTCCCCTCCCCGGTTTTGTTTTATTTGAGCTTCTTAGTTTTTTCTTTTACATCTTTAGGTAGATATGCCGGGAGTTGAAAACTTACTTTCATCGAATGTATTATGATGATTATGGACTTCAGATACCGGCTTCGATTTGTCTAAATATTTTTCTATGGCCTTTTTAACTATTGAGTTTATATTTTTATCTTTTTCTATGGCATTTAAGGCAAGTCTCTGGTGAAGTTCGGAACCCACGCGAACATTAAAAGATCCATTAAAAGATTTTAGAGGGTCAATCTTAAGTTCTTTACATGTTTCAAAATAATCCTCTACCGCTTCTTGGAATTCTTGCTCTATTTGATCTAGTCCGTTTGCCTGATAGGTAATTAGATCATTGATGAACAGTATTTTTCCATGAATGCAATTATCCGCTATACTAACTTCAACAGAACCAATAAAGCCTTTGTACTTAATCGTTTCCATCGGCAACTCCAATCTTTTTTAAATTTTTAATTACATAATTAATTTGATAGTCTTTTAATATTTCACCAGGATGAGGTTTATGAAGGCTTATTAAGTTTCTGGGGGACTCAAGGTAGAACTTTACTCGTGATCCACTTCCTTCAAGTTTTTGGTAGCCATTTTGTTTGAGCAGAGACTCTAATTCATTCCATCTGAAATCTTTTGGTTTTGTGAGCAACCTGTCAAGTAGCTTCTGTTTTCTCCCCATTATATTCCTTGGTGACCTTATTGCAACTAAAAAATAGTTACTTTAGATTCTAAAGTAATACGCTATATTACACATTGTCAATAAAAATATCGAATTAAACTTTCAATCCTCATCCCACTCCAAAACTTCACAAACCAAACACCCATGATCAGCCGGGCAAACCAGTCTGAACGATGAATCAAAAACTATTGTATTTAAAAACTATAGAAAGTCAATAATTTCCCAGTATCCTTGCTTTCGAGAGCCGCATCGTTTGAGTTTTCCTGCTTGTTTTAAGGTTGCCATCTGTTTTTCAATGGCCCGGTTGGAAAGATGCAAGATTTCCGATAAGTTTTTGATGGTCAGTTGGGGATTATGGCGTAAATTTTCAAGAATCAGAAGATCGGTCTTTTCCGAACTTTTTTCCGAACTTAAATTCTGTTGTTCTTTTTTCCGATGGATTGTTGTAATAAATAAGCAGGCATCCCGGTTATCTTGGAAATCAATGTCCGGCCAATGGCCCAGGGCTCTTTTGATGCCTGAAGCAAGGCCGTGATAGGGTAAAAGGCCTTTGGCAGTGTATGAAACAAGGATAGGATTGCGGATATTGGAGATGCCGGTCCTGATTTTTTCAACTGTTTAAAATCAAGGTGTTTGGGTTTCACTGTGTGTCATTACGAAATATAATTTGGTGGAGGCGGCGGGAGTTGAACCCGCGTCCGAAAACAATCAACCTAGGCTTCTACATACTTATCTCAAAATTTAAAATTAGTTGTATTGTCTCCCTTGAGATGGATACAAATCAATATAGCCTGAAAAGTTTAACCGTTAAGGTTCAGACGCCCTTAAAAGCTGTCTTGCAAAGTATGACGCCCTGACCTGAAATCTGCAAGAAGGATATCAGCAGGACGGAAGCTGCTCTACGCAGCTACAGCGTAATTATAATCGTCTGCGATTATGTTTATTTTCTGCCAAGTTTACGAGCTGACAAAAGACTCGGTATGCTACCATAGACTTCAAAATCTCCGTCGAAGCCATTTCGCCCCCAAATTGTAAAAGATCAAGTGATGCTACATAATAGTCCTAAAAGCTTAAAAAGTCAATATCACCAGAACCACAATATTGACTGAACCTGTGAATTGTTTTTTCTATGAATATTTTTTGCGTTCCCGGTCCAGGTCCCGCTGGACATCTTTTTTCTTAATCGTTTCTCTTTTATCGTATAATTTTTTACCCCTGCCAAGGCCTATCAATACTTTTATTTTATCATTTTTAAAAAATATTTTCAGCGGGACAAGTGTATATCCTTTTTCTTTAATTTTACTTGAAAGTTTTCTGATTTCATATCTATGAAGTAAAAGTTTTCTTGTTCTATGGGTTTCGTGATTGGTATAATATGCATATTTGTATGGTGAAATATGCAATTGTCTTAAAAAAAGTTCACCATTTTTTATATCAGCATATGCATCTTGAAAACTGACCCTTCCCTCTCGAATGGATTTAACTTCTGTTCCAACCAGAACGATTCCAGCTTCATATTCTGATTCAATCTGAAAGTTATGCCAGGCTTTTTTATTGGTGGCAATTATTTTAATAAATTCTGAAGTCATTTGTTATTCACCCTTTTCACCAAAAGGAAGAATGTCTTTATATTCTTCCAGAATAAAATCAGAAATTTCTTGAACACAATTTAGACTCATTATTTTTTCCACACTTTTTCTTGCTTTTTTTGTATCAAGATCTCGAATCATTCTTTTAACCACTGGTATGGAAGCTGAATTCATGGAAAAATCTGTCAGGCCCATACCAACCAGAACAGGTATATTCATGGGATCTCCTGCCATTTCACCACACATGACAAGATCAATCCCTTTTTTCTTTGCTGCATCATATGTCATTTTTATCATTTTCAGTATTGCCGGATTCAGTGCCTTGTATAGGTGAGCCACCAGGCTGTTGCTCCTGTCAATGGCCATGGAATATTGAATCATGTCATTTGTTCCAATACTGAAAAAATCTACATGGTCTGCAAGATGTTCGGCAATCATTACGGCTGATGGAACTTCAATCATTACTCCCAGGGGAATATCCCCATTGAAAATTTTATCTTCATGTTCAAGTTCAAGAATGGCCTTATTCATTATTTGTTTGACCTGAATAATTTCTTCAACACAGGAAATCATTGGGATCAGCAATTTTATATTACCAAATGCCGCTACCCTGAAAATAGCTTTTAACTGTGTGATAAAAATTTCTTCATTTGCAAGGCAGAATCTTACGGCTCTTAACCCTAAAGCAGGATTAATCTCTTCAATGGTTGTCAGATATGGATTAACCTTGTCACCATTAATATCAAGTGTCCTTATGGTAACGCTCTGTGGACTCATGAACTCGACAATCTCTTTGTATTTACATAAAAGCTCATCCTCAGTCGGGAACCGTTTTAAATCAAGGTATAAAAATTCTGTCCTGAAAAGACCTATACCGATGGCCCCATAATCTTTTACTGCAACAACTTCTTCCACAAGTTCAATGTTGGCCATGAGGTTTAAAAAAATGCCATCTTTTGTAATAGCAGGCAGATGGCTATCTCTTTCTAAACCGGCTCTGTATTCTTCAAACTTTGCCATACGCGCTTCATAATCAAAGAGCGTATCTTCGTCAGGATTTACGATCAAAGTTCCAGAGGAACCGTCAACAATTAAAATATCATCATTTTTAACACTTGCCGTTGCAAAACCTAATCCTAAAACTGAAGGAATTCTTAATGATTTTGCAATAATACTTGTATGGGAATCTTTCCCTCCACGGTCTGTAATAAACCCTTTTATCCGTTCAAGCTGTATCTGGCTGGCATCAGCAGGCGATAAATCATGAGCCACAATGATGACACGTTTATTTATATCTGAAATCTTAATATCCTGAGCTCCAACAAGATATGCCATTATTTTGTCTGATACCTGAACAATATCAATGACCCTGGCCTGCAGGTATATATCATCAATCTGCTGGAACATGGATTTGACTTTTCTGGACACTTTTCTCAATGCCCATTCAGCATTGATTTTTTCATTGGAAATGGTCTCAATGGTCTTGCCATACAGCATCTTATCTTTAAAGAGCACCATATGTGTCTCAAGAATATTTAAATTTTCTCCCAGATCTTTATCAAGGGACTCAATTACTTTGGCATGGTCATTTTTTGCTTTTGAAACAGCTTGTTTGAATCTGTCTATTTCTTTGGGTACCATAGCATCACTGACAGGATAACGTTTGGTGATATTAACACCTTCCCTATCAACTATATACGCCTTACCAATACATATACCTGGGGACCCGCTGATCCCTTTGATAATTATCTGTCCTGACTTTGAAATATTCATCTTTCTATTTCTCCAAAGCCGGCTTCAAAAAAATCAAAAATCCGTTCAAGAATCATCATATCTTCCTGATTTTCAATTTCAATCACAATCTTTGTTCCTTTCACAGCACACAAAGTCAGTATGTCTATGATACTTGCTGCATCAACTTTTGTTGAATTTGCACAAAGCCATACGCCCGACTGCGCCGAATCAACCATTTGTGCGATTTTGGATGCTGGTCTCGCGTGCATTCCAAGTTCATTTTTAACCGATGTTCTGCGGGTAATTATTCTTCTATCCTTTAATCTTAATTCTTTTTATGAAAATTTTCTCTTTTTTTATATCTTTCTATGAAAAATGTCAATGTAAGGGCCAGCTTATAATTGACGATTATATTTTTATATGATAGGCCTTTGGCGTACAGGTTTTAATAATACTTATAGGTTTATTTTACCAGATTCCATCAATATTAATTAGCATAAAAATAAGGAAGGTATTGCAATAATCAACATGGAACAACATGTAAACAACGGAAACTATCCGATTGATGATTTTAAATCCGGTGAGTCATGGCGGTTATTTAAAATCATGGGAGAATTTGTAGAAGGCATTGATGCATTACACAATCTTGGCCCTGCAGTATCGATTTTCGGTTCTGCAAGAATGAATGCTGACCATCCTTATTATCAAAAAGCTGAAAACCTTGCTGCATTATTTGCCCAAAAAGGATATTCTGTTATTACGGGCGGGGGCGGGGGAATTATGGAAGCTGCCAATAAAGGTGCAGCAAGAGGAGGGGCTCAATCTGTGGGGCTCAACATCAAACTGCCATTTGAACAAAAACCAAACCCTTATGCCACAACGCAAATCGAATTTAATTATTTTTTTATACGAAAAGTGATGTTTTTAAAATATGCCCAGGCCTATATTATCATGCCAGGAGGCTTTGGAACCCTTGACGAATTGTTTGAAACAATTACATTGATTCAAACAAAACGTATTCGAAAAATGCCCATTATAATGGTGAGTAAAGACTATTGGGATGGTTTGATCCATTGGGTAAAAGATAAACTTTTAAAAGAAAAAATGATCTCTGAAAAAGACCTGGACCTTTTTCATCTTTTGGATGACACGGAAGATATTGTCAGGGTCGTAGAAAATTTTTATATGAATAATTTATGAAATTATTTGAACCAAACACCAAACCCTTAGCTCATACATACAATGCTGAATCAATTGAGGTCTTAAAAGGTCTGGACCCGGTTAAAAGAAGGCCCGGGATGTACACTGACACTTCAAGTCCTGATCATCTGGCATTTGAGGTTATTGATAATAGTGTGGATGAAGCGATTGCAGGATATGCAACCCAGATTGATGTTGTATTAAAGAAGGATAAATCCGTTATAGTATCTGACAATGGGCGAGGAATGCCAGTGGATATCCATCCTGAAGAAAAAGTGTCCGGGGTGGAATTGATCATGTCAAAACTTCATGCCGGTGCTAAATTTTCAAATAAAGACTATAGTTATTCAGGCGGCCTCCATGGTGTTGGCGTTTCTGTTGTTAATGCCTTGTCTTCCTGTTTGACAATCCGCATAAAAAGGGATGGTCAGGAATATGGCATTGGCTTTAAAAACGGGATCAAAACTGAAGATCTGACAATTGTCAAAAAACTTGACAGAAAAGAAACCGGAACTTCTCTTCAATTTTACCCTGATTTTACCTATTTTGATAAGCCATTATTTTCAAAAACAGCCTTAAAAACAGCACTGAAATCAAAGGCTATTCTCTGCAAGGGGCTTGTTACCACATTTTATGATGAAGATTCAGGAGAAAAAGACACCTGGAAATATGACCAGGGCCTGGATGATTATCTCAATGAAAACTTAAATGGGGGAAAATGTATTTTCTCCCGCACTTTTGCCGGAGAGATTCATGGAGATGATATCAAAATAATATGGGCTGTTAACTGGACCATGGAATCTGGTCCTAATCCTGAAGAAAGTTATGTTAACCTTATTCCCACGCGATTAGGCGGAACCCATGTAAATGGTTTCAGATCCGGGCTTCTGGAATCTGTCAGGGAATTTTGCAAGTTCAGGAATCTTTTACCCAAGGGGTTATACCTTGCGCCGGAAGATATCTGGGACAAGATCGGATATATTCTTTCTGTCAAACTTTCCGATGCCCAGTTTTCAGGACAGACAAAAGAGCGGCTTTCATCCCGTCATTGCGCAAATCTTGTAAATATTCAAGTCAGAGATTCCTTTAGTTTATGGTTGAATCAAAATATTGAGGAAGGTGAAAAACTAGCCGCTTTTGCTATTGAAAATGCAAAAAATCGAGTGCAGAAAGCCAAAAAAGTGACAAAAAAAAGGGCATCCAATGGTACCATACTTCCTGCCAAATTGTCCGATTGCACAAGTATTGATCATTCAAGACGGGAATTATTCTTTGTGGAAGGAGATTCTGCCGGTGGTTCTGCAAAGCAGGCAAGGGACAGGCGGTTCCAGGCAATTATGCCTTTACGTGGTAAAATATTAAATACATGGGATCTTGAATCTTCTGTCATTATAGAATCCAGAGAAATCAGGGATATTTCCCAGGTTTTAGGTGTAATACCCGGTTCAGATGACATTTCCAAACTCAGGTATAATAAAATATGTGTGCTGGCAGATGCTGACTCAGACGGGCTGCATATTGCAACACTTATGTGCGCTCTGTTTTTAAAACATTTCCCCCAGATTGTAAAAAATGGTCATGTCTATATTGCCATGCCGCCATTATACAGAATAGATGCGGGAAAAGAAGTTTTTTACGCATTGGATGATTCTGAAAAAAACAATATCATCAAAAAAATAAACCGCCGTAAAATCAAAAGCAAAATAAATATTCAAAGATTTAAAGGGCTGGGTGAAATGAATCCGGCCCAGCTCAAGGAGACAACCATTTCACCCGATTCCAGACGACTTGTCCAGTTATCTGTCGATGATGGGTCTGAAGAATCTTTAAAAGAAGTCTATGAGATTATGGATATGCTCCTGGGGAAAAAAAGAGCAAATGACAGAAAAATCTGGATAGAATCAACAGGCAATATAAAAGAGATTGAGTAATGAAAGAAACGCTTCCGTCCGCAATTGAGGATTATGAAAAAATACCTTTCCAGGAATTCACCCAGAAAGCGTATTTAAATTATTCCATGTATGTTATTTTGGACCGTGCCCTGCCCCATATTGCAGACGGTTTAAAGCCCGTACAAAGAAGGATTGTCTATGCCATGAGCCAATTGGGGCTGGCATCTACTGCTAAATTTAAAAAATCGGCTAGGACAGTTGGGGATGTACTGGGTAAATTCCATCCCCATGGAGATACGGCCTGTTACGAAGCCATGGTCCTTCTGGCACAGCCTTTTTCTTTAAGATATCCTCTGGTTGATGGTCAGGGGAACTGGGGTGATCCCAATGATCCAAAATCCTTTGCCGCTATGAGGTATACAGAATCCAGATTATCAAAATATGCTGATATTTTTCTTCAGGAAGTTGATCAGGGAACCTCGGACTGGGTACCGAATTTTGATGGTACCTTAAACGAACCAAGACTTCTTCCTGCCCGGCTGCCCAATATTTTGCTGAATGGATCCACGGGTATTGCCGTTGGCATGGCAACCAGCATTTTACCCCATAACCTGCGTGAAGTTGCAAAGGCATTAATTGCCTTAATCGATAATGAAAACACAAGTCTTGATCAAATCTGCACATTTATCAAAGGTCCTGATTTTCCGACGGAAGCGGAAATCATCACACCTTTTTCCGAGATAAAGGATATGTACAGAACAGGAAGCGGCAGGATTAAGATGCGGGCTAAATTTCATGTTGAAGATTCTGAACTAATTTTTACGGCTCTCCCCCATCACGCCTCCACGGAAAAAATTTATGAGCAGATCGCCTCCCAGATGGAAGCCAAAAAACTGCCCATGGTCAGTGATATAAGAGATGAGTCAGACCATGAAGACCCTACACGGCTTGTGGTGATTCCACGCTCAAACAGGGTTGATCTTAATGCATTAACAGATCACTTATTTGCGACAACTGATCTTGAAAAATCATATTCTTTTAATATGAATATGATTGGAGTGAATGGAAGGCCTCAGCTTAAAAATCTGCTTGAGGTTCTTACAGAATGGCTCGAATACAGGGCAGAAACCGTAAGAAAAAAATTGAATTTCCGACTGGAAAAAATTTTAAACCGTCTTCATATACTGGAAGGCCTTCTTGTCGCCTTTCTTAATTTGGATGAAGTGATTAAAATTATCAGAAAATCTGATCACCCCAGAAAAAACCTTATCAAGGCCTTTCCATTATCCGAGCTACAGGCAATAGCGATTCTTGAAATCAGGCTGCGCCAACTTGCCAGATTAGAAGAAATAAAAATACAATCTGAACAAAAAGACTTGAATTCACAACGAAAAAAGCTTGAAAAAATCCTTGGCAATGAAAAAAGATTTAAGGAATATATAAAAGAGGAAATAAACTCTGATGCAAAAGAATATGGTGATAAAAGACGATCACCCAGAAAAATACGGAAAGAGGCAGAAAAATTTTCTGTTACAGATGTAATTGATATAGAACCGGTCACCATTATTTTGTCTAAAAATGGCTGGATTCGATCTGCCAAGGGTCATGAAATTAACCCTGAATCCGTTAAATTTAAATCCGGGGATTCGCTTTTGGGGCATTTAAGGACAAGAAGCGACAAACCTATCATTTTTCTGGACAATACGGGCCGAAGCTATATGCTGTTTTCTCACACACTTCCTTCAGCCAGGAGTAATGGAGAACCTTTAACTGGTCATTTGTCTATCCAGTCCAATGCCCACATCAAATATATGCTGTCAGCTGAAAATAATAATCATTTCCTTATGGGTTCTGACAATGGATATGGATTTATCGTTAAATTCGATGATTTTTTAACCAATTATAAAAATGGTAAAGCAATTGTCACTTTAAAGGAAAATCATGAATTATTAAATCCCGAGGCTGTCATTGATCTGGAAAAAGACAGCATTGTAGCGATTACGTCTAAGGGCAGGCTTTTGATATTTAAATTAAAGCAATTACCTAACTTAAAAAAAGGTAAAGGAAATAAAATTATTTCCATACCAAAAAAAGAACTCAAGTCTACAACTCCGGAAATACTTAGCTTCCTTAAAATATTACCATTAAATGCAAACCTTTTTATCTATTCCGGCCGGCATTTTCTTAAATTGAGCCCTGGCAACCAAAAGGATTATACGGGAATGAGGGGCCATAGAGGGAAAAAACTTCCCCGGGGATACCAGAATGTTGATCAAGTGGAAATTGTGCTGATTGAACCAAAGGGAGATTGTGCTGATTGAACCAAAGGGAGATTGTGCTGATTGAACCAAATAGAGATTAAAAATGAAAAATTTTTGTTCTAATTATTTTATTTTAATAAATCTTCTCAGCCTTTTATTTTTTTTTATTTTTTTATCTGTATTGATCCATAATAAGGAATTTGCCTTTAATCTAAACCGTTTGGAAAAAATTAAAAAAACCGGGGTTCTAAGACTTATCACCAATAATTCCATTAGTACTTATTATTATTATAAAGGACAACCTAATGGTTATGAGTATGACCTTGCCAAAGAATTTGCAAGTTTTCTCAATGTTGATCTTGATGTTGTTACCCCGGGCTGGAACAATATGTTTGCTTACCTTGAACAGGGGAAAGGTGATTTTATTGCATCAGGACTTGCCATTACAAGGGAGAGGCTTGAAAAAGTCAACTTTTCAATTCCCTATATGCAGATTCAACAACACATCATACACCATAAGTTAATTTTCGGACCTAAAAACATAGAAGACCTGGCATTCAGAACCATAGATATCCGTCGTGGGACTTCCTATCATTCACGCCTCGAAGAAATTAAAAAATCAGGAATTAATTTTAATTATATTCTTCATAACAACATTCCAACTGAAGAACTCATCCGCATGGTCCATGACAGGAAAATAAGATTTACAATAGCTGACGATAATGTGGCTTATTTAAATCAAAGATATTATCCAGACATCCGGATTGGGTTAGCGCTTCAGGAAAAAGAATCTCTTGCCTGGGCTGTTAATAAAAATGATCTGCAAATGCTGGAACAGATTAATAAATTTTTCCTGTATGCGAATGAAACTGGGATAATGCAACAGATATATGATAAATATTACGCAAATATTGAAGATTCAGATCCTTTTGATCTTAAACGTTTTCATCAAAGAATTAAAACCAGACTGCCAAAATATAAGAAAACAATTATTGAAGAATCCATAAAATATGATTTTGACTGGAAACTTATTGCTGCTGTTGTGTACCAGGAATCCCATTTTAATCCAAGAGCAACAAGTTTTACAAATGTCAGGGGTTTGATGCAGGTAACAAAAGCTACGGCAGAAGAAATGGGCATTGAAAACCCATTGAACCCGTCACAAAGCATTAAGGCCGGAATAAAATATCTTGATAAAATGTTTAAAAAATTCAACAATATAGAAGATGACTATGAAAGAATCCTGTTTGCTTTGGCCAGTTACAATATCGGGTATGGACATGTAATTGATGCCATGCACATCGCAAAAAAAATGGGACTTGCGGAAAACAGATGGCAAAATTTAAAAACAGTGCTACCATTATTATCAAAACCAGACTACTATAAAGAAACTAAACATGGCTATGCAAGGGGGTGGGAGCCGGTTCAATATGTTGAACGTGTCCTTACCTATTTTGATATACTTAAACAGAAAAAAAAGATTTGACCATACATTTAATTCTTATGATAAATAAAAAATTTGACTTGATCCATTCAATTTACTACTTAAAAATTCAAGCGTTTTATAATAATAATATAAATATTAAAGAGACAGCATAATGGAGAAAAAAATTCTGATCAATGCACTGGATTCTGATGAAAACAGAATTGCAGCAATTCAAGATAACAAACTTGAACAATTTCACATTGAAACAACTGCAAAGGAAGTCACACAAGGCAATATTTATAAAGGGATTGTCACAAGGGTTGAACCAAGCCTTCAGGCTGTCTTTGTCGATTATGGTGCATCTAAAAATGGTTTTCTTCAAAAAAACGAAATCCATACAGACTATTTTCAGGATGTTGAAGCCGGCGCAAAGGCTTTGTTTCATCTTATCAAAAAAGGCCAGGAGCTTATTGTTCAGGTGACAAAAGACCCGATTAATCAAAAAGGGGCCATGCTGACAACCTTTATCTCTCTGCCTGGAAGATTATCTGTTCTGATGCCGGGAAATTCAACAAAAGGTGTATCCCGAAAAATCAGTGATGAAGATGAAAGAAAAAGACTTGTCAATATTATAAAAAAAATGGATATCCCCACAGGCTTTGGCATGATAGTGAGGACTGCCGGTAAAGACTCCACAAAAACCTTGTTGACTGCTGATTTAAAATACCTGATGCGTGTATGGAAAAATATTGACAAAGAGGCGATCAAAAATACAGCACCATCGCTGCTCTACAAAGAACAGACCCTTGCTGTCAGATCTTTAAGAGATTATTTTACATCAGACGTTAATGAAATTCTGATTGACAGTCCTGAAATTTTTAAAGAAGTACAAGCTTTCATGAGCATAATTGCTCCAAAACAAAAAAAAATAGTCAAACTTTTCAAGGGTGACAAACCCATATTCAGTAAATATCAACTTGAAGATCAGATTGCTTCTATTTACAAAAAAGAGGTCCCCCTCAAATCCGGAGGTTTCCTTGTAATTGAACAAACAGAAGCCCTGGTTTCCATTGATGTAAATTCAGGAAAATCTACTAAAAAGAAAAACATTGAAGAAACCGCTTCTCATACAAATCTTGAGGCCTGTGAGGAAGTTGCACGGCAATTGAGACTCCGTGATATGGGTGGGTTGATTGTGGTTGATTTTATAGACATGAAGGATCGACGGCATAAAGCTGAAATTACAAAAACACTTAAAAAACATTTAAAATCAGATAAGGCTAAAACAAAAGTAGGTGGAATTACACCATTTGGGTTATTGGAAATGTCACGGCAGCGGATCAGGCATTCCATTACTTTTGGCAGCTATGAAACCTGCAGACACTGTAAGGGCAGAGGTCAAACTCCTTCTGTAGAAACCCAGGGCCTTGCCTTCTTAAGACAATTGAACTTGAAAACAATAAAACCTGAGGTTAAGGAAGCAACAGGGATTGTACCCAGTGACGTGGCCGGTTATCTGTTAAATAAAAAAAGAGAGGAGCTATCTGAAATTGAATCTAAAAGATCCATTGCTATTACAATTGAGGGAGATCCCAAAATGATTTCCGGGGAAAATAAAATCATTATAATTACCCCAAATTGAAGCTCTTTCTTGACATAAATCATTCTATTGTGTATCTGATGCAATTTTGATCTTAAAAAATAATGGGAAAATTATGTTCCAGAAAAAAAATAGAAAATTATTAATACTGGTTGCAGTGGTTTTAGTAGGTGTACTCTTTTGGGGTATACCGTATTTAAATAAATTCCAGAAAAACAATTTTGCGCCAGCAAATAATAAAACGGCAATACCACAAAAAACTGAGAGCAATAAACAAAGTACCATCGTTAAAACAGACAACAATAAACAAAGTACCATCGTTAAAACAGACAAAACTATTGGTGCTGACAATACAGTAAAACCTAATGAAACCGTTACCAGGGACAAGGCAGTTAAAGCAGATAAAACTATTGCCGATGGCACGACTGTTAAAGCAGAGGAAGTCGTTACCGGTGGCAAGATTGTGAAAACAGATGAAATAGCCCAGGGCAAGATTATTGTTTTACCCGACATTGATTATAAAAATCTCAAAAAAGATGAGAAATTAAAGCAGCTCATGGTATCCCGCAAAGAGGAATTAGGATTAAAAAAAAGTCTTGACATGATTGTCAAATCAGATGAAACTTTTAAGATTGGGGATGTTCAAATCCCTTTAAGAGATATTTTAGAAAAGGCCAGCTTTAAAGAAGGAAAGGTTTTCGAAGAAAAAATTGAGGACTCTGGAGCTGTCCAGCCTGAAATAATAAAAAAATTCGGAATTTATGTGGTTCAGCCAGGTGATAATATCTGGAATATTCATTTTAATATTTTAAAAGAATTTTATGAACACCAGGGAATAAAAATTTCACCTGTTGCAGATGAACCGCTTTCCAGGGGAACAAGTTCAGGCATTGGAAAAATTTTAAAATTCTCCGAAACCATGGTTATTATATACAATTTTATCGAACAAAAAATAGATTCAAATATTGAACTTCTTGAACCATTAAGTAAGATTATTATTTACAATATGGATGAAATTTTTTCGCTTCTGCAGGAAGTAAATTATGAGAACATAGACAGAATCCAATTCGATGGAAAGACAATCTGGGTTCCTACAAAAAAATTATAAATTTATATTTTATTTATTCTAAGGAGGATTTATTTTGATTAGTACAGCATATGCAATGGGACAGACGGGGGGAGCAGGCGGGGCCGGTGGTGGTATAGCCGGTTTTTTACCCATTATTATTTTATTTGCAATTTTTTATTTTCTTTTGATTCGTCCCCAGCAGAAAAAAGCTAAAGAACATAGAGAAATGATAGCCAATTTAAAAAAAGGGGTTAGAATCATCACGTCTGGTGGCATCTTTGGAACCATCCAGAGTATTGATGATGCAACCATTGGCCTTGAAATAGCTGAAAAGGTAAAAATCAAAATTTCCCGGGGAAATGTTGCCGCTGTAATTTCCGATGCTGAAGCAGTCCAGAAAGAAGATAAAAAGAAAAAATAAATCCATTAGGAGTAATTAGATTGAAACCGTTTACCTTTAAGTCCTTATTAAATATTGGTGTTATTTTGGCAGCCATTGTCTTTTTGCTTCCTACCTTTTTAAATACCTGGCCACATAAAAAAATTAATCTGGGGCTGGATCTTCAGGGAGGAATGCATCTTGTACTTGAAGTTCAAAATATCAAGGCTGTTGAAACTGAGGTGGAAAGAACCATACAGGAAATTAAAAAACAGCTTAGAACAGAAGGCGTGAAGCATCTTGGTATTTCCCGCCTTAATGACAACTCTATTCTTGCAAAAATTACCGATGGTAATGACAAATCCGGGTTTGAGACTATTCTTTCTAAAAATTTTGAAAATCTTGTCACCCACAAGCCACAGATTGATAATAATATTGTATCCTACAAACTGGCCCTATCAGAAAAAGAGACTGAAAACATTAAAAAAATGGCCACGGCACAGGCTCTTGAAACAATACGCAACAGAATTGATGAATTTGGCGTAAGTGAGCCTGATATCCGAATCCAGGGTGGAAACAGAATCCTGCTTCAGTTGCCTGGCATCAAAGATCCAGAAAGAGCCAAAGATCTAATTGGAAAAACCGCGCAATTGACATTTCAACTGGTTGATGAAGATGCAGATATAAATTCCGCCATAAATGGAACACCGCCTGTTGGTGATGAACTCCTCTATCAGACCAAATATAATCCCGGTTCAGGCATACCAGTCAAAACAGCATTTTTAATCAACAAAAGAATCCTCCTGGATGGCAGCCTGTTAACAAATGCAAGAGTTGAATTTGACCAGTTTCAACAGCCCCAGATTGGCATTGAGTTTAATAGAAAAGGTGCCAGGATTTTTGATCGTATCACGGGGGAAAATATCCACAAACGTCTTGCCATAGTGCTTGATAAATCCGTTTATTCCGCACCTGTTATCCAGGACAGGATTGCCGGGGGAAAAGCAGTAATAACCGGTAATTTTACTTTGAATGAAGCAAAGGATCTTGCCATTGCACTGAGAGCAGGTTCTTTACCGGCGCCGGTCAAAATTATTGAAGAACGAACCGTTGGTCCCACACTTGGTGCAGATTCCATACGAATGGGCCTTATTTCAATGGTGATTGGCGGATTTCTTGTAATTTTGTTTATGATAATCTATTATAAAAATGCTGGCCTGATCGCTGATCTGGCATTGATTGTTAATATTATCCTTATCGGAGGAGGCCTTGCAGCTTTCCAGGCTACCCTGACACTGCCTGGAATTGCAGGTATTATTCTTACCATCGGTATGGCCGTTGATGCCAATGTTATTATTTTTGAAAGAATCAGAGAAGAACTTAGAGCAGGAAAGACGGCTCTGGCAGCAGTACATGCAGGTTTTGACCGAGCAGCTTTGACCATTCTTGATGCAAATGTTACAACCTTGATTGCCGCCCTGGTTTTATACCAGTTTGGTACAGGGCCCATTAAAGGCTTTGCAGTTACCCTTTGCCTTGGTATTATCGCAAGTCTTTTTACAGCATTGATTCTGTCCAAGGGTATTTTCAATTTTGTTTTAAAGAATAAACCATCCAAAAAACTAAGTATATAAAGGAAATAAATAATGCAGCTTATCAAGTCTGATATCAATATAGACTTTATTGGTAAAAATAACATTGCATATGCTCTATCAATTATTCTTATTCTATTGAGCATCGGGTCTCTTATTGTTCATAAAGGGCCTAATTATGGCATTGATTTTGTTGGCGGAACCATCATCCAGATTAAATTTTCAGAACAGGTTCCCGTTGGA
>JACKQG010004230.1_pt1 | contig 16787 bp, 16 predicted proteins | sample 8237621 | NCBI WGS metagenome assembly JACKQG01 (sample SAMN15677084, study PRJNA649215) | marine metagenome | biome: marine; feature: Black Sea; material: saline water; isolation source: suspended particulate matter (SPM) from the Black Sea western gyre | collected 2013-06-09/2013-06-10 | depth...
ATCCTCATCCGCTTGAACTCCTGGGCCACATCGAGCATGTAGCTGATCTCGACGGGGGAATAGTCCATGAGGGTGAGGAAATCCTTCCCCCTGAAACGGTCCTTCATGCTCATGATGAAATCGGGTGATATTGGAGGGGGACGCGTCTTAACGTTTGCGCATGGCCCCCGTCAGATGGTGGTGAGCTCCTTGTGGTAGTTGCTGAAGGGGACTCCCCCCTCCTCGGTGACCATCACGACGTCCTCGACCCGGGCCGCCCAGCTGTCCGGGAGGAGGATGCTGGGCTCCACGGTGAATGTCATCCCCTTCCTCAGCACCGTCTCGTCCGGGATGTAGAGGAACGGAGGCTCGTGGACGGTGACCCCTATCCCGTGCCCCAGCCTGTGCCCGAAGCACTCCCCGTATCCCTTATCCTCGATGAGGCCCCGGGCGACCCTGTCCAACCCCTGCGCGGTGATAGAGCCGTCCACCATCCTCTCGATGGCCGCAGCCTGGGCCGCCATCACCGTGTCGTGGATCTCCCTCACCTTCGCCGGGGGGTCTCCCACGTAGACGGTCCTCCCGAAGTCGGAGCAGTAGCCCTGGTAGACTCCGCCAAAGTCGAACGTGACGGCGTCCCCCTCCTGCAGCGTCCGTGATGTTGACCGGAGCGCGTGGGGTCGACTGGGCCTCTTGGGGCTTCTGAACCTCACCCCGGTGACGAAGGAGTTCTGCTCAGAGCCGTGCTTGGTGAACTGGTAGTCCACCTCGTGGGCCACATCCTCCTCCTTCAGCCCCACCCTCAGGTATTTGACCACCTCCCCGTAGACCTCGTCGGTGATCTCCCCTATCTTTTTCATGCGGGCGATCTCGTCGTCGTCCTTGATCATCTTCATGGGGTCGATGATCTCCGATGCGAGGCTCATCTCCGAACCCGGAAGGTTCTTCCGGATAAGCAGCGAGGCGTGGGCCCAGGCCCTCTCGTCGACCATGACGCCCCCCTTGACGTCGAACCCCTCGAGGACCTCCTCCAGTACCTCCTCCGGGGTCTCGGACTCGTCGATGATCCTCAACTCGTCCACCCAGGGCTTCCCCTCGGCCTCGTTCACCCACGCAGCGCTCCCCATCCGGGGCCCCACCAGGACGAAGCCTTCCTCCGCCCCGATGTACGCCCCCTGGACGTAGTCCCCGTAGGTGTTATGGTCCGTCATCTCGGGGCCCCGCCTCCGGATGCCGGCGAGGTACCAGAGTTTCGCCCCACGGCGCAGGTACATCAACCCGACTCCCCTCTCCCGCATCTCCTCCCTGGCCCTTCTCAGCCTTCCTTCGAAATCCATGATGATCCATGATAGATGTGCTTCGATCCTTAAAGTAATCGTCGGAGCCGAGAATCTGGCGGAGGAATTTGTCTACGACCGCATATGGTTATCTGCCGGGGATCAACAGATTTTTGTATACGTTGATTAACCGCCGCCGGTTTTTCCATCGTGGCGATAATTTTGAGCGGATTCTTCTCTCGATTCAAGAAGAGCGGCGGAGGAGAGCCCCGGCGTCTCCCCCCGGGGCAGTCCCTCACCGAGAAGTTCCCCGTCTTCCACTACGGATCAGTCCCCAGGGTCGACTTGGCGGAGTGGGACTTCAGGGTCTTCGGCCTCGTCGAGGAGGATGCCAGGTGGACGTGGGAGGAGTTCAGCCGCCTCCCCCGGAGGAAGGTCGTCCTGGACATTCACTGCGTGACCCATTGGACAAAACTCGACACGGAGTGGGAGGGGGTCTTCGTGAGAGACCTCGTCGAGGAGGGCATCATAAAACCCAAGCCCGAGGCCAAATACGTCATCCAGCACTGCGAGAACGACTTCACCGAGAACCTCCCCATCGATCTCGTCATGGCCGACAACTTCCTCCTCGCCACCCGTTACGCCGGGGAGCCTCTAACCTTGGAGCACGGATACCCTTTGAGGGGGGTGACCGGCTCCTTCCCCGACAGGAGCGAGGAGAAGACCGCCTACCTCTGGAAGGGAGGGAAATGGCTCAGAGGGTTAGAGTTCAGGGAAAAGGATCGCCCCGGATTCTGGGAGGGGGGAGGCTATCACAACGAGGCCGACCCCTGGAAGGAGCAGAGGTTCAGCCGGCTATTCTAACGCTCATCTAAGCGCCTAGGAAGGCGAGGATCCGGGGAGCATAGGTGAGGATCGCGCTCCCCGCGACAACCGAGGCGATCTGCCCCCCAATGTTCGTCGCGAGGGCGTGGGGCAGCAGCCAGTTCTCCGGGTCCTCCTGGCGCCCGATGAGGTGGGCGGTCCTGGCAGCCATCGGGAAAGCTGAGACTCCGCAGGCCCCGATGAGGGGGTTGATCCTTCCTCCCGTGGCTGCGCTCGCGATCTTGGCGAAGACGAGGCCCGACGCGATCGCGATGACGAAGGCCACGAGGCCGAGGCCGAAGACGTAGAGGGTCGAGACGTTGAGGAAAGCCTCCGCTGTCATGGTTCCCCCGATGGTGAGCCCTAGGAGGAGGGTGACCAGGTTGGAGAGCTCGTTCTCCGCCGCGTCGGTGAGCCTCTTCACGACGCCGCTCTCCCTCATGAGGTTCCCCAGCATCAGCGTGCCTATCAGCAGGGTGCCCTGGGGGGCGATGAGGGCCACTGCGAGGAATACCACGATGGGGAAGACCACCCTGACGGCCCTGGGGAGCTCCCCGGGCGCGTACTCCATGACGATCCTCCTCTCCTTCTCCGAGGTGAGGAGCCTGGAGAGGGGAATCTGGAGGAGGGGCACCAGGGACATATACGAGTAGGCGCAGACCGTGATGGGCCCCAGGAGGTGGGGGGCGAACCTCTGGGCCACGAAGATCGCGGTGGGGCCGTCCATGGCCCCGATTACCCCTACGCTGCTCGCCTCCAGCGGAGTGAACCCCAGGGAAAGGGCGAGGTTGAGGGCCGCGAAGATCCCCAGCTGCCCGGCGGCCGCGAAGACGAGGAGTATAGGCTTCCTGATGAGGCTTGAAAAGTCGCTCATTGCCCCGATCCCGATGAAGAGGAGGGCGGGGAGGAGCTCGTTCTCGATCCCGTAGACCCGCAGCGTGTGGAGCATCCCCCCGGGATCCCCCAGATTGGCATAGGGAACGTTGGCTAGGATGGCACCGAACCCGATGGGCAGGAGCAGGAGGGGCTCGTATTTTTTCGCCACGGCGAGGTAGACGAGGACGAGGCCGACTCCCATCATCAGGGCGTTCCCGAGGTGCTCCCACATGCCCATCCGACCCGCTACGCGACCTTCCCCAGGGGGGCTCCCCGCCCCACCTGATCCCCGACCCCGACGAAGACCTCCTCCACGACGCCGCCGGAGGGGGCGTGTATCTCGTTCTCCATCTTCATCGCCTCCAGGACCAGGAGCACATCACCGGCCTCCACCGAGTCGCCCCTGCTGACCCGCAGATCGGAGACGACGCCCGGGAGGGGGGCGGATATCACGCCTTCCTCCACGGGAGCCCGGGGGCTCACGGTCCTCTCCCGCACCGACACCCGAGCCTTCGGAGGGCTGACCGGACTGGGCGCCTCCCCTCTCCCGGATACCTCCTCCACCTCGACGGCGTAGGTCTTGCCGTCCACGGTCACATTGAACTTCCGCTTCATCTCTCGTCTCCCCTCTCCATGGCCTCCATCTTGGCGACCGCCTCCCATCGGCTTACGCCCTTCCCGGTGGTCCCGCTTCCATATTCGGGATTCTCACCCATCGAGGCGATGACGGCGGCAACCGCCGCAATCTTCTCGTTCCCGCCCTCCCTGAGGGGCTCCCCTCCCCCCTTGAAGACTCCGGTGAGGACCTTGCTCAGAATCGCCACTGCGAGGAGGGCGGCGAAGACGAGGCCCACGCCGATCGCGGTTACGTAGAGGCCGAACTCCATGGACATCCTGAGCAGCCGATCCTTTAACGGCCAAGTCGATATAAGACTGTTCGGCTCACCCGGTTCTCCGACCTGTTTCTAGTCTCCATAACCGGGTTATATCTGAAAGGGCATAGTTGTTTTCAATGAATCCCGTACTGAAATGTGATTTTCACGCGGGAGAGTCCTTTCTTCTGATCAATATCTGGGCCTCATAATTCCTTTATAATAAATTGGCTCCATGACTATCCAATTGATCTCGTGATCAATATGCCTTTTTTCTTCATTCTCTTTCTCCAATCGTACGCTTTTGGTTGAGGAAAGCCCCCGAGCAAGGCATCTATCTGGGCTCGAAAACCCTTTTTTCGCAGCCACACGTCTTCTCTCTGGAACGCTATGCCATGGGAGATCCTGCGCGTGGGGCGTGTATCCTCGACACAGGACGCTGCCCGTGCCCACGCGGAATCAGGTGCCGAAGTTGGAACGGTGATCGTCGCGGACACCCAGTCTGAGGGACGGGGGCGCCAGGGCAGGAGCTGGGATTCACCCCCCGGAGGGCTCTACATGACGGCGCTGCTGGCTGCAGGCTCCCACGCCAACCTGATGCCCCTGGTGGCGGGTGTGGCGGTCGCAGAGGTTATGCGTGATGGTTACGGCGTCGAGGCGATGCTCAAGTGGCCCAACGACGTGCTGATCGGGGGCAGGAAGGTGGGCGGTGTCCTGGTGGACGCCGATTGGTCGGGGGATGAGCGAGGAGTCATCCTGCTGGGAGTCGGCGTCAACCTGAACAACGCCATCCCCGAGCACCTCGAGGAGGCGACCTCCCTCTCGGAGGAAGCGGGTGAGGAGATCGGCGTCGACTCCTTCATCGAGAGCCTCCTTGAACGCCTCGCCGGCATCCTGCCCACGTTGGAGGACGATCCGGGGGAAGCCCTAGCCCGATGGGAGAGGATCTCGGAGACCCTGGGGAGGAGGATCGTAGTCAAGGATTCATCCGGCAACATTCTCGAGGGGGTAGCCGAATCCATCGACGACGACGGGGCCCTCCTACTGGACTGCGGAGGCCGCTCGGTTCGGGTTCTCTCCGGCACCGTGTTGGGCGCTAAAGTTAAGTCCAAGATGGACCCGGCTTCTCTCTGATTGTTATGTCCGCACCCAGCGCCACGGCCTCCTCGTCGCATCTCTTCTCCCGGGCCACGGGAAAGCTCCTCACCATCACCCGGGGTGAGGGGGTCTACGTGTGGGACGAGGAGGGGAACAGGTACATCGACGGGAGCGCGGGCCCCGTCTGCGTCAACATCGGCCACGGAGTCAAAGAGGTTGCCGACGCGGTAGCCCGCCAGATGGCGGAGATCAGCTACGCCCACAGCTCCCACTTCACCACGGGCACGGTCCTCGAATTCGCCGAGAGACTAGCCAAGTTCGCCCCCCCGAGCCTAAACAGGGTCTACGTCTGCTCCGGGGGCTCCGAGGCTACGGAGGCCTCGGCGAAGCTTGCGAGGCAGTACCATCTGGAGCGGGGGGAGCCCAGCCGGTACAAGGTGATCGCCCGGTGGCAGAGCTACCACGGGAACACCCTGGGGGCCCTCTCGATGTCGGGGAACATCGCCCGGCGCAGGAGGTACGTCCCGCTTCTCCTCGACTTCCCCCACATCCCGCCGGCCTACTGCTACAGATGCCCCTACGGGAAGACCCGGGACGCCTGCGACCTGGAGTGCGCCAGGGCCCTGGACTGGGAGGTCAAGGCTAACGGCAAGTCCGAGGTCTCCGCGTTCATTGCGGAGCCCTTCGTGGGGGCCACGCTTGGGTCCCTCCCCGCCCCTGATGGTTACTTCCAGATGATACGGGAGATCTGCGACGACCACGGGATCCTCTTCATCGCCGACGAGGTGATGACCGGGGTCGGGAGGACGGGGAAGAACTGGGGCATCGACCACTGGGGAGTCGAGCCCGACATCATCACCGCAGCCAAGGGCCTATCCGGGGGATACATGCCTCTCGGGGCCTGCATAGTGAGTGACGGGGTCGCAGAGGCCTTCAAGGGACCCTTCGCCCACGGCCACACATACGGGAGCCACCCCGTCTCATGCGCGGTGGGAGCCGCCGTCCTAGAGTACACCGTGAAGCACAAGCTGGTGGAGAGATCCGCAAAGCTGGGTGAGCACCTCCACAAGAGGCTCGGGATTCTCCACGACCACCCCACGGTGGGGGACATCCGGGGCAAGGGCCTCTTCGCGGGGATCGAGTTCGTCAAGGACAAGGCCACCAAGGAGCCCTTCCCGGCGGACGTCGCCTTCTACAGCAGGGTCGTGGAGCGCTGCTTCCAGAAGAGGCTCCTCGTCTATCCCGGGGTCGCCACCGTTGACGGTTACGTCGGGGACCACATACAGGTGGCGCCGCCCCTCGTGGTGACCCGGGAGCAGATAGACGAGATAGTCTCCCTCCTCGACGAGGCCATCGGCGAGGCGGAGGGGGAGGTCCTCTAGCTCTGTCCCGTCCGGGAAGGGATCCCCCGGTCAAGATTTCCTACAAGCCTCTCGAGGAGCTCGTTATCCTGGAGATTGTGGAGTACGAACTCAGGAAGCTAGCGGAGACCTGCGCGCTCCTCCTCGACTCGGGGAGGCCCCTTATTCTGAGCTGGGCCGAGGGCATCGCGTTCCACCATCAACCCCTCCCCCTGAACACCAAGGAGCTGCTCAGGGAGAGGATGAGGGGGAGGATCTACTGGGCCAGCGTCATCTTCGCCGCGATGCCGGGCTATCGTCCGAGCCTCAAGGTGGGCCCCCGGGACATCCCGGTGCTGATGAACCCCAATCCCGTCCTCAGGAACGTCGCGGCATGGCTCAAGACCCGGCTCACGGCGTGATCCCCCCGCGTAGTGTGATACCATATTTTTAAAAATCCTGAGTTAATGCAGTAATGGATTCGATTCAGAGGTAACCGATGATGAGAGACGAAGCGGTCAACGAGATTTTCAGCACCGCCGAGGCCGAGGGCAGGGACTTCCTCTTCGAGCACGAGGCCAAGAACCTCTGCGCCCTGTACGGCCTCCCGGTCACCAAGATCACCGTCGAGGAGACCGAGGACGACGCCGTCGAGGCCGCGAAGAAGCTCGGCTTCCCTGTCGTCCTCAAGATAGTCTCCCCCCAGGTCCTCCACAAATCGGATGCCGGCGGCGTCCTCATCGACATCAAGGACGAGGCGGGGGGCCGGGAGGGCTACAAGGCCATCCTGGCGAACGTCAAGGCCTACGCCCCCGACGCCGAGATCACGGGCATCCCGGTCCAGGAGATGGCTCCCTGGGGGAACGAGGTCATCGTCGGATCCACCAAGGACCCCACCTTCGGCGCCACGCTGATGTTCGGGCTCGGGGGGATATTCGTCGAGATACTGAAGGACGTCAGCTTCAGGCTAATCCCGATAAACAGGTCCGACGCCGAGGAGATGGTGAAGGAGATCAAGGCCTACAAGATCCTTGAAGGGGCCCGGGGAAAGCCCCCCTCAGACAGGGAGGCCATAGTCGAGATCCTGCTGAAGACCTCGGAGATGCTGGTGGCTTGCCCCGAGATATCCGAACTGGATATGAACCCGGTGCTTGTCTACGAGGAGGGCGCCAAGGTCGTGGACGCCCGGATCATCCTCTGACGCATAGTAAAATCCAATCAGGCAGCCCGATTTTCCTCATTCATCTAGAAACCTACTCAGTCCTGATTAGAATGGATTCGGAGCGAGAAGGGGAGGTGAGGGATTAGCCCGCGGAAGGATAGGAGAGGATCTGCGGACTCCGAGATTGAACGTCCGCCTCGCTAGTCGATGCCGGTGGGTCCCAGGGGGATCGTCAGCCGTGCGTACTGCTCCAGAAAATCGGATCCTCTCTCGGTCGTGACGAAGATGCCGTTGTCGGATCTGTCCATCAGGAATCCGTTGTCGATGAGCCTGCTGAGATACTTCTTGACTATCTTGAAGTTCAGGTTGGCCCTGTAGACTATGTGGGTCTTCTTCGCGCCGGCCTTCGAGACCTTGAGGATGTCGGCACAGATATCGAGGTCGTTCCTTCTCATTCCATACACCTCTTTCCTTGGCTATTTCTATGAAATATTAAGATATAAAGCTTCTCACCCGAATTAAGTAACGCTATTACCCTTAATGGCAGAATAAAGCCCTTTTTTCCCATTTTTAGAACTATTTCCCATTTTTGGAAGAACCTTTTTACCATTTCAGAAAATAATTATGGATTACCCCAAAACCCTTTGGGGGAGCGAAAAATAGGGCTGCGGGGGTAGCTCTACCGGCCGCCGAGCCATTTCCTCAGGTTCATGAACTCGAGGAATGCGAACACAAGCACCACAACGGAGACTGCACCGAGCCCCAGGGTGCTCCCGTTGCCCCCAGCCACGTTGTCCAGCAGCTTCGACGCCGCCTCCCCCGTGGAGACCAATGAGCCCACCCCAAGGCCTAGGGCCGAGGGCCTCTTCACCCTCGTCTCGAGCCCCCGGGAGGCGTCGGAGAACTCCACCGCCTCATGGAGATACTCGATCTGGGCCGGGGCGAGGCTGTAGACCCCCCCGTCGCCGATCTCCACGCTGTAGCTTATGGACCTGGACTCCCCGGAGCCTATCTCGCTCCACTGCCCGGAGGTGGAGCCCCCGACCAGCCGAGAGCTGGACGCGTATCGGGCGATGGTCGCCGAGTCGTCGAGGGCCACGTCCCTCATGGGAGCCGAGTCGTGATTGGTGACGGTCACGGTGACCTCGACGAAGCTGTTGGGCTGCGGGTTGCTGGGGGAGGTCGTCTTGGTGACCTCGATGTTCAGCGGTAGTATCACCCCTGAGACCCCGATCTCGAAGGCCGACTCGTCGAGGTTCACCTCGGGTGTCGCGAGGTCGATGAGCCCCAGCATCTCCAGGACCCTGAAGAGGGCCGCGAGCCTGTTGTCGTCCTCCGGCATGTTTGTGGTTATCTTGAGGTTGGGAACGTCATCCCCGCCGATGTCGGTGCCGTTGGGCGCCGCGAGGAGCACCAGGGAGACCTCGGAGTCCCCTGAGAAGCTGGGTGCCTCATCGGCCCCCATCAGGTTCAGGAGGTCGAGGCCCTGCCCTTCACCCACCGACTCCACCCCGTGGTCCCAGAACGAGACGCTCCCCGAGAACCCCATCTGCTCCCACTCGTCGACGGGGAAGTACTCGGATACTTGCTGGATGTACTCCGCGGGCGCGTACTCCTTGAGGAGCTCCACGTTGACGAAACCCGAGAACAAGGCCCCACCGTCCGCCGAGTCGGGGGTCGACTGGGGCACGATACGCCCGTTCGAGGACGCCTCGGAGATGAGTTCTACGAGCCCCCCCTTATCCAAGAACGCATCGAGGAAAGTCGAGGCGAGGTCTCCTACCTCGGCGCCCGACTGGTAGAGCACAATTGAGATCTGGGGGCTGTCCGGGCCCTCCCCCAGGGGGAAGGGGGCGTTGAGGGCCATGAGCTGGGTCAGGTCCACCTGATACGCCTCGGAGAAGGCGTCCGCGATCCCCTCCGACTGGGGGCCCGCTGTCTCGGGGGGGACGTCGATGTAGACTGCGACCATGAGGGTCTCGGGGATGATGTTGGCGAAGGACCCCAGGCTCTCCTCGGAGCCCATGAACTCCGCGAGGATCTCCTTCACCCCTTCGTGGGAGGCGATCACGCTCGCCAGCAGGCCCTCGGACCCGCTGATGCCCCCGAAGGGTGTTTCAGAGGAGGCGAACAGGTCCCCGACGTATGCCCTACCACTGAGGTCGGCGAAGCCCAGTATAGTCTCTATGTAGAACTCCTCTCCAGCAGCTCCCACGCCGATTGGGTTGGCGAATAGGGCGGGTCCAAGGAGGAGTGCAATGGTTAGGAGGGACATCGCCTCCTTGAGGGTGGGGATGTCTCCTGTTCCCCTCGGCTTCCCCCCGAGCCCCATCCTGATGGACTCGCTGAAGGGCGTCACGGCGGGCTCCAGGAGCTTGCCCACCTCGACTCCTGCGAGGGCCGCCCCAATCATCACCGCGATCTTGATGAAGACGCCCACCGCGAGGCTCGAGGCGATCTCCATCACGATGCTCATCGGGTTCTCTGGCCCCCCCGACTGCATCACCCCGAGGACCCTCTCGGCGATCTCCCCGACTATGGGGGCCTCGTAGAGCTCCGCGAACGTGAGCCCCTCGGGGAGGGGCGGGAGGACTTCGAGGGGGTTGGAGCCCTGGAAGTTCTCGAACATCTGGGAGGCCGTGAATCCGACATCGATCAGGTTTATCCCCAGTATTGCGATGAGCGACACGAGGACGAGGAGGATAGTGGCGATGGAGCCCACCCTCCGCCGGATCAGCACCCCGGCGAGGAATGCGGCTCCCCCCCAGAGGACGAGGAGCGACGTGAACTGCAGGGGGTCCCCTAGGAGGAGGTAGACGATGGTGAGGGCGTTGAGCAGGCTCGACCCCAGGGTGGGCACAAGCCAGTCCGCCACGAACAGGAACGTCGGGTGGACCACTGCGAACCCAACGGTGAGCACAGCAAGAGTGCAGAGTATGAATGCGACGATCTTCCTCATAACCTTCTCCTCCCTTAAGTGAGAACCCGCCTCGACGCCATAAATGGATTGTGGAGGCCCCTCATCAAAGATATAAATGAAATACAGACTATACGTAAAACGAGAGGTATGCTAAGCATAAACAAGCTGGCTTACGAGCTCGTCGAGGAGCTCCTGGCCAAGCCCGAGTACTACCGAGTAGGCGTCGAGAAGCTTCCCTCCGGGGCGACGGTCATAGACACGGGACTCGAGGCCCACGGGGGCTACGAGGCCGGTCTCATGACGACACGGATCGCGATGGGGGGAGCGGGGACCGCTGAGCTAGGCTACGCCGACTTTGGGGGGCTCAAGCTGCCCACAGTCGTCGTGGCGACCGATCACCCTGCTGTGGCCCTTTTCGGGGCGCAGCTCGCGGGTTGGACTATTAAGCCGGAGGGATACACGGCCTTCGGTTCAGGTCCTGCGCGTGCGTTGGCCCTGAAGCCGAAGAAAGTTTTCGCCAAGATCGAGTACAAGGACGAGGCGGATGTCGCTGTGCTCCTCCTGGAGACGGAGAAGAAGCCGCCTGACTCGGCCGCTCACTTCATCGCCGAGGCGTGCAGCGTGAAGCCTGAGAACGTCTACATGCTCCTCACGACGGGGACCTCGATGGCGGGGATGACCCAGATCTCGGGGAGGATCGTGGAGACCGGGCTCTTCAGGCTCGATGTCCTGGGCCTCGACCTCAAGAAGGTGAAGTACGGCTGCGGCTACGCCCCAATCATGCCGGTGCACCCCGACGGGGGGAAGGCGATGGGGCGGGCCGAGGACGCCCTAACCTACGGGGGCGTGACCGCGTACATCGTCGACGAGGAGGAGGACGTCCTGAAGGAGATGGTCGAGAAAGCGCCCAGCACCAACTGCAAGGACTACGGTAAGTCGAGCTTCGAGATCTACAGCGCGGTGAACTTCGACTTCACGCAGATCGACCCTGCCCTGTTCGCACCAGCGGTGGTGACGCTGACCTGCGCCAAGACTGGAGCCTCCTTCACCTGCGGCGAGATCAACAGCGAGATCGTCCAGAACTCTGTCGAGAGCTAGGGCTCAGATCTCCCCCATTTTTTCGAATATTTTTTTGTTTGCCTCAAGGCTGGACTTGTACAGATCGTAGTAGGCGTCGTATAGTGCGGCCTGCTTCGGGTTGGGCTCTGTCTTCACCTTCTCTCCGAGCCAGTCCTCGATGACGGTGTGGTCGGTGATGACTCCCGTGCCGAGTCCCGCGAGGATTGCGTCCCCCAGGGGGGCGCCCTTGGCGTCCGGTATGTAATCCATGGCGAGGCCTGTGACGTCTGCGATGATCCGCCTCCAGAGGGGGGACCGGGCGCCGCCGTCGACGAGGGTGGTCCTCTTGATGGGTTGTCCGGTCTCCCTGGCGGCCTCGATGCTGTAGCGCATGGCGTAGGCGACCCCCTCGAGGACCGCCCGGAAGATGTGGGCCCGGGTGTGGTAGACCCCGAGGCCGAGGAGCCCTCCCCGGAGGTGCTCGTCCCAGTATGGGGCCCTCTCGCCCACCATGAGGTGGGGGAGGAAGACGAGGCCGTCGGAGCCCGGGGGGACCTTTTCGGCCTCCCCGTCGAGGAGCGCGTACGCGTCGACGCCGGTCTCCTCAGACCTCCTCCTCTCGGCTTCCCCCAGCTCGTCCCTGAACCAGCGGACGCAGTAGCCCGCGGTGACGATCCCCGTGAAGCCGTAGGTGATCCTGGTGCCGTCGACTACGTAGGGCATGTTGATGAGGCGGGGGGAGAGGCGGGGGGTGTGGCTGATGAACCCGTTGCACATGGATGTGCCCAGCATCGATGCGAGGTCCCCGTCCCGTATGGCCCCGCCTGCGAGGGCGCTCACGGGGGCGTCGATGCCCCCGGCGCAGATCGGGGTGCCCTTCGCGAGGCCGGTGAATTTTGAGCCCTCCTCGGTGACCTCCCCCACGATCTCCTCGGAGGAGACGATCTTCTCGGGGAAGAAGCTGCGGGGGATCCCGAGTTCCTCCATCATCTCCTCGGACCAGTCCCTCTTGTGGATGTCGAAGATGCCCCCGTAATTCCCCGCGCTGGAGAGGTCGACGCTCTCATCCCCGGTGATGAGCCGGGAAACGTAAGAGTTGGGAGCCTCGAACCTGTGGATCCTGCCCCAGTTCTCGGGCTCGTTGTCATTGATCCAGAGCATCTTGGTGTAGCCGTAGTAGGGGTCGATGACGTTCCCCGTGACCTTGAAGAGTTCATCGGTGCCGATCTTTTCCTCGACTTTCCGGCATTGCTGGGTGGCCCGGCGGTCGGCCCAGATGATGCAGGGGCGTATCGCCCGGTAGTCGCGGTCCACGGGGATGCCGCTTCCGCCGTAGAGGCTGCTGATGCAGGCTCCGGCGACGTCCCGGGGGTCTACCTTGGAGGCGTCGACCACCTCCTTCATTGTCTCCGAGACGGCCTGGGACCAGACGTGGGGCCACTGCTCCGCCCAGCCCTGCTGGGGGTTTATGACACCGTACTCCCTGAACGCGGAGGCCAGGACGCCTCCCTCGGCGTCGACGAGGACCGATTTGGTGCCCATGGTGCCGATGTCGGTTCCGACGAGGTATGTCATGGATGAGTTTTGATGGTTGTTGCGTTAAGCGTTTTCGGCGGGGGGCGTTTAAAGTTATATTTGGATAGAGGCGTATCTAATGTGGAGTATTCCCATTTGGGAGAGATGTCATGATGCTCGAAGAGATCAAATGGTTGAGGTCCGAGTTCCCCGTCGTCGGTGAGATGACCTATCTGGACATGGCCTACGGCAATCCCCTGGCGATGAGCGTGATGTGGGCGATGGAGGAGTACATGGAGGCTTTCCAGAGGGACGGGGTCTCCGTGGCCCGGGCGAGGGCATATAGGGTCTTGGAGGAGGTGAGGGCGAAGTTTGCAGCCCTGGTGGGCGCCGAGGCCTCCGAGATCGCCTTCGTGAAGAACACCTCGGAGGGGCTCAACATCACCTCGAGCGGCCTCAGAGTCGAGGCCGGGGACAACGTGGTCCTCAACGAGCTGGAGCACCCCAACAACACTCACTGCTGGAACCTGCTCCGGGAGAAAGGGGTGGAGATCAGGACCGTCCCCCAGAGGGATGGCAGAGTCGAGGTCGGGGACATCAACGCCGCCATCGACTCCAAGACCTGCGCCGTCGCGATCGCCTCCACCACCAACATGGGCTTCAGGTTCGACCTGGAGAAGATTGGGGCCGCATGTCACGAGCACTCCGCTCTCCTGGTCGTGGACGCCGTGCAGAGCCTCGGCATAGAGCCCCTCGACGTGAAGGAGGCAGGCGTGGACGTGTTCTCCGCCTCGGCCCACAAGGGGCTCCTGGGCCCCCACGGCTTCGGGTTCTACTACTGCAGCAACGAAGCCCTCAAGGATATTACGCCCCCCTACGTTGCCGGTATCAGCTACGAGCAGGCACCCGGCACGGGGGAGGCTAGGCTGAAGGACACCGCGGCTAGGTTCGAGTACGGGAACTACAACTACCTGGGGGGCCATGCCATGGTGCCGGCGCTGGGCATCCTCGAGAAGGTGGGCGTCGAGAACATCTACCCCCACTGCCTCGAGCTGGCCGATGCGTTCAGGGAAGGACTGAACGCTCTGGGTGTGACTCTGCTCGATTCGCCGAACCCTGAGGAGCGCTCCAACATCGTCGCCTTCAAGGTCGAGGGGAGGGAGAGCGCGGAGGTCCGGGAGGAGATCCTCAAGAGGGAGGTCATGCTGAGCGCCCACTACGGGGACCTCAGGGCGTCCTTCGCACTGTTCAACAAAATGAGCGATGTCGAGACGGCCTTGGATGCCCTCGGCAAGGTTGTAGGCGGTTGACCGGGGGCGCGCGTTTAGACCAACCTGCGTGAGGGACCTGCGGGCTCCAGACGGCCGAGATTAGCCACTCTGATGTTAAATTGAACCTCGCGCGTTTCAGAATGCGATGTCCCTTTTCGACGCGTACTGGACCGAGGCTTTGAGGGGGTTGATGCCTTGGGCCGCCCCGTTCTTCTCCGCCGTCTCGATGCTCGGCTCCGCCAATTTCTACGTGGCGTTGGTCGCCATCGGATACTGGACATTGGACAAAAGGGCATCCAGGAGGGCCGCCCTGCTGCTCCTCGCTTCCTCTTGCTCGAACTACTGGCTCAAGGTCTCTCTCAGGAATCCCCGGCCCCCTCCTTCTAACTGGCTACCGGGGACGGAGGCGTCCAACTACAGTCTCCCCAGCGGCCACGCGCAGACCTCTACGACCATCTGGGGTTGGCTGAGCCTGAAGGGCGGGGAGGCGTGGATATGGGGGCTCTCCCTGGCCTTGATTCTCCTCATCGGATTGTCGAGGGTCTACATCGGTGTGCACTGGCTGGGGGACGTCCTGCTGGGCTGGGCCGTCGGAGCGGTGCTGCTGCTGTTGGTGGCGTCGAGGCTCGAAGAGTGGGCCTCATCCGTCACGTCGAGATACGGAGCCGACACCCTGTATCTGGGGCTCGTCGTCCTCGGCCTCGTCTCCATGGTGCTCACGGAGTTCCTGTTCCCCGTAAACCTGGCTGGATTAGAGGACAATTTCGGGGGCAACGGGGGATTCATGATCGGGCTGGGGGTCGGTCTCATGCTCGAGAGGAGGTACGTGAACTTCGAGGTCCCAGAATCCGGCGAGAGGCGCCGAAGGGTGTTGAGGGCCGTTTTGGGCCTGGCCCTGATCTTAATGGTGATGGCCGGGCTCTCCATGGTGCTTCCCTCGGAAATCTACTGGTTGCGGGCAGCCCGATACGCCCTGAGCGTGATCACTGCAATGTTCATCTGGCCTTTCATTTTTACGAGGTTGAACCTCTAGCCTGCTTAATGCGGATCGTGCGCCATCAGTCTCTCGGGAGCCTCTTCTCAACGGGCGGCAGCGGTCTCAGGGGCTTGTGGGGTTCGGTCTGGTACCAGTAGGCTGTGCTGCTGTAGTCGTCGCTCCTGTGGTTGGCGTGGCCGTGCTCGATGGTGACCTTGATGGATTCCTCGAAGTAGACGGGGTCCAGGATGTGGTACCTGTACCATGTGATCTTCCCGCTCCAGTTCGGCCCCCCGGGAAGGGGGAGCCCGTGGTAGGGGGCGCAGTACTCCTGGGTGGGGCACCAGCTCATCCCGTAGTAGTCCTCGGTGCCCGTGCCGATGATGCTGGGCTCCTCCTCTCCGTCGATGTAGATCATGTCGTCCCCCTCGCCGTACCAGTTGAACTCCTCGGTCTCCCTGAGATTGTGGACGTTCACGTTACAACCAACGTAGTGCCCCTTCCCCTCCGCCTCCAAGAGGACGTAGTTCCCCTCCCCGCGGGGATTCTCCCCCTGGAACAACCATTCCCGGTTATCCACCCCCTCGTCGCTGATGCCTTCTGTGGGATTCTCCCTGTGCCAGGTCGCGTGGAACCTGCCCAGGCCCTCCCCGGGCTTATCCCACTCCTCATAGTCCACGTAGTAATAGAACGCCTCGCACTCCATCCCCCCCTGGTTCTCCAGGGTGATCCGTGCCCCTTTGCCGTAGGGCATGGGCCACCAGGAGTTGAAGGCCTTGCCGTCCTCGGGGCTCATCTGCATCGGGGCCGAGACATAGTTGCGGTGCATCCCGTGGCCGATGCCGAAAAAGTCTCCGATGGGGGCCTCGACGCTGGGCTCCTCTTCCCCGTCCCAGTAGGCCCTGAGGACGAGCTTCCTGAGGTACCACTCCTCCTTGCTCCTGATGGTGACCCAGATGTGGTTGACCTTCCCGGCTCCCTCCATCTCGGCGAGGACCGCGGTCTCCCCGGCGGGGACCACGATGTAGTCCTTGTTGCCCCCGGTCCTGTCGTAGCTGGAGACCCTCCTCCTCTTGTGGCTCCTGAGCTTCGGGAGTCCCTCTAAACCGTACATGCCTGATCCTCGCGGGAGACTCTGTCCCGCTCACGAGATATGGTTTTGCACGGGAAGTGAAGACTAGGGTCTCTCATAAATTTTAAGTCTGCTCCGCGTGAAGTTACATAGGTTCGGGGTGTTGTTTGTGGAGAAGATCACTGTCATACTCATCAGCGGTAGGACCTCTCAGCAGGGCGTGGGCCTCGAGGTGGGGAAGACCTCGGAGGAGTACTTCGAGAGCGTCACCTACATCGAGTTGAGCACCGGGGACGCCGGGTCCCTGGGGGTCGGGGACGGCGACCAAGTCAAGGTCGAGACGGCCCACGGTTCCGTAGTGGTCTCGGCCAAGCTCTCGGATAAACTGGAGCCTGGCACCTCCTTCTTTCCCCACGGCATCTGGGCGAACCAGGTCTTCGGATCGGATACGCGAGGAACGGGGATGCCTCATTTCAAGGGGATCGCGGCGGAGATCAGTCCATCCA